>Ga0081455_10001702_pt1 | contig 26641 bp, 41 predicted proteins | sample TabmetS3T2R1_FD_70207 | JGI IMG/M metagenome (GOLD analysis project Ga0081455, IMG submission 70207) | Tabebuia heterophylla rhizosphere microbial communities from the University of Puerto Rico - S3T2R1 | ecosystem: Host-associated > Plants > Roots > Rhizosphere ...
CGCTCTACATGGAAGCGCGCGCCGCCTGCCGCAAAGAAGAGGACTATGTGAGCATGGATCTGTTCGAGGAGTTGCTCGGCGACGAGGAGGGCCACATCAATTATCTCGAGACGCAGCTCAACCTCCTGAACGACATCGGCATCCAGAACTATGGACAGCTCAACGCCGATTCCGCCGACGACGCGCCCGAGGACGTGAAGTGAGCGTGCTGTCCGTCATTCCGGAAGCTGGCTTGCCCGACGACTTCGAGATCGCGGACAAACCGAGCTAGCCGGAACTTTGGACCCCACGCCTACTGACAGGCCTGGCAGTAGGAATTGGGAAAATTCTGGGCCATGGCCGGAGCGGCGAAGGCGGCGGCCAGGGCGAAAGCGAGAATGAGCTTCTTCATGGTGGGACTCCTTGCGTTGATGGCGTTCGGTCGGAACAGCCCGGCCGATTGCCTCTTGGGGTTCGAGCGAACGCCCAGTCGCCAAGGTAAGGAGCCCACCCGCACGTCGTTTGGCTGGGATTGCTGCCGCTGGTGCGGTGTTGCGCTTGGCCGACCGTGCGTCAGAGGACCGCAGAACTAGATGGCGGCGCTCCTCGATGGACCGCGGCTTGCCCCGGCAGCTGGCGGAGCGGCCAAGCAGCTCGTGGTGTTTCTCCACGGCTATGGCGCCGACGGCAACGATCTGATCGGCCTGGGGCGCGAATGGGCGCGGCTCCTGCCCCACGCCGCCTTCGTATCGCCGCATGCGCCGGAAGCCTGCGGCATGGCGCCCATGGGTCGGCAATGGTTCGACCTCACCCTTGGCGACATGCAAGCCATCGCACTCGGGGTGAAACGGGCCGCGCCGGCGCTCGATGCTTTCATCGACGCCGAGCTCAAGCGGCTAGGTCTCGGAGCCCGCGCGCTCGCGCTGGTCGGCTTCAGCCAGGGAACCATGATCGCGCTCGCCGTAGGGCTTAAGCGCAGCCCCGCGCCTGCCGCCATCGTCGGCTATTCGGGCGCGTTTGCGACCGTCGAGGCGTTGCCTAAGGACCCGGGCTCTGCACCCGCTATCCTCCTCATCCATGGCGACATGGACGAGGTCATCCCCGTCGATGCCTTGTTCATCGCCCGCGAGCAACTGGCGCGAGCCGGCCTGCCAGTGGAATGGCACGTGGCCCAAGGCATCGGCCACGGCATCGACGGCGAGGGCCTGCGGCTCGGCGGCGCCTTCCTCAAGCAGGCCTTCGCCGCCCCGGCTGTCCAATCCTGATTCCCGCGCGCGCAATAATACAATGAACCACTCAGGTCCCATCTGGGTCGTCTACGCTCTGTGGCTTTTCCTCATCGCCTATTTGAGCGTCTCCGCCATAGGCGCGAAGCGTGATACAGAGTCCCATCTGCTGCAGAGCTTCGCCCTGCTCTTTGCAATAATCGCCGCGTTCCTGCTTCCCCGCCTGCCGCTCTTCAGCTTCGTCAATTTTGCACCAGTAGGGCGGGTGGCCACTGGGCTCGGCCTTACCCTGACCATCCTAGGCGCAGCCCTGCTCGTCTGGGCGCGCCAGTGTCTCGGCAGCAATTGGAGTCAAACCGTCTCAGCCAAGCAAGGACACGAGCTAGTCACCTCCGGTCCCTATCGCTTTGTGCGGCATCCGATGTATGCCGGAGGCCTCGTCGCCTGCATTGGTTCGGCGATTGTCGCCGGCGGCGCTTTCATCTTTCTTCTTGTTTTGCTCGGCTTCCTGTTTCTCTGGCGCGTGGGCGCGGAGGACAGGCTCATGGCGCAGCAGTTTCCGGACGAGTACCCGACCTACAAGTCGCGCACTTGGGCACTTATTCCGTTCATCTATTGACGCGCTTTGCGTCTCACACGGCCACCCAGGGGTCGTAGGTACCGAAGCTCCAGATGTGGCCCTCGGGGTCGCGACACATGTAATCGCGCCCGCCATAGCTTTGCGTAACGAGCTCACGCACGATCTCAGCCCCCGCCGCCTTGGCGCGGGCGTAATGCGCGTCGGCGTCCTCAACCACGACATAGATGCCTTGCGTGTTCATGCGGTTCGGCGGCACTGGCGGCCCGACCAAGGCGCCAAACTCGCTCTTGGCGTCGCCCAGCATGACCATGCCGTTGCGAAAGGTCAGTTCGGCATGTGCAATTTTGCCCCCCTCGGTCGGGACCACCATCTTCCTCTCGAAGCCGAAGGCTTTGCACAGCCAGTCGATCGCTGCCGCCGCATCCAGGTAGCGCAACGCGGGGATGACGGACGCGCCTTGCGGTTTGTCGTTGGCCATGGGATGGCTCCTCTCAGCTTGAAACATACGCCTGTTATTACTGCATCTTGGGTGCTTCACATTCATGACACGTGCCTATAGTATCCCGCGCGGTAACCCGGGTGCGACGGGCAAGAGTTAGGGATTCATCGGCCTTGAACGTCGCAACCGCATCGGCAGCGCCCGGGACATTTCCAGCCCTTGTGCTTAACGCCGACTATCGGCCGCTGTCCTATTATCCGCTATCGCTGTGGGGTTGGCAGGACACGGTGAAGGCCGTGTTCCTCGACCGCGTCAACATTGTCTCGGAATACGATCGCAGCGTCCGCTCGCCATCCTTCGAGATGAAACTGCCGAGCGTGGTCTCGCTCAAGAATTACGTGCGGCCCGCGCTCTACCCCGCCTTCACCCGATTCAACGTGTTCCTGCGCGACCGCTTCACCTGCCAATATTGCGGCGACGATCAGGACCTGACCTTCGACCATCTCGTACCGCGCTCGCGCGGCGGCATGACCCGCTGGGACAATGTCACCACCGCCTGCGCGCCGTGCAATCTGATGAAGGGCGGCAAGCTGCCCAACGAAGCCAAGATGTATCCGGCGCTGAAGCCTTACCGGCCTACGGTGTTCGAGCTTCACCGCAACGGGCGCCTGTTCCCGCCGAACTATCTGCATGAGAGCTGGCTCGACTATCTCTACTGGGATACCGAACTCGAGCCGTAAGCCCTTCTTGACACTTCACCGTTCTCGTCATGGCCGGGCTTGTCCCGGCCATCCACGATTTGAGCGCGCTGCACGAGTAATTCGTGGATGCCCTGCACAAGGCCGGGCATGACGAACTAGAGGAAATTGCCTCTACTAAAATCGCGTCGTCAGCTCGGTCAGCCACTCAGGCGAGGCATCGACCAGAATCGTCTCCAGCCGCTTGTCGAAGCCCGTCGCCACCATCAGGCCGATGGCGACGAGCAGCACGCCGAGCAGCATCTTGCCGCCTTTGCCCGCCTCCATCATGCGGCCCCGCCAGCGCAGCATCGCTTCGCGCGACAGGAGCCCGAGCAGCATCAGTGGCAGCGCCGCGCCAATGCCGAACACGAGCATAGTCAGCGCCACCTGGCCGAGGTTCTCGCCCTTGGCGGCTAGGATCGAGGCAGCACCAAGCGTCGGGCCCACGCAAGGGCTCCACACCGCCCCGAGCAGGAGCCCAAGGCCGAACTGGCCGGCGAGGCTGGTCGCCGTGAAGCCGCCGAAATGGTCGTCGACCCAGTTGCTCACCGGACTCGCGGCGAGCGCAAATTGCGCCTGCAGCCTGGGCACCAAGAGCAGAACGCCCACGGCAATGAGCAGCATGGCCGAGACGGCGCGGAACACGCCGGTGTCGAGGCCGGCGGCAAAGCCGATGGTGGCGACGAACAGCCCGACGGCGACGAAGGAGAGCGCGAGACCTGCGGCAAGCGCGACCGGCCCTAGCCGATGCTCGGTCTGCGCCGTGCCGAGGACGATGGGAAGCAGCGGCAGCACGCAAGGCGAAAGCACGGTGAGCACGCCGGCAAGAAGCGCGAGGCCGAGCGTCCCGATTCCCATGCCGTCGGCCCTAGAGCGCGCTGTCGAGCAGTGCCGCGATCGAGCCTTGATTGGTGTCGCCGACCGAGCGGCCCTTCTCGGCCTCGCCCTTATAGGTGATCAGCGTGCTTTGCTGGTTCGCCTTGAGCGCCCGGATGTCGTTCGTCTGGGTGTCGAAATCCACCTTGAACACGACGAGGTCCTTGAATTTGGGCTCGGCCGTCAGCTTCTCCAAAATGGGCGCTTGCGCGCGGCACACCGGGCACCACGGCGCAAAGATATCGACGAGGATCGACTTTCCATCTTTCTGCGCTGCGGCGAACTCGGCGGCGTTGAACGGTTTCCACTCGGCGGCTGAGGCTGGCAACGCGCCGAGCAGTGCGAGCGAGGCGATCATTGCAAAGAGGAAAGAGCGATAGGAGATCATCGGCGCGGTCCTTGCTAATGAGGCGGCGTGATGCCGCTATAGCAGCGCCCTTTCACCGCTTGCCAATCACTCTCGGTTCATTTCGGCGTGAGGACGGGGGCCTAGCGCCTTTGCGCCGCACCCCAGGTCGCGGCGGCGGCGAGGAATGCCGAGACGACCGCGTTCCACCCGGCAAAGGACAGTCCCAAGAATCGCCACGACGCCTCGTCGCAGCGGATGATCGGCGTGTCGACGATCCCGCCCTCGCCCCATTTGAGATCGAAGCCGCCGGAGCAGGAGGTCGGCCCGGGCCACCACTTCCACTCGATGCCGGAGTGATAGATCCCGGCGGCCGCATTGGCGAGAAAGCCAAGCGCGACCAGGAGCAGCAGCACGCGCGCGGGACCGGTGGCGTAGCCCCTGGCAAGAAAGAAGGCCAGCGCGCTCGCCGGCACCCCGAAATAATAGGCAATGCGCTCATCGAGACAGAGCGGGCACGGCGCATAGCCGCCGATATGCTCGAAGCCGAGCGCGGCGAGGATGGTCGCCGCGGCGATGACGAACACCACCGCGCTCGCGGCCATCACCGGCCGGGGCGGCTTCGCCAGGACTGGTTTGCTCGATGCATCCATCTCAGAATGCATATTTGGCGATGAGGAAGCCCCCGACCAAGGCCGCCAAGAAGCCGGTGGTGACGAGAGTCAGCCGTTTCTCGACGAATTCGCGGATCGGCTCGCCGAAATGAAGCAGCAGCTCGGCCTCGAGGAAGAAGCGCGCGCCGCGGGTGATGATCGATAGCACCACGAACATGAAGAAGTCATAGCCGGCGAAGCCCGAGGCGATCGTCACGATCTTGTAGGGGATCGGCGTCATGCCCTTGATCAGGATGATCCACGAGCCCCATTCGGCGTAGGCCGCGCGGAAGGCCTCGACGCTGTCGCCATAGCCATAAATCGAGATCAGCCATTTGCCGAGCGTGTCGTAGAGAAAGGCGCCGATGGCATAGCCAAGCATGCCGCCCAGGACCGAAGCGATGGTGCAGACGAGTGCGTAGAGCCGCGCCTTGTGCGGCTGCGCCAACGCCATCGGCACCAGCACCACATCGGGCGGAATGGGAAAGAACGAGCTTTCAGCGAACGAGACCGCGGCGAGCGTGGGCAGTGCCTGGCGGCTTTCGGAAAGCGCGATCACCTTGTCGTAAAGATTGCGCAGCATAGGAATTGCTTAGCCCGGGGAGAGGCGCCCTGTCCATGTCCTGCGCTCAGCCCCTGGAGCGCGCCCTATTATTGGCAATGCATCGCGGCCCGGCATTTGTCCCGCGCGGGGCCCTTCGGGGCTTGATCGCACAAACCGCAGTTCAATGCCGGCGCGCCGGGAGCCCCCATGGTACCGGCGCCTTTCGCGGCGCCCATCATGGCGCTCAGATCGGTAAATGCGATGCCGGTGGGCAAGACGAACTCCGCCGCGTCGACGGTCCAAGGCGCGCAGGTATAGTCGACGTTCTGGTTGTAGAGGTTGGCTTGCGAATTGCCCGCAGGTGCTGCGTTCGAGGCGGCGGGGATCGCCATTTTGATGCCCTGCGGTCTTGCGCTGGTCCACACATAGATGGTGGTGCCGTCCGAGATCATGTGGCTGTCGATCGGCCCCTTCGCCGTCTGCGAGGTGAAATCCCCGCGCATTTTGCCGCCGCCGACATGGATGGTGCCTTGCATTCGATCCTCGCCGGTCACGCGCGAGATGGTGCACGTCCAGGAACCGCCGCCAGCCACAATGCCCGCGATCGTCCCCCTCGACACTTGCGGCCCGGCGGAGGCAGCGCCGAAGCCAAGCCCAATCGCGAAAACGACAGCCGCCGCGCTCCTCAAGCTGGTCGATCTGTGCCGCATGGTCCCTCCCCCGTGAGCAACTCTAGCAGCCACCCGATTTGGCCACAACCAATGAGCCTTGGCCTCCACGGGCTCGAGGGCAGGATTTGGCTCTGCTCGGACCGGCACCCGTTGACCGCGCCTTGCGCTTACCCCATGTTCCGCGCCAAGCCCCAGTGGCGGAATTGGTAGACGCGGCAGACTCAAAATCTGTTGCTCGCAAGAGCGTGCTGGTTCGAGTCCGGCCTGGGGCACCATCCTAAATTACGACAAGGGTCTCGCTCTCAATCCCGACGATGCGACCAAGCAAAAGATCGAGGCGACGTTGAAGGAACTCGATCAGCAATCGGCGGCCGGACCCGGCAGCGCGGCGGATGCCGCGGCAACTCCGGCAAATTAGCTGGAAACCGAACCCTTCCGCGGGCCTGCCATCGCTACGCCCCTATTGCCCGCTGTGATAGACTCGGCGACCAGCAAGGGGGGACGGGTGTGAGGTTAGTAGCCTTTGCAGTCTTGGCGTCCACGACAGTCCTGATGGGCTGCTTGACCTCGTCGCAAGACGACAAAGCCGCGCTCGAAGCCGCGGACAACCAGAAATGCCTCGGCTATGGGACCACCCCAGGCACGCCAGCGTATACGGATTGTCGCCTCAAGCTCGAGAAGTTGCGCGCGCTCGCCGAGGCCGAGGAGGCAAGCCGGCCGCCTCGCCCCTTCAAGAATTGTCCAACCTCCGCCAGCGGCCTGGCTTGCACCGGCTTTTAGGTTGACAGCGCCGACCTGCTCCGCCGAATTCGGAGTTTGACCCGGCGGAGACGATTTGAAGCTCGACCGCGAAACAGAAGCGCTGCTCTATTGGGCGTCCTCGGCGACCGCCACGCCGCTATGGACTCTGCCGCCCGAGGCCGCGCGCGAGGAATATCGCCGGGGCCTGGCCAAGACCGAGATCAAGCCGCCCGAAGTCGGAGAGGTAAGCGAGCTCGTGGTCCCAGGTCCTGCCGGGCCGATGCGGGTCCGCAAATATGTGCCCGCCAACCCCGACAGTGCGGCTGAAGCAGCGATTCTTTTCATGCATGGCGGCGGCTGCGTGATCGGCGACCTCGAGACGCACGACGTGATGTGCCGCACGCTGTGCCACGACACCGGCGCGACTGTGCTCTCGCTCGACTACCGGCTCGCGCCCGAGCACCCCTTCCCCGCCGCGGTCGAGGACACCGTCGCGGCGCTCACCTTTCTATCGCACGCGGCACACGCGCTCGGCCTCGATCCGGCGCGGATCGCTGTTGCCGGCGACAGTGCGGGCGCTGGCCTAGGCGCGGTCGCATTGCACGAGACCAAGGGCAAGCTTGCCGCGCCGGCGCGCGCGCAAGTTCTGATTTACCCAGCGCTCGACCTGCGCGGCCGGCTGCCCTCGCGCAACGAGCTCGCCGAGCAGTTCCCCATCCCGCGCGACATGATCGAGTGGTTCTTCGATCATTACTTCGGCAGCGCCTGGCCGTTCACCGATCCGCGTGCGATCCCCTCGCTCTATGAAGATTACACCGGCCTCCCGCCGGCGCTGATCGTCACGGCAGGACACGACCCGTTGCGCGACGAGGGCGCGGAATATGCAGAGACTTTGGCGGCTGCCGGCGTGCCGGTCGAGTATGTGTGCATGGAAGGCACGATCCATGGCTTCATGAATATGGGCCGCGTGCTGCGTGCCGCGCACGGCTCCGCGCGCCGGCGCATTGCGGAGTGGCTGGTGGAACGCCTGCACGGGGAGTAGAAGACGCGCCGAAGGGAGGCTTCTTCGTGGATGCCCTGTCTGACGTTCTGGCGGCCATCCGCCTCGATGGCGCGGTCTATGTGAAGGCCGAGTTCACCGCGCCCTGGTGCGTCGAGACCCAATACGGCCTCCACACTGCGGCACACCGCCTGCCGCGCGCCGACCACATCGTCTTCTTCCATCTTCTGACCGACGGCTCATGCCGGGCGCGTCTCGCCGCCGGCGGCGATGAGGTGGAGGTCAAGGCCGGCGATCTGTTGCTCTTCCCGCACGACCACCGGCACATCCTCGGCACCGATCTCAAGCTCACGCCTGCTCCCGTCGGTTCCGAGGCGCTCGATGGCCTGATCGATATGCGCTATGGCGGTGACGGCGAAGCGACGCGATTCATTTGCGGCTATCTCGCTTGCGACCGCCGCGCCTCGCGCGCCTTGCTCGGGCCGCTGCCGCCGATGCTGCGTATTCCCCTCGGCGACATCTCGACGCGCGGCTGGCTTGCCGATCTTCTTCACCTCGGCGTGCAGGAGTCGCTCGCCAAGCGGCCTGGCTCGCAGTCGCTGTTGGCGAAGCTGTCGGAGCTCGCCTTCATCGAAGCTCTGCGGCGCTATGCGCAATCGAAGCCGCAAGACCTCAAAGGCTGGCTGGCAGGGCTCCAGGACCCCTATGTGGGCCGGGCGCTTTCGCTGCTGCACGGAGATCCAACCCGCGGCTGGACCGTGGACGCGCTCGCGCGCGAGGTGGCGCTGTCGCGCTCGGCGCTCGCCGAGCGCTTCACCGACCTGATCGGCACGCCGCCGATGCAATATTTGACCCAATGGCGGCTCACGCTCGCCGCGCAGGCGTTGCGCGGGAGCGGCGATGGTATCGCGCGTATCGCCGAACGCAGCGGATATGACTCCGAAGCTGCCTTCACCCGCGCCTTCAAACGCGAATATGGCATGCCGCCGACAGCGTGGCGCAAGACCGGCGGACGCGGGCCGGCGATGTCCTCCGCCGGCCGCTCCGCTTCGAGGTGAGCGATTTCCCTCAGGTTAGGCTGCCTTGCCCGCCTGCATGGCCCGGACATCGTCGACGGCAAGCGGTCTGCCGCCGAGCGACCAATCGCCGCTTTTCACTTCCTCGATCACGACCCAGGTCACTGAGCGCATGGCCTCGCCTTCGATGGCAACCATGGCGTCGGTGAGCTTGGCCGCCATCTGCTTCTTCTCGCCCTCGTTGAAAACGCCTTCGATGAGCTTCACGTTGATAAGGGGCATCAATCATCTCCTTTCCCTTAGCGCGGGGGGTTTGGCCCCGCGACGTGGCGCGGATTTATGCGCTGGGGAAGCCGCGTTGAATGGCTAAGACGCCGCCATTCTTGATCGAAACGCCGCAAGTCGTTGATGCTGCCCCTCCAATAATCTCAATGGTCCGACAACAGTGACCAGGTGCACTCAGGCCATTCGGGCGAAAGCGCTCCGGCAGCCGCTACGCCATGCCGACTCCCGACCAGGACCTCGTCCTCGGGCGCAGGCCAAGGTCACCGTCATTCAGGACGACTTCGACAACACCCATCAGAAGCTCGATCGAGACTAGGCTCTGTCGATCTTGCTCTTGCACTCAGACCCTAGAGCCTTCTGCGCGTCGCTGATGCTGCCATAGCCGCCCTTGTTCCCTACGATTCTAAGGCCACTGACTTTGCTCGGAAGCGTGTCAACCACGGCGCAATTGCCGACGGTATCCTTGACGGCGAAATGCTCCGCGCCGGACTGAGAAGCGGCGAGTGCCGGACCCGCAAGGCCGAGAATCAAGGTGGATGCAATCAGATATTTTATCATGTGGACGTCTCCTTCGGGCCGACCCTCCGCCTTCGCACGTGGTCATGGAACGGCGGCACTTGCAGATGTCATAGTGCCGCGCGACGCGTTGGACCGGAGCGGAGCGATTGCGGGCTTTGATCCATCAGCCTCCTGTGGCAAATAGGCGGCGCAACATCAGGATCGCGCGAATGAGCAGAAAGGCGGCATTGGCACGAGCCGGCCAACTCGGCGAGCGGCGCTTCGCCGGCACGCTCAGCGACGACTATCCCTTGTGGCGGCTCGCCCGGCCGTTTCTCGACGAGGTGCATGACGCCTTCGCCAAGGAATTGCGCAGTTTCACCAAGAACCGGCACCGTCCTCTCCGCACCCTCGATATCGGCATGGGCGACGGCGCGATCACCAAGATCCTGCTGCAAGAAGCAAAGCTCGAGGTGACCGGCATCGACAATGAGCCAAAGATGCTCGCGCAGGCGCGCAAGGCGCTCGGACCCGCGATCGCCGGCGGCAAGCTCACCGTCAGCCTCGACGACGCGCTGCATTTCTTGGCCGCCCGGCCACGACACTCGCTCGACATCGTCGCTTCCGGCTACGTCCTGCACAATCTGACCGCCAACACCCGCAAGCGTCTCTATGGCGAGATTTGGCGCGTGCTGGCGCCCGCCGGCCTCTTCATCAATGCCGACAAATACGCCCAACACGGCGAAGCCCATCTCGCGGCGTTGAACTGGCAGCTCAGATTGTTTTTCGAGGTGCTAGGGGCCCGCGGGCGATACGACCTCTTGCGCGAATGGGTGCTGCATTATGCAGAGGACGAGGCCGACGAGCGGGTGATGCCGGAATCCGATGCCATCGCCCGGCTGGAACAGATAGGCTTCACCGGCGTCAGAATCGTCTATCGCAAATACATGGACGCGGTGCTCGTCGCACGAAAGCCTTGAGAGCATGATCATGTCCCGCGGCATCAGGCACTCGATCCGCGTCGTTTTCGCCGTCATTCTTGTGGTTGCCTTCTCGGGCGCGAGCCTAGCCAAGCCCGTCGACAGCGATCCCGTGACGCTGATCACCGCGATCTACAAGACGTACGAGACGGACAAGGCCGGGTTGCCTCACATTTACAGCAAGCGGCTCCAGGCCCTCATCGACAAGGACGCGAAGGAAACACCGGAAGGCGAGGTGGGCAGGATCGATTGGGACGTGTTCATCGACGGTCAGGACTGGAAGCTCACCGAGCTCAAGATCGCGCGCGTGTCGCAGACCGCCACCGAGGCCAAGGTGCGTGCAACCTTCAAGAATTTCGACAACCCGAGCGACATGCTGTTTTATCTCGTGCTCGAGGACGGACACTGGCGCATCGACGACATCGAGAAGACGCTGAAGCCGCGCTGGACCATGTCCAAGATCCTGCTCGACGCGCCGGACGCCTTTCCCGACGCCGAGCCCGAGAAGCAATAGCGCGAACGACGGGCGCTCGACTGGCTACTGTGGCTGCTTACGCCCTGCCATGTGCTTGAGATAGGCGATGACGAGGTCGATCTCGCGGTCGCTAAGATAGTCGGGCGGGAAGCCGGGCATCGCCTGCGCCGGCCAGGTGCGCACCGATTTCGGGTTGCGGATCAGCGCGTGCAGCCCTTCCGGCGTCAGGTATTCGGTCGGGTTTTGCGGCCGATTGAGATCGGGCCCGACATCCGCCGCGCCGGCGCCGTTCAGTTTGTGACAAGTGAGGCACTGAACGACGAATAGGGCTTGTCCGGCGCGGATCGGGTCCGTGGCGGGCAGAGCCGGGTCGACGCCGAGTGCCGGCCAGCGCGACGCCGGCGACGGCTGGCTTGCGAGCTTCGCCATCTGATACGGCCATTGCTCGCTGCGGATGCTGCCGGCCTCGGCTCCCGTCCACACGACGTAGAACGGGCCCGCGCTCGCGTCCTTGCCGGGGATCGCGGGCCAGGGATGGTCCGCGGGCTCGATCGCGAGCCACGCGACCGCCTTGCCAGGATCGGTGTTGCGCACGAGATCGAGCGGGAGTTGCGCAACGAAGCCGTCGAGCGCGACCGCCTCGATGACGCTATCCGGAGGGAGCGTCATCCCGGCCAGCAGCGCGGCGACCGGCACGGCGCGGTAGCTCATCGGCACGCGATAGGTGATGTCGCGCGCCACTTGGATGGTGGTGGCGTCGGGCCGCGCCAGCAGCTGGTCTCGTGTGAATTCGCGCGTCTCGCCGCCGACCGTGACGGTGACCGACGGCTCGGCCGCCCGCGCCATGCCCGGGAGCAGCAACAGACACAGCAGGATCAACGCGCGCGGTCTTATGTCCTTCTCCGCAGGCATCGTGTCATGACAAGATACAATGTCTTGGCGAGCGCGTCGGCGCTCTCACGGCTCGAACGCCAAGGAACCTATCGCCAAACTCTTCGTTGTCAGGGTCGCTGTTGATTCGAGAGGGCCGCAAATGAACCGCGTGGTCAGAGCCCTGGCGCCGATCCTGGTTGTGCTGCTCGTCGGTCCGGCCCTTGCCGAGGACGCTATTCCGAACCTCGTCGGCGAGTGGTCTGGCGTTGCCGACGCCGTCGTCATCGGCAGCGGTGGCTATCGTCCCGGCACGCAAACGCTGAACGACCCGCCTTTCATCGACCAGCGCACCTTCAACTATTCGATCGAAGGGCAGAAGGGGCGACGGTTCTGGGGCGAGATCAAGAGCGGGGACCGCACCGAGCCGTTCGCCGCGGCGCTCTCGCTCGACAACAAGGCCGCCTACGGCGCCGACACCGACGGCAATTTTCACTTCAATATCCTCTCTGCCGACGAGATGGAGCTTTGCTACACCCAGTCGGCGGACGTGCCCAACAACCAGATCGTCGCCACCTGCTTCCCGATCAAGCGCACCAAGTGACAGCGGGCGTTCACGGGCCTAGCGGCGGCCGAGTTCCTTCCAGCTCTTCTCCTTGATGTCGATGCCGTAATGCTTGGCCGCCGCCTTGATGTTGGCGAAGGCGAGGTCGCGATCGGCGTCCGACACGCCCTCGACCTGATCGAATCTCGCGAGCGCGTTGCGCACATGGCTCGCGTCGGTCATCGGCTCCTTCTTCTGCTTGGGGAAGGCATAGACGCTGTCGGGCAGATTGCTGCGCGTGGTGAGCCTGCCGTGCTCGGCGAAGGGCTTCCAGGTGGCTTGCATGACTTCCTCCTCTTTGGTCACATGCGGCCTGACGGTTGGCGTTCCCTGACTATTGTTGGGATCAGCCTCTGCGCTTGCGTAAGCGGCTGACATCCGGGACCTCCTCGCCGAGAGCGGTGGCGAGATCGATCTGATGGTCCTGCTCCTGCACCAGAATCTCCCTGATCTGCTCGGCAAGGGCGAACTCCCCGAGCGCCTCGCATTGGCGAATGCGCTCCTGATAGTTCAGGATCGTGACGTTCTCGTTGTCGAGGTCGAACTTCAACATGTCGCGGGCCTTGCTCGACGTCTTGACCGGCTTCGGCGTCACGCTCGGCATCGCGCCGAGATAGTCGATCTGGCGCGAGATGATCAGCGCGTGCTCGAGCTCCTGATGCGCGTGCTGCTCGAGCTGCGCCGCGATGTTCATATATTCGGCGCCTTTCAGCACCTGCGAATAGACCACGTAGGCGATGATCGCTTGATATTCCCGCGACAGGTCCTCGTTCAGGAGCTTCGCCAGTTGGTCACGGGTGATCTGCTGCCCAGCCATTCGTTTCCTCCTCGTTGCAAGCCGCGTCCGGGGTGTGCCCGGGTTTCTCGATGATCAGCCGTCATGGTTATATCTGCACCTCGTGCATTATGGCAGCCTAACCTCGGACGAAGCGCTAAGGTTCGTTAGCCATGAAAGAGCAGCCGGCAAAATCGAGAAAAGCCGTTGAGGCTTCGGCGAAAATTCGCGTTTCGCAAGATGGGCCCTATCTCGTCTCTGGCGATTTGCCGCTGGCCAAAGTCACTATCGGCGCCAGCAAGGATGGCGAGTCGATCCGCTGGGAATGGGGCACATCCTTTTCCGCTGAGAAGAGCTACGCGCTCTGCCGCTGCGGCGGAAGCGCGCACAAACCGTTCTGCGACGGCACCCATGCCAGGATCGGCTTCGACGGCACCGAGACGGCGAGCCGCAGGCCTTACCGCGAGCAAGCAAAGCTGATCGAAGGGCCGGTCCTGTCGCTGACCGACGCCGAGAGCCTTTGCGCCTTTGCCCGCTTCTGTGATCCCAACGGACAGGTATGGAGCCTGGTCAAGGAGACCGACGAGACGAAGGCGCGTCAGGACTTCATCCGCCAGACCTGCGATTGCCCATCCGGCCGTCTTGTTGCCTGGGACAACAAGACGGGAGAGCCTATCGAGCCCAAGCTTCCCCATTCGATCGGGCTGGTCGAAGACCCCGTCGAGGACTGCTCGGGACCGTTATGGGTACGCGGCGGCGTGCCCGTGACCAGCGCCGATGGGCATCACTATGAGGTGCGCAACCGCGTGACGCTCTGCCGCTGCGGCGCCTCGAAGAACAAGCCGTTCTGCGACGGCTCGCACGCCGCGATCAAATTCAAGGACGGCCTCTAGACTTTGGCGCGACCCTATTGCGCCTCGACACGCTGGCCGGCGATCTCGAAGTGACGACCCTCCGTGAGCTCGCCGGGCACGAGTGGATTGTCCTCGAGCGGGATCAGATAGAGCGTGGCGCTCGCTTTGATGGTCTTGTTTTCCGCGTCGTACCCGATCTCGAAGTCGAGCCGGCCGATCTGCGCATGGGGATTGTCGGCAGTCGGGACCGTGAAATCGAGCGTGGTCGCGCGCAGCTTCGGTGCGCTTGCGTCGTCGGAGATGCAGCGCCAGGTGCCGCGCGCGTCGGTGAAGGGGGCAAATCCCGCTTCGCCGCCCTCGCCCGAGTCGGTAAACAGCATGAGGCCGGCTCTGCCGATGGAGATCACGCTGCGGCTGGTGAAGTTCTCGCTGCTTCCGCCTTTGGCGAAATTCTTGGTGAGATAGGTGCCGACCACGTCCTTGCAGGCGCCGAACTTGCCGGCATGGCCGAGCTTAAGACTCGTCACTTGGTAGAACTTCTCTTGCCACGCCCCGTTGTTGTTCGCCCAGATTTCGCTGACATAGACGTCGCGCGGAATGGGCTTGCCCTCGAAGCTGCCGTCGAGTTTCGCGGTGAAGGTCCGCATCGCGGCGGTGGGGCCAAGGAAGGAGAAGGCAACTTCGCCGACGAGCGTCTGCTGGTACTTGAGCTCAGGCAGCGAGGCGAGCTGATCGTCCACGGTTTGCGGGCCATCGTAATAAGGCGTCACCGCGAGATGGTCGGCCGTCATCAGCCGCTTGACCGCGGCCTTGTCCTGCCGCTCGAACGCCTGATCGAGCGCGGCTGCTGCCTTGTTGATCGCCTCGACCACCTCGGCATCGCCGGCCCGCGCCGGAGCAAGGTTGAGCACGAGAAGACTCACGGCGGACAGAAAAGCGGCTAGACTTCGCATGCTGGACTCCTTTCGCGATCGTCGCTGTGTATACCATTCTGCTTAACGAGATATCGCAACTCTCGCTTCCATGACGGCCTCGCCTATCAATCTCACGCGCGACCGGCCGATCCGCACAGGACGTGCGGCGCTGCTTGTCATCGACGCGCAGAACGCGACGCTCAGCCCAAAGGACAAGGCGGAGAAGCCCGAGTTTTATGCCGGTGCGACCGATCGCGTCATCCCCAACATCCGCCGCCTTCTTGCTGCCTTCAGGTCGGCGCGGCTCGAGGTGATCTACACGGTGATGGAGAATTTGACTGAGGACGGCCGCGACCGCAGCCTCGACTACAAGCTCTCCAATATTTCGGTCGCAAAGGGATCGCAGGACGCGCGAGTGCTCGCCGAGATCGCACCCGACCGCGACGAGATCGTCCTGCCCAAAACCTCGTCTTCGGTGTTTAGCTCGACCAACCTCGACTACCTCTTGCGCAATATCGGCATCGAGGACGTGTTCGTGACCGGCTTCCTCACCGACCAATGCATCGACCATGCGGTCAAGGACGGGGCCGATCGCGGCTACTACATGACTTGCGTGCACGATGCCTGCGCGGCCGAGACTTCGGCGCGGCACGAGGCGGCGCTGTCCTGCTTCAAGGGCTATTGCCGCATGCTGTCGACCGAAGACGTGCTGAAGCTCGCCGCCGCATCTCAATAGTCCGTAGGGTGGGCAAAGCGTAGCGTGCCCACCATCCTCAGCTACGTGCCCTCAATAAACCTCGGCGTAGCGCGCGCAGAGCTGCGACGCATCGAGGCCCGCCACGTGGGAAAGCTCCGAGCGCTTGTGGCGGAGATAGGCTTCCAGGAACACCGGCCCGAACCAGCTCTCGACGGCGACGCTCTTCTCCATGTTGTCGAGCGCCTCTCCAAGCGAGCGCGGCAGAGGCGGCGCCGCAGCGCCCGCCTCGGGCAGTGCAAGCTTCCGTCCGATCCCGTCGGCGCCGGCAAAGATCAGCGCGCCGAGCGCCATATAGGGACTCGCCGAACCGTCCGAGACGCGAAACTCGAGATTGAACGCCTTGGCGATGTCCTTCTTCTTGGTCGCCGCAAAGACCGGAGCGACGCGGAGCGCGGCGCCGCGATCCTGCTTCACGATATCGACCGCGGTCGGCGCCCAGCGGTTCGGCGTAAGCCTGAGATAGGACACTGGCGACGGCGCGGTGATGGCGGAAATCGCCGGGAGATGCGCGAGCACGCCGGCGGCGAACTGCGCGGCTTGCTCGCTCAAACCAAAGGGGCCGTCAGGGTCGTAGGTCTTGGGCCCGCCCGCCTTGTCGTGCAAGCTGAAATGAATGTGCACGCCGTTGCCGACGCCGTCGGCCACCGGCATCGGCGAGAAGATGGCGCGATGGCCCAAGCGGAAGGCGGCTCCGCGTGCCATCTCGCGCGTGATCACGGCGCGGTCCGCAGCGAGGAGCGCAGGCGCCGGCTTCACCGTCACTTCGAACTGGCGCGGTCCATATTCGGGGAGGAAGGAGTCGGGCTCTGCGCCCGCAGCCCGCATCGCAGCGATCAGGCACTCGCCGAACACGCCCTGGCGGCGAATCGCGTTGAGGCTGTAGGCATGGCCTGGCCGATCTTCCATTCCGGTGTAGACGAATTCCTGCTCGAAGGCGGCGATCAGGTGCAGGCCGCTCGCCTCATCGAGCGCGGCAATAGCGCGCCGCAGAAACTCGCGCGGGCAGCACTCCCAAGGGCTGCCGTCAGTGTTGCGGATGTCGCCGAGGAAGAAGTGCTCGGGCGCAGAGCCGTCGCCGAAATCGACATCGACCTCTGCCGAGGGGTCCGGCACGATCATGAGATCGCCGCCGGTGCCGAACGGCGTGTCGAAGATCGGGCCGAACGCCGTCTGCATCAGGTTGGAGTGGGTCCAGCCGATGCCAGTCTTGCGCCGCGCTTGGAGCTCGCGCGCCGGAAAGCCCTTGCCGCGCACATGACCGGCGATGTCGCAGGTGCCGACGAAGATCAGTCCCTCGCGCAACATCTGTGCCCCTTCTTAGCTCTTCACCCAAAGGCGCCGGGAGCCTAGGCGGTAAGCGGTTACGAATTTGGTCATTTGCAGGGCCGAGCTGTCCAGGCCTTTCCGCGATGCGAGTTCCCGCTTTACGCCTGCGCGGAATCGAGTAGAGCTTTGCCCCCGTGAGGGTCCTTTTCGCCATTATCGCCATCCTGGCATCGCTGGCGACCGAGGCCTGGGCAGAAGGTCCGCGGCCGCCTTGCGACGCCACGCCTGTTCCTGATTACGCCGCCGTCGAGGCGCCGCCGGCGGTTCAGGTTATCAGCGGGGCCGATCTTGCGGCCTGGAAGCCGCCCTCCTGCCTCGGCTGGGCGGCGAAGGACGACGGCGTGCTCGTGGCGCTCGCCGGCCGCTTCGCCTACAAGGGCGGGATCGACGATCTGCTCAAACGCTTCGGCGCAATCTCGGCGCTCAAGAATCTGCAATATTGGTCGGTGACCGACGGCGGCTGGCGCACGCTGATCACGAGCGCGAGCGCGCTCGATGCGCCGGAGTCGGGACATTCGCGTGCCGATTTCTCCCTCGCCGAGATGAAAAGCGGGCACGACCTCTATTTCGCCCAACAGGACAATCGCACCTCGGAAGAGGTGGTCTACCGCATGCAGATCAGAGACTTGAGCCAGAACCGGTTCGTCGTCGCCGTGGAGAACGTGACGCCGGTCAGAAGCTACATGCTGACGCTGTTCGACCCCGGCGATCTGCTATCGGTGCATTTTATCGAGCAGCAGTCGCCGGGCGTGTTCCGCTATTACGGCTTGGCGTTTGCCGGCGAGAGCCTGGCATCCTCGATCGCCCTGCCCCAAGCGTCCTACGTCAACCGCGCGCTCGCGCTTTATGGCCACCTTTCGGGCAAGCGAGTCGCGCCCGTCGAGAAATGAGAAGGCTCAAGCCGCGGCGTATTCGGCGCGGCCCTCGCGGTCGAGCGCGGCATATTCCTCGTCGGTCAGCGCGATATTGACCGCCGCCACATTCTCCTCGAGATGCTTCACCTTCGAGGTTCCGGGGATGGGCAGCATGACCGGGCTCCGCTTCAGCACCCAGGCGAGCGCGATCTGGCCCGGCGTGGCGCGGTGGGCCTTGGCGATCGAGTCGAGCAACGAGCCGCTCTTGGCGAGCTCGCCCGCGGCAAGCGGATACCACGGGATGAAGCCGATGCCGTTCCGCTCACAATGTTCGAGCACATCCTCGCTGCCGCGATCGACGAGGTTGTAACGATTCTGCACCGTCGCCACCGGGAACACCTGAACGGCGGCCTTGATGTCGGCGACAGACACCTCGCTCAATCCCGCGTACTTGACGATGCCCTCATCGAGTAGAGACTTGACCGCGACGAACTGCGCCTCGCGCGGCACCTTGGGGTCGATGCGGTGCAACTGCCACAGCGCGATTTGCTTCACCCCGAGCTTCTTGCAGCTTCGGATCGCTTGCTCGCGTAGCCGCTCGGGGCGTCCGTCCATCTCCCACACTCCCGGGCCGGGGCGCCTGAACCCCGCCTTGGTCGCGATCAGGATGCCGTCATAGGGATAGAGCGCCTCGCGGATCAGCTCCTCCGACACGTCGGGCCCGTAGGAATCGGCGGTATCGATGAAATCAATGCCGAGCTCCGGCACGCGCTTCAGCGTGCGGAGCGCCTCCGCCCTGTCCTTTGGCGGACCCCAGATGCCCTCGCCAGTGACGCGCATGGCGCCAAAGCCGAGCCGATGCACCTTGACGTCGCCGCCGATCTTGAACGTGCCCGATTTCCGGGCGTCGAGCTTAGCCATGTAGCTTCTCCTTCAGACCTGACTTCGCCCCTGCCCCCATGTGTGAAGCGCGGTGCGCGTTACCAAGCCTTTGGAGTTGCATCCTCTCCTCGCACCCTCATGACGACGAGAGGCAAGCAGCTGCGGCGGTGTTAGGTCCTGTCCGACAGGCTTTTCCGCACGTGCTCGCGGATCGGCTCGGACGCTTGCGCCAGGAGATCGGCCGACAACGCCCTGAGCTCGGCGGCCTGGTCGGCGAGCGCCTTCATTCGCTCGTCCCAGAACACCATGTGCAGCCGGGCCATCTCGGCGGGATTCTTGGCGCCGGCGAGGTTTCTGGCGAGGTCGAGCCCAGAGGTCACGTTCTGCCGCGTGAAATCGATGAGCTTGCGGTTCACCGCGACGGTCCCAAGTCCCGCCGCCTTCCACGACCGCTCGATCGTCTCCATGGCGCTTTTCAGCGCGTCCTTTGTGGCCTGTCCGTTGGTCAAGGCTTGCTTGGCAACGGTTTGGACCGCGGCTTGCGCCTTCTGCACGACTTCCTCGCGCTTGGCGGCGCCGGTATCCTCAGCGGCAATCTTGCGCTGGGGCTTCTGCTCTACTTTTCGCTGGGTAGCGCCTTGTGGCTGGGTGCTTTGCGGCTTGCCACTCGGCGACTTAGATTGAGTGCTCATACGGGGCCTCCCATTGAGGCCGGCAACGTGAACGAGATTCCGCCTCACGTCCAACGAAACCGGCGGTACGACACAATCCGACCACGAAGGCGCGGCCATTTTGGGGCGGAGCCGGCCGGAAAATCCGGGGGCCAAAGCCGATTATTCGACGGTAAGCCGCTCGGTTTGTTCCTGCAAGCGCCGCAGCGCCGCTCGCTTCTCTGCTTGCCGCATACGCCGGCGAGCCCGCCACTCCTTGATGGATACCCAAACAAAGAAGACGGCAATCGCCGTTAAGGCGGCAGAACCTCCGACAATAAGCATCGCGAGCAAACCTTAAGCACGAGCTGGCGCACGCGCCAGATGCTTAGGTAAGACGCAATGTCGCGGACTTTGTTCCGAGCCGAATCCGCGGGGCTTAGTGGCCCGATTTCTTGCGGCGGTCGACCTCGGCTTGGCTCACCTCGCCCGCCGCGACCAGCGCCTGCACGCAGGTCTTGGACAGGCTGTGGCCTGCCTTGTCCATGCAGGTCCGAAGCGCCGCCGTCTCGAGCCCGTATTCGGCGCAATAGGCGTGATAGTCCTTGGCGCACGCCTTCTGCACGGCCTTGCTGTAAGGCGACTGCGCCAGCGCCGGTTGAGCGCAGCACATCACGAAAGCGAAAGCGATCGGCAGTTTGAAGCAAGTGTTCTTCATTGAAACGTCCCCCCGCATCCCCGAGTCGAGTTGGTGAGCTTAAGCCCAAATCGCTCCGCCCGTTCCCCCTCGCCGCGATCGGCGCCGCAAAAAAACTCGATGCTGGCATTCGCGCAACAGCGCAGCAAGGTGACCTCGCCCCGGGTGGCCGCCTGTCGCCGGCTGACGCGTAAAGCACCGACTCTATAGCCGCCGGCTATTGGCCAAAGCGAAGCCGTGCGCCCACCTAACCCTTGTTCGAACGGCCCCATGGCCAGTCGCCGAACCAAGGTTCAACCGGCCAAACCCTAAAGGAGACCCATCATGAAGAAGCTTTTCCTCGCCGTCGCTCTGGTTGTCGCTTTCGCCGCGCCCGCCATGGCCGAGACTTTCCCCAACAGCTACATGAGCCGCTAACCAACCCCGTGCCCACCGGCACACCTAAAGGAGATACCCCCATGAAGAACATCATCCTCGCCGTCGCCCTGATCGTCGCTTCCGCCGCGCCTGCCTTGGCCCAGGACTTCCCTCAGAGCTACAGCCAGAATCGCTAGACGTGACGACGACCAATCTCTTTCCCCTCCCTTACTGGGCACCCGCTCTCCAGCGGGTGCCCACGCCTGCCTTGGCGGTCAACGAGGCCTATCTCCACGGCGAGCAGCAGGTCGCCGCGCGGAACCATCGCCGCGACGCGGGACGCGTCCGGGGTTTGCTCTGGGCGCGGGGCGAAGCAAAAACTGTCAAACCTCCCTATCTCGCAGATTGAAGCCTGCCCAGGCCAGGAGACGTAGATCCCGGCGCCTCGTCCCGTAGCCTTGGCGGGCTTGATCGAAAGCCGCTCAGGACAGTTATAGAGTCGCGGGGGCTATCGCTTGGAGGGAGGGAGAAACGGCCATGATCAACTTCCTAGGGTGCAGCGCTCAGGGCATCGCGGTCGCCAACGGCGTCACGACGCTCGCGCTTCTCGAACGCATGGTCGAACGGAAGATCCTGACGCCTGCCGATGTCCGCGCCGTTCTTGAAAGCGGCATCGAATGCCTGGAGCCGCGGACCAACGTTCGCACCATCGCCGAGGCAGTCCACTTGATGCGCGACCAAATGCTGCCCCTGTTCGCCGAACCGGTCTAAGGCGAATAGGCGTCGGTTTGCTGCGGGACTCGACGGAACACCCGTTTCAAGCGGGCAGTCGGTCGGTCTTCGCAGCCGGTGCTTTGGTACTCGCGTGCGCCACGGCATCGGCAAGGCGATCGCGGTAGACCGGCTTTGCCAGCACGGGCGCTCCAGGCACCCGCGCGTGGATGCGTTCCACCGTATCGGCGTCGGTGCGGGCGGTGACGAAGACGACCGACGCGCCGCACACCTCGCGCAGCCACCGCGCCGTCTCGATACCCTCGCGGCCGCCCTCGAGACAAACGTCCACCAGGGCGACATCGGGTTGATCGCGCATGGCTAGCGAGCGTGCCTGCCGGTCGCCTGGCGCAAGCCCGCACACCTCGTAGCCGAGATCGGACATGGCGTCTTCCAGGTCGAGCGCAATCAGCACCTCGTCCTCGACGATCAGCGCGCGCCGCCGCGAAAGGGACGTCTCGCTCATTCCTCACTACCTTCCGGCAGTGCCCTGGTACTGTAACGCACAAACTCCCGATGGGTTTCGCGCGTTTCTCAGTGGCCGCTGCGCTTGCGGCGCTCGACCTCTGCTCGCGAGACATGGCCGTCGGCGACCAGCGCATCGACGCAGCCATGCGATAGCGAATGCCCGGCCTTGTTCATGCAGATGCGCAGCGCCTCGGTCTCGATCCCGTATTCGCCGCACTGTGCGTGGTAGTCGTTGGCGCAGGCCCGCTGCACCCGCTGGCTGTACTGATAGGTCTTGGCCGCCTCGGCCGGGGACGCAAGCCAGGCGAAGGCGGCAATGGCAGTAAGCAAAAGACAAAAGGTCCTCATCACGTGCTCCTCGGTGCCCGGCCTAGCCACGCTCTTAAGCCGAGAGGCCCGAGCCGGGTTCCTCCCTCCCTCAAGGGGAGGAATGAAAAAGACCCTTCCGCGACGTGGGGCACGTGAATCCAACCGTCCGACAAAGCTTTCCCCTCCCCCCTTTGTCGAACGCCTCGCGATTGGGCCCTTCAAGTGGACGAGGTGATGCGGAGTGTAATGGCGGTTTGGAGCGCGGGGATAGGTCGAGGCCGGCTCAGGCAGAGAGAGCTATTGCCCGGGCGCCGCCGTGGCTTTAAGGAAACGTGAATAGATCCAGCCGCTCGCCGATGTGGCTGGATCGGTGACTTGCACCCAATTTCTTTCCCGCGCCGCGACGCGGAGCTTGAGACCTTTTTCCACCACCTTCACCGTTTCCGACGTCTGCTTTGGCCCGGCGTGCATATCTACGGCGCTGACGATCTCCACCCACTCGGCCGGAGGTTCCGCCGCGTCGCCCAACGCGAAAGCGCCGCCGTGCGGGCGAGTTGGGCCGGGAGGTTTGATCGTCACCACTTTTACCGGCACGACCTTCACCGAAGTTTCCGCCTTCGTGGAAGCTGCAGGCTTCCGCTCGGGCCGCGGCGGCAAAGCCTCAGCGACTCTGGCCGCTTCGGCTTGCGCGACCTGTTGAAACGGATTGGCTTCCACGACGCTGACAGCCTCGGTTTCGTCTGAATCGGCGGCGATGTTCAGCCGCGTTTCGGACTGGGCCAGCACAGTGCCGTCGGCGGCAAGCAATTCGATATGAATGTCAGACGCGCCGCTTCGCGCGTCGGGTAGCCGCATGCGCAACTCGCCAATCTCGTCCGGACGCAAGCTCCATCCCGTTGCGCCGTAGGGACGGCCCTCGGAGAAGGAGGCGCCCTCCGGCATGGCACTGACGGCGATGACCGAGCGAGACGGAAGTTGCTCCGTCGTATCGATGGCAATCGGGAAATCGATCTCTTCCCCTGTCTTGGCGGCGATCTTCTCGGGTGAGGAGAGCACGATCTCCGGCGCGGTTTGTGCCGGCACCGGCTGCGCCAAGCCGGCCGGGCGTGCCACGCCATCACTGCCAGACACCGCGCTGTCCGCACGCGGTCGCATCATGTCTTGCCACAACAGAACGAAGAGAATCGCCGTGGGAAGGAGCGCGACGCCAGCCAGGGCGGCAATCAGGAATTTCAGGGGGACGGCAGCTCTTTTTGCAGCGGGACGAGCAGCCGCAGTCTTCACCTTTTGCCCGCGTGCCTCGGCTACCCCCTCGCTTTCCGGCTCGGCCGCCGCGAAGCGCTCGGCGAGCGCCGCAACGGTTCGCTTCGAAACCGCCGACTCGCTCGCTGGAACCTGTAGCCAATGATCGGTTTTGCGGAGTACGGACGCTCGCATGCCGCCCTCGTCTAGAGACCTATTGAAGGGGCGTCATTTTGGTCACTGTCAAGATGTAATGGTTAACGCCACAACAAAACCATGCTTTCGCTATAGCGGCGCCCAATTTGACGCCCGGATCAGCTTTGAATCGAAGGAGAGGGATAGTTCATGGGATGTAAGTTGCTGGCGCCGTTCACCCTTAAGGCCGTGCTTCTCCTCGGCCTCATTCTCGCGGCTTGCTTGGCAGCGCGCGGCGCGACCGCCGCGCCGCCGGCGGGGGACGATCCGTTCGAACAGCTCAAGGGCGACTGGACCGGTGCCGGCCGCGTCATCCTCTCCGATGGCACGGTCAAGCCGGTGACCTGCACGGCAACGTACAAGCTGGCCGGCCGCAACGTGACGCAAACGCTGCATTGCACCGGCAACGACTACGAGGTGAACACCACGCTCAAGATCGCCGACAAGGGCGGCAAGATCAAAGGCTCCTGGAACGAGAGCGTCTATGACGCGAGCGGCAGCGTGACCGGCACGGTGAAGCCGAACCTCGTTCATGCCCTGATCGCGGGGGACAAGTTCTCCGGGCGGCTCAGCATCAAGCTTTCCGACCAGGGGCACGCGATCAACGTGCTCCAGCGCAACGAGAAGACCGGCACCTACCACCTGGCCACGAGCTTGATGTTGCACCGTTAGCGGCTGGCTTGCGCGGCGCCGGCCAAATGTCCGCTTGGTGCCACTACCGGGCATTACGAATTCATTGCGTCGCTCGTCACTTGAAAAGAAAGCCCGCCGAGGGGCGGGCTTGAGGACAGGGGAGACGGAATGGAATCGGCCTTAACTGGTCCAGTCGGCGCCAGGGGGAATGGGCGACAAGTGGAAGAGATGCGAGGAGGAGGAGTGTTGGGGGACTGCCTCAACAGGGCTGACCGCCGGCGCATAGCTGGCGGCAGCAAGCCACGCCGCGGTGATACTGACAAGGATCGTTCCTAGGGTGCTGCTTAGAAGCGCATAGGGAACCGAGCGTTTTGTCGTGTTTCGGGTCATGGTGAAGCTCCTTAGTTTGACTGTTGGCTAGAGCCGAAGCTCCTCAGGTAACGACAATCGTCACAAGCGAAGTCACAAGCCACAGCGCGGCGACGCCAAAGAAGGCATACTGAAAATGGCTCCAAGCGTGCTGCAGAGCTGATTTGGGCGTCATGGCGATTTCTCCAGTTACCGCTCAGGACCATCTTGAGCATGGGAGAATCGTAAAGCGACGCCCGGGGTCGCGCAGTGAGATTTCCCACACTGCAAACTCGGCCTGAGACCGGCCTCTCCGCGATCACCTGAAATGTCAGCCGTTCGGTCGATGGGCTCGGCCTTTGGCCATGCTATTCCTTAAGGGCAAGCTGTTCCGGCCTTACTTGAGGGAGGGCGTCTTGCTGGCAGGTGTGAGAATCATCGCGGCTTTATTGGGCGCAGCAGCGGCAGGCGTTTTGGGCGCGCTTGCTTTCGCTTTGTTGGGTCTCGGCGATATCGCTGCGAGCCAAGGTCACTGGCTGCTCGTCGAGCGCTTCCTCGATTTTGGCATCCAACACTCCGTGAAGAGGCATGCCAGCGATATTGAGGTGCCGAAGCTCGACGACCCGAACATGATCCGGCTTGGCGCCGCCCACTTCTACCGGGGCTGCGCATTTTGTCATGGTGCGCCCGGGATTCCGGCCAATCCCATTGCCAAGCGCATGCTGCCGCCGCCGCCCGATTTGGCAGTGACAATGCGGCCGTGGCGGCCGAACGAGCTGTTTTGGATCGTCAAGAACGGGTTGAAATACACGGGTATGCCCGGCTGGGGTGCGATCGATCGGGAGGACGAAATTTGGGCCGTCGTCGCGTTTCTCACCCGCGTGCAATCGCTTGATCCCGATGCCTATCGCAACTTGGCGCTCGGCACCGTCCATCTGCCCCAGCAGAGTGGCGCCGAGCTCGCGACTTTCGACGCGAAACCCATGGCCTCCGGCGCTTGCGCTCGCTGTCACGGGGATGAGGATCAACGTCCGCTCAGCAACCTTGTGCCGGTACTGCATGGCCAGCCGGTTGACTATCTGCTCGCCTCGCTCAAGGCCTATGCCGAGGGCAAGCGGCCGAGCGGGATCATGCAGCCATTGGCCGCGGATCTGCGGCCGGAGGATATGCACGAGCTAGCGGAGTATTATGCCGGCCTCGCCCCGCTGCAGGAGCAAGCAAAAACCGCAGATACCGCCTTGATCGAGCAGGGCCGAAAATTGGCGGCAGAAGGTGTCCCAGACGTCGGCGTTCCACCTTGTGCGACGTGCCACAACAATCTCGGGTCCTATCCCAGACTGTCCGGTCAGTATGCGGCGTACATTTCGGGGCAATTGCGTCTTTGGAAAGCAGGGATCGGCCTCTCCACAGATGGCGGCGCCATAATGACGCCCATCGCGCAGCGGCTCAGCGATGAGGACATTGACGCAGTGGCCACCTATTTCGAGTCGGTTGCGCGCCAAACGACCGACGCGCACTAGAAACCTCATCCAATTTGTACGGAGCTGCTCCTTGAAGGGCTCACGCGTATATGACCGCTCAGGGTCATAACCGACGTCTGAGCGCCCGGTCGCCTTGGTCCGCTTGGTGCCAGAAGCTGACCACACCGGCGCTATCGGGTCCGTCCGCCTCGCCATAGCGGCAGATGCAGGCCGTTGACCACCTCGATGGCGTTCATTAGCGCAGCTTGTAGCAAAGTGAGTAGGCGCTCGGGGTGCGGGTCACGTCATAACCCACGCGGCACTGCACGAGATACGATTGATCTGGATTGCGAAAGAGGATGAAGGTTGAGCGGTTATCGAACGCTTGGCTGTATCCGGCAATCTGCCAGCCCGTCTTCAATAATTCCTCAATGGGGGGATTGTCATCGGTCGCAGACGAAAGGATTGCCGAAAGAGCGACCATTGCGCTGCTGGTAGCGCCGATTACCAGGATGGAGGCCAATGGTGGCATTTTCATTCGATAATTTGCAAGTATGAGACCTGATCAACAAGAAGCTGGGCCTGCGGACAGCGATGTCCGCTATGGGTCAGAAGTGGACATAGGG
>Ga0081455_10001703_pt1 | contig 26634 bp, 22 predicted proteins | sample TabmetS3T2R1_FD_70207 | JGI IMG/M metagenome (GOLD analysis project Ga0081455, IMG submission 70207) | Tabebuia heterophylla rhizosphere microbial communities from the University of Puerto Rico - S3T2R1 | ecosystem: Host-associated > Plants > Roots > Rhizosphere ...
AACACCCACAAGCCGTTTTGCGGCCAAATTACAAGCAACACGTAGCGCGCAAAAAATCCGGCCGTGCACGCAACCAACAAAAACCACCACGCGCCCAATCGGCGCGCCGCTAGAAAGAGCAGGGGAAAGATTAAGTATAACTGAATTAGCATGGCGAAATACCACCATGCCGCATTTAGGTACATGAAATTCATCTCGATATTGATGAAGCGCAGACCGAGCAGACTCAGGATGATGCGGTCATCCACAGGTTCCAGGCGTGTAACGAACGGCGAGAGCAGATAAACCAAATGCGCGACCCAGTACATTGGATAGAGCCGCAGAAACCGCGCGCGGTACCACGGACCCCATTCAAGTGTCCCGGACTCGGCGCGACGCATGGTTGATTGCATCAAAGTCCAACCGCTCAGGATGATGAAAACTCCGACTGCATGAAACCCAAGTCCTGAGATCTTTAGCCAGGCAAGTCTGAGGATGCTCAGCGCGCCCGCACCCAGGCTGCTCCATTCGGCTGGTGGAAGAACACCGTGCTCGAAATACGTCGCGAAGAAATGAAAGTAAGCGACGAACAGAATCGCCAGACCCTTTGAGATATCAATCCAAAGGAGGCGTTTCACCGCATCGGCTTAGCAGGGTCAAGCCGCGTTGGTCAAGGCGTCCTGGTGTTGCTTCGACCTGACATCCGAACGGTTGCGGCCTGTTAAAGGGCTTGTGAACGGACCACGGTGGCCGATCGACTGGTGCTTCCAGCTAGTGCGAGGATCACGTCGGTTTTCGCGATGGTACCGATCAAGCGTTTCGTCGCCGTGTCCTCTACCACTGGTAACCGTTCGCCGTCGTGTTGTCTGAATCGCTCCAGGGCCACAGTAAGCGACGCTGTCGGTCGCACCACTGGTATTGAATCGTGCAGGATGTCCCCGGCAATGACCACTTTCGCCAGCTCTGGCGTGTTCAGGTAATTTTTAACGTCGTGTAGCGACACGGCGCCAATAAAACGACCGTGATCCGCCACATAGAGATAGTTGAATCGGGTTTGTACGAATTTCTCCGCGATCTCGGAGAATTTGGCCTTTGGTGAAATGGTTAGCGGTTTCGGTTTCATGATGTCGCGGACATGAAGTTCCGCGAGCTGTTTGCGATAATCGCCGGCACCTTTGCGCTTCAGGGCTTCAGCATAGATAGACTGTTTCTCGACGCTCACGGATGTGTAATAGGCGACAACGCACGCCAGCATCAGCGGGAGAATGATTTGATAATCAAGGGTGATCTCGAAGATCATGACGATGGCCATGATTGGAGCGTGAGTAGCGGCGGCGAGAAACGCGCCCATGCCGACAAGCGCAAACGCGCTGGGATTGACCGCAAAGTGGCCGAGTAGATGGTTCGTGCCTGTGCCGAACAAAAATCCGAAGCTTGCGCCGATGAAGAGCGTCGGCGTGAACACGCCACCCACTGCGCCGGAACCGAAGGTAGCAGTGGTGGCGAGTACTTTGAAAATAAGGATGACCGCGAGTGCTTGCCAAAGCCATTCGCCGCGCAAAATCCCGCTTACCGTGCTGTAGCCATTGCCACAAACTTCAGGATGCAATATGGCCAGCGCGCCGACGATAAGGCCGCCAACGCACATCTTTACGTAAACCGGCGCAGCGATGCGCCCAGCCCATTCTTCCGTTGTGCGCAGCAACCGAATGAACCATGGCGCCAGAAGGCCGGCGCCGAGACCGAGTAAAAGATAGGGCCCAATCTCCCAATTTCCGTTGAGCTGGAATGCCGGGATCTTGTACAGCGGGTCTGGACCAAGAAATCCGCGCACTGTCAATGTCGCGATGACTGACGAAAAAACCAGAGGGCCAAATATCTCCATGGCCACGGAGCCGAGCACGATCTCAGCGACGAATACCGCACCGGCGATTGGGGCATTGTAGGCCGATGCGATTCCGGCGGCCGCGCCACAACCGACCAGCAATCGAAGCCGCGGCGTGGTCCAATTTCGCAGGCGACCTGTAAAAGATGCGACCAGCGCTGACAGCTGCACGAGGGGGCCCTCGCGTCCAATCGACCCGCCGGAAGCAATGGTAAAAAGTGATGAGAGACATTTTAGCAACGTGCGTCGCGCCGCAATTTTCCCATCACCAAGCACTACCGCTTCCATGTAGTCGGTGGTTGTAACCTGTCCACGCAATCGTGTGCCGAACTGAATGATGGCGCCGGCAATCAGACCGCCGATCGCTGGAACGGCAACCCGGAGCAGGGGAGGAAGCTGAGCAAAACTTTCAACCAAACCGGGTTCCGAGCTACCGGTCAGGATTTTGTGGACCAAGCTTGTTGCTACGCGAAATATGATCGAGCAAACGCCGCCGCAAAACCCGATGATTCCGGCCCAAATCAGCGTAGCCTGAAGGTCGGTCGGTTGTACACGTTCCTGAAACCAAACCAGGAACTTCAGCTGCCGAAAAGTACTTAGACTCGTTGGAGTTTTTTTGGTAATGGCGTTAATGGAGGCCACTTTTACCAGTCCGCGCGTGGCAGCCGGCGTCAAGAGCGAGAATGACCTTGCAGCGAGCGATGATTGTTGCTGCGATCACCGTTTTCCGAAGATGATGTTATGAGTTCGTATGACACCTCGCTCGAACGCGAACGCCTTTGCGTCGTGCTTGCGACGATTGTCATTAACGTCATCGCGGTTTCACTACTGACCTTTGTGCCATGGTCGGACTGGCGCACGGGCATGGCGCTCAACATAGTTGATAATTTTCTTCTGATTGGCTTCACACTCGTTAGGCGCGATGCATTGCTTGGCCGATTTCTTCTTTTTGGAATCGTAGTCGGTTTCTTCGAGCTTCCTGCCGATGCGTGGCTGGTCGATTACACACGCACGCTGGACTACTCAATTGGCGGCGGCCCCATGATCTGGCGATCGCCGCTCTGGATGCCGCCGGCCTGGGAGGTTGTAGCCGTTCAATTTGGATATATTGGACTGCGCCTGTGGGAACGGTTCGGTAAGGCGGGCTTGCTTATTATCGGATTGCTCGGCGCCATCAACATTCCTTTTTACGAAGAAATGGCTCGGCGGATTCACTGGTGGCAGTACAGCGGTTGCCGCATGATTTCATTTACGCCCTGGTACATCATCCTTGGCGAGTTCGGAATTGCGATCGCTTTCGCGTTGATTGCGCGGACCCTGCGACGCGGATCGTGGCGCACAGCCCTGATCGCCGGAATAGGCGGTGGATTTTCAATCTTTGTTTGTTACGCCGTGGCTTTTTGGATTACCGATCGTTTGATTGTGTAATTCGATTCCGGTTAGCCAGCAGATGCGTGCGTTTCGCCTGTGTCAGGTTTATTGCAAAACCAGATTGCGCCTGCACATGCGAGCAGCGCAATGGAGATAACAAGAAAAGCGTCATTGAACGCCATGACAAAGGCTTCGCGGCTCATGATTGATTTGATAACGGCGTATGATTGTTTGAGCGCCGTTGTGGCGTCGAAACCCTTCTGTATAAAATTTTCCTGCACCGCGGCGAGTCGCGCTTGAGTCGCGGGCGAGTAAACCGTGACCAGTTCGCCGAGACGAAGATCATGAAATTGTTCGCGGCGTGTGATCAACGTGGAAAGAATCGCAATGCCAAAACTGCCTCCAATGTTGCGAAAGATATTGAAGATAGCCGAACCACTGGCCGCATTGTTTGCTGCAAGCGTTGCAACCGCCAGGCCGGTAATCGGCACGATAGTGAAAGGTTGACCGAATGCGCGCACAAGGTTGGCGAGCCGGAGCTGATCGCCGGCATAATCAAAGCTCATGCTGATGTTCAGGTAACAACTCGCTGCGAAGATAAGACAACCCAAACAAACGAGCAGGCGCTGATCGAACCGTTTCATCAGCATTGGCAGGAATGGGAAGATCAGAAACTGAGGTAAACCAACCCAGATCAACACTTCACCGATTTGCAGCGGGCTGTAGCCCTGAACAGTTCCCAGATAAAGAGGGATTAGAAAAATCGTGCCGTACAGGGCCAGGCCAAGTCCGAACGCAATGATGGATGTGAAGGCCAGATTGCGACATGCCAGCAAACGCAGGTTCACGAAGGGTTTTTTCCGAACAAGTTCGATAACGACGAAAAGCGGAACAAAGATCGCTGCCAGAATTGCGCAGTTACGGATGAACGGGCTGCCAAACCAATCTTTGCGCTGACCTTCTTCGAGCATGGCGACCAGCGAGCCTAGTCCGATGGCCATGCACAGAATTCCCCACCAATCTCCGTGCCGGAGCTGTTGGAGTCTCATGGTTTCTTTGTTAACGCCATACAGGATCGCGATGAGCATGAAAGCGCCGGGAATGAAGTTCACATAAAAATTCCATTCCCATCCAAAGCGGTCAGTAAGCCAGCCGCCTAGCGCGGGTCCGATTGCAGGCGCAAGTGTGGCTGTCATGCCGAACATCGCCTGCCCAACCGGAAGAAGATTTTTTGGCATTGTGCTGACGATGACAGTGAGCGCCATCGGGATGAAAACCCCGCCGGTAAATCCCTGACCCGCACGAAACACGATCATCTGACCCAGGCTCCCCGAGATTCCGCAGAGCGCCGAAAACATCAGGAAGAGAAAGATGTTTACGACCAAATAGTAACGAACCGTAAAGACATTAGCTAGCCACGCAGTGAGCGCGATCGTGACAATCTCACCCACGAGGTAGGCGGTCGAAATCCAGGAGCCTTCGTCGGGCGTTGCGGCAATGCCACCGGCAATGTCGCGCAAGGATGAGTTCGTGATCTGGATGTCCAGCACAGCCATGAACGCGCCAAGCATGGTGCCGAATACAGCAACCCATTTTCGAAAATCCATGGTCCGATCTTCTTCCGGCATCGGCGGACTATTCTCGTGTGCCTGTGCGCAGATCGATCTTTGGCTCGCATGATAACCCCGGAACCACACGGCTCCGATATTTGCCGACATCGTCGAACACGATTTTCACCGGAACGCGCTGCACGATTTTTGTGAAATTACCGGTCGCGTTGTCGGGTGGAAGCAACGCGAATGTCGATCCCGTGCCAGGCTGCAGGCTGTCAATATGCGCGCCAAATATATGATCCGGGATTGCATCAATTTTTACGTCAACATGCTGACCGACGCGCATCCGTGCGAGCTGTGTTTCCTTGAAATTTCCAAGTAACCAGACATTACGCTCCACCACAGCCATCAATGCCTGACCCGGCTGAATTCGCTCGCCAGTCTCGACCGTTTTCTTCCCAACAACGCCATCGGCGGGAGCCACGATGGTGGTATAGGAGAATTGCAGCTCGGCGCTATGCAGCGCCGCCTCCGCAGTCGCCAGATCGGCCGTGGCCGCATCCATGGCTCCTTTTCCGGTGCGCAACGCGGCGGTCGCGTTGTCGAGGTCCTGTTTGGACACAACTTTCTCGTGACTGAGCTTCGTAATACGGTCGTAATCGCTTTGGGCGTGATCGAGATTCGCGCGAGCCTGCGCTGCTGTGGCGCGGCGTTGAAGCAGTTGTGCGCGCGCCTGCTCGAGTGCGACTTTGAAATCGCGCTGATCCAGTACAACGAGCGTCTGACCTTCTTTGACTAACTGATTGTCATCGATCTTGACACTTTCCACCGTTCCGGCTACACGTGCACTGATTTCGTGGACGTGGGTCGTAGTGTACGCGTCATCGGTTGACACGAAGTTGCGAGCGTGCAGCCAATACAGAAACACGCCAGTCAAAATGACCCCGGCACAGATGCCGCCGATGATCAACGTCTTTTTGGAGACGTGAAATCCTTTTCCTTCCGTTTTACTGTCGGATTCATCGTGCCGGCGAGCCTCCGCTTCACGCCGAGTGCGATCGTGGGTTTTCGGAGAGCGGTTGCCATTCTCGTCCCATTCTGAAGAACGGTGTCCGTCTGCTTTCTCACTGTCGCCTGTCATACCCTGCCTTTACTAAATGAAACGGTTTCGCATTCGATTTTGGCCCCGTGTGGTGCGGCGGGAACATTGGGTCGTAATGGTTGGGCGTTTGGGCGTTTGAGAAGGCAAATCGCAGGTAAGTCGGGAGCCACCTTGACGTTGAAGAACGAACTAGTCAGGCGACTATTGATCAACGGATCGATCAACATCGGCTTTTCCCGCGATTTCGCCCGAGGTTTTCACGTCAGAATGACGAAATACAAAAATTTCATCGGAATGTATGCCAAGTCTCCACTAATTTTGCTTATACCCACGCGAACCGGTCTGGCCCTGTGAGAATCTTTTGCCTTTTAGTGATTTTCAGTTCTGTAAGTTCGCTCGCTGCAGAGCCGACACCTTTTCCGACGCCAACCGCGTCTCAAACGCCGGCCGCGACGATCACGCAGTCGGTTACTGAGCTGTCCGCGCAACGAGCTGCCACGGATCGCTCCAAGATTTACCGGAGCGGTGCGGCTTACGGTCGCTGGCTCGACCAAATCGCGAAAGATTCGGGGAACGCTTTTCTTCAACGGGCCGTTTACGATCAAGTCACCTGGATGCGTGTGCTCAGTTGTGCAGCCGCGCTGGCGCTGTTGTCACTCTTCTCCGGTTGGTTTGTTTGGATCGTCAGGCGGCGGGCCGGCGAGATCCAATCGACTCGATACCAGTCCTGGTTGGCATTGAGCGCCGCCGCGATTCGCAAACCAGTCGCACTTTTCCTCTGGGTCTGCGGTGGCGCATTCGTGCTGCTGCCGATCGTTGCCGGCATCAATTCCCGTCCCACGCGGATCTTTTGGGGACGCGCTCTGACGGCGATTCTCTACGCCGGTTGGATTATTGCGCTGCTATGGCTGGTATTTCGCGCCATTCGTGCAGTCGAAAAACGGATGCACCTTTGGGCGGAGCGAACGCGCAGCTTACTCGGCAAAATCGTTGTTCCAATCGTTGGGCAGACATTGCGGCTTTCGATACCGCTGCTCGGCATCATTTTGTTGTTACCGGTCCTCAAGCTTCCGGAGAACTGGACGTGGATGACACAGAAGGGTGTTGGTATTCTGTTTATCGTCACCCTCACATTTCTGATCGTGCATGGCATCAACGCCATGCAGGCTGCACTATTGAGCCGCCAGCGATTGGATCTGCCGGATAACCTTTCGGCGCGTCGGATCTACACCCAGGTGTCGGTGATTCGCAAAGTCGTCATCACTACCGTCGTAATCGTATCGACTGGTTCGGTGCTCATGCTTTTCGATCCGGTGCGGCAGTTTGGCACCAGCATTCTCGCTTCGGCTGGAATTGCCGGCATCGTGATTGGGTTTGCCGCACAACGGACACTCGGCAACGTGCTTGCGGGAATTCAGATCGCGTTAACACAACCGCTACTCATCGATGACATCGTGGTCGTTGAAGGTGAGTTTGGCCAGATCGAGGAAATCACGCTCACCTACGTAACGGTGAGAACATGGGACCTGCGCCGGATGATTTTGCCGATCACTTATTTTGTCGAAAAACCGTTCCAAAACTGGAGCCGTGTTTCTACGGACTTGCTTGGCGCCATTGTCTTTTACCTTGATTACCAGGCACCCATTGGCGAATTACGCAAAGAATTGAAGCGCCTTGTTGAAAACAATCCAAAGTGGGACAGGAAGGTGTGCGGATTGCAGGTAACCGATACGAAGCAAAGCACAATCGAAGTACGCGCGCTCGTCAGTAGCACCGACGCTGGCAAAGTTTTTGATCTCCGTTGCGAAGTGCGTGAAGGGCTCATCGAATTTCTTCGTCGCAATTATCCGGAAAGTCTTCCGCGACAACGCAGCGTAAATGAAACATCCGACGAGGAGACCCGGCAGCGAAACAAGCAAAAAGCGCCCACCACACCACCGGGGCAGGAACACGAGCGCGGTCCCAAAGCTCCTGGCATTCACGCGGAACCAAAGAGCGACGGAGCCGATAGTTAGCTAATGGCCATTGCCAATCGATGGCAGCCTTTTTTCGATGCGAAGACCCCAAAGAATAAGGGCGAAAGAAACAATACCCGTCGGTGCGGATGAATACGCCACGATCCTGATGACTGTTTCTTGAAGACGGCTTCCGTGAGCCGTTCCCGCCGCCAACGGCATCGTGGAATTACCAGCTCCCCAGAAAGCACCCAGCAAATAAGCAGCGATTATCGCAAGACTGGAATAGATTAACAGCCAAAACGCGAGCTGCGACGTTGCGAATCCGAGGCATAGCTTTGGCCACACCAATCCCATCGCAATCAACAAAGCCCCTAGCAACGCCATCAGCGAATGCGCTGAAAGGCCCAGGCGCGGCGCACCAACAAATGGAATCACAAATCCTTCAAACGAAGTAAGCAAAAAGAGACCGACACCAATCTGAAGGAGGCGATGACCTTGACGCGATAACATGACCTGGCGTGTTATGCCGTAAAACCGTGATCGATGACAAAGGCAGCCCCCGTTGCGAACCTTGCTTCGGGACTCACCAGGAAAGCAACCATCGCAGCGACGTCGGCTGGTTCGCCGAACTGAGGAGTCACCATGAATGATCGGAGATCCTTTGCATAGGGACTGTCTTCCGGGTTTCCGTCGGTCTTGATTGGACCTGGGTGCACCGTGTTTACCGTGATGCCGCGCGGGCCAAGGTCTCGAGCCATTCCTTTTGCGAGCCCGTCAAGGCCGGCTTTGACCATGCTGTAAATACTTGTCGTCGCTAAAGCAGCAAAATCGGCAATGTTGCTGCTAACAAAAACAATTCGCCCACCATCGCCCATATGTTTGACCGCCGCGCGCGATGCGATGAATGCGGCTTTTAAATCGACGGCGACCATTTGGTCGAATTCCTCATTTGAAACCTGATCGACAGGTTTAAACAGAAACGCGCCTGCGCTGCTTACCAGGATGTCGATACGACCGAATTCTTTTGCGACTTTCTCGACCGCATTCGTAAGTTCCCGCGCGTTGCCGCTATCGGCCGGAATAGCAATTGCCCTACTGCCTTCAGCTTTTGCTTCCTTTACAACTGAGTCCGCGGCTGCTTTCTCTTTCAGAAACGTGAATGCGACGTCGGCTTTCTCGCGGGCGAGCCGCTTAACGATGCCTGCCCCGATACCACGACTGCCACCTGTCACCAAAGCAACTTTTCCCGACAAACGAGATACCGTGCTGGCTTTCTTGTTATGCTGTCTGGCTTGTTTCATGATGCTCGTCCATCTCTGGATTCTCCTTTCGAAAATAGTTCGGTTACGAATCCAAGATCGCGTGTGGATGATTTGCAGTGAGTCCTTTCCGAGGGCGGGGGAATCAAAAAAAGAGCAGAGTAAGTTGAATTCGCATAAAGAGAATTCGCCTCTGATCTCGAAACCGGATGACTGAATGTGCACAGCGTGTCGCGTCGTTGGCGGCAGGCACAGACTTGTGTTAAGCGGATCGTTCGCTACTTCGTGGTGAAAGAGGGCGTAATTGCAATGCTAACAGTGCAGCGATAACCGCAAGTCCGCCGAGCAGCGCGAATGCAACGGTGTGGGTGCCGGTTTTTGCCTTCATCACGCCGATAAGCGTTGGTCCCGCGAAGCTGCCGATGTTTGCAATCATTGTCACCAGAGCTATCCCGGCGGCCGCCGCTCGTCCGGTTAAGAACTGAGTCGGCGTCGACCAAAACGGTCCATAACTCGCGCAGTGCCCCAGTGGAACAAGGGCCAGTGCGACAATGGCCAGGGCAGGTTGACGGAATAAGGCGCTCCCTATAAGACCTACGCCCATCACAAAAAGCGGAACAGCTGTATGGACTGCTCGCTCACCAGTTCGATCAGAATGATAGCTGTTCAGAAGCATACCCACGATTGTCACCGCACTAATGGCGCCCAAAACCAGACCGATTTTAAAATTACTAAGTCCGGTTAGAGACTTAACAATGAGAGGAGCCCAAAAGGAATAACCATAGAATCCAGCAGCTACCAGGAGGAAGATCAACCCCAGTTTCCAGACACTAATATCAGTCAATGCGACACGAATGTTCGGTTGTAGCACGCAAGCTTTTCGTTCTGCAGCAAGTGTTCCTACCAGCCATTCGCGTTCCGCCGGACTCAGCCACTGTGTTGTTTCGGGACGATCCTTCAAATAGAAAAGAACGCTGGTGCCCAGGATCACCGCCGGCAACCCCTCCAGTAAGAACAACCATTGCCAGCCTGCTAACCCGTGAAGACCATCTAACTCGAGTAAGGCTCCGGATAACGGTGCTCCTATCAAACCGGTCACGGGCACCGCGGTCATGAAGGCCGCGATCGCTCGTGCACGATGCGCCACAGGATACCAAAGACTCAAATAATAAATCACCCCGGGAAAAAAACCGGCTTCAGCCACTCCAAGCAGGAAACGTAACAGGTAGAAAGCTGCGGGAGTCCGCACAAACATCATGGCGGTAGAGATCAGACCCCACGACACCATGATTCGCGAGATCCAAAGCCGGGCTCCAACTCGTTCCAGGATGATGTTGCTTGGAATCTCAAAGAGGCAATAACCAAGGAAGAAAATACCCGAGCCAAGGCCAAAAACCGTCGAGCTGAATTCGAGATCAGCGTTCATTTGTAACCCTGCGAACCCCACATTCACGCGGTCCAGCCATGCGATAACGTACAGCACGAACAGAAATGGGATCAGCCGCCACGACACTTTGCGCAGCGTAACAACTGACATTTCTTGGGTCTCAGCTGACAACTGGGAATTAAATGTGTCGCCAAAGGCGTTCATGCCTCAAGAGAGATTGGGCGCTCCATCAGAATCTTTTGGTTGCTATATGTTTGTAATTCGAATACAAACCGCGTCTTCAAACCGAATGAAATCGACAAGAGCAGTCCCACTTCTCATTGCAATTATTACGTGTGCCACGGCTGTTGACGCAAGCGTACCGATCATATTCGGCTATGGCAAAGGACGGCGGGCGGTCACGAGCCAATTTACGAGTGCGGAAGATAAGCTGAAACAGGGCGATACTACGGGGGCGAAGCGCGATTTAGATGCAGCTCTTCACACCGATCCAACGTTTTGGCCGGCGCTCTACGTCCGCGCGGAAATCTTTGCGGGGCAAGGCAAATACGATCTTGCTATTCAAGACTGCAACGAAGCGCTTCGGCAGTATCCGGGCTTTGTTGAAGCGGCTCTGCTCCGGGCCAGGATCAATGCGGGTCTTGGAAAATATGCGGAAGCATCGAAGGAATTTAATTACCTCATCTCGATCCATCCCAGGAGTGTCACTCTTGCCAGAGCACTGAGCGACCGTGCCTGGTTTCAGGCGACTTGCCCTGACCCGTCGTTTCGTAATGGGAAACAAGCAGTTAAGGACGCAAAGGCCGCCTGCAGTATCATGCAGTGGAAAGACGAGGATATGCTCGATACACTTGCCGCTGCCTATGCGGAGACTGGTGATTTCGCTTCCGCGGCGCGTTACGCAGCGCAGGCTTTGACAATAAAGGACATTACTCCACGGGACGCGAAGCGGATTCAACAGCACCTGACATTATTCCAGCAGAATCGACCGATTCGATTGTAGGTTTACGATCGCATTTGATGCCGGGTTGTTACGACATCGCAGCGTTACACGTTCGTTAAATCGTGCTCGTTCCCGAATCGCACCGAGGGCGAAAACCGAAAGTTTTGTGAGCTACATGCTACTTACCGATTAGGATTAAAATGCCGGCTGCCAGCGCCACGAGTGCCATCACAATGCCAGGGAAAACAAGGTGAAGGAGTGTCGTGATTCCAACAAGAATCAGATAGACTGCAAGCAGGAGCATTCCGAGGTTTTTGGTAATGTTCATGGCTCCCTTTCTGAAGCAAAGCGTTTGGCTTTGCACGCACTAAATTGTGTGGAGTAATACCGTTTACGACTCCCGTTTACGCAAGGTGTCGGAAATTCCGACTACCTTGGTGACCGAAAATGCCGGCGGCCTAAACTTTATGGCTAACGAATCAGAAGGCGACCCGCTATTACTCGATGATCCCACTCTTAGTGACCATTGGTGACCAGTTGCTTTATCGGGTTGCTCGTTTCGAGCTTGGCATTCACCTTGTTCAAATCCGCAGAAAGCGCCTCAATTTGCTTCTGCTGTTGGGCAAGCTTTGACTCAAAGTCTTTCGTTAGTTGCTCCACTTTCCGATGTTCTTTCAGGAATTCGTTGAGCAACATCGCGTTTACCGCGTCATAACGGACGGTGTAAACCTCGCCCTTCTTGTCACGGATGACCAAATCCGGGTTTACCTCCGCCACTTCCTCGGCAATCAATCCAAATTGCGGTGCGCCATTTGTCTCGCTCTTGTACTGAAAGGTCACCGGTTTGAGTTCCAGAATCGCTTCGCTGGTTTGATCCATCGGTCTAATCTCCTTTTTTAACCGGCGCGCGGACCCGACTGTGCCGAGCTGACCGGCTGAATCAATCACCACAGGCACCGCGTCGTTAAGTGCGGGTGTGACCCCAAAAATCTGGCTGATAAAGCAAGTGTTGCTCACGTCCACGCCGGAATTGCCTATACAGATAGTGTCATGGGCCGTGATAACACTGAGACCAGCTCCGGAGCCTACTGCGATATTGTCGTGGCCAGTGGTGTTACTAGAGAGTGCGTTCAGACCCATAGCCGTGTTGCGGCTACCGCTGCTATTGCTGAAGAGCGCGGAACCGCCATCGGCTGTGTTGAACGAGCCAGTAGTGTTGTTCAATAATGCTTCGGAACCAACGGCTGTGTTTGCACTGCCGGTACTGTTCTTAAAAAGCACGCTTTCCCCATTCGCCGTGTTGTTGCCGCCGATGGTGTTGTTTAAAAGCGCGCCGGAGCCGGTCGCAGTATTTTCGTCTCCGGTGTTGGCAAAAAGTGCTCCCGCGCCAACCGCGGTGTTGAAGCTGCCAGTCTTGACCGCCTCGAGCGAAAAGAAACCGATCGCCGTATTGTAAAAGCCGGTGGTAAGACTGAAAAGAGCGTTCTGCCCTTCTGCAGTGTTGCCACCGGGATAGAATCCGTCTGGCGGTGGAGTGACAGCCTGTACCCCTGGCAAAAAGCTGAAGCAGATGAACGCAAGGGTTGTGATTAATGATTGAAATCCAGGTTTCATAACTTTGGATTCTTGGAGACGCGCTTACAGATTGTCGAGATCAAATTCGCATACTGAAATAGTTACGTGCTCGTCGATGCGGCGAAGACGCACGCAGCTGGCTTGATTTAAGCCGTGCGAGGAGAGCTGACTTTTGATGGAACAAGAATTGCATCGCTCATTCCATGAAGAAATTTCTTGTCCGCTGGAACAATGGTGGCCAGCGCGCCGCGTAATTTCACACGGTCGCCCTCGACGAAATAGTACGGGCAAAGGCGCACACGTCCTTTCATTGTCTTTAACTCGCCAGAATCCGGATCCCAATAGGGATGTTCGAAAAAACTGCCCTTGTGAAAGCGTTGCATGATCGTGGGCGACGATTCGAACGTTTCAAGAGCGTGGTTGATTCGCTTTTCCCATTCCGCATGCGGCAGGTCTCCACCCAGCGCGATGCCCCGGCTGCCCCAGCCAAGCGGTGAGAATCCGCTCACTTTCAAGAGAAGATCGCGGTCTTTCTGGCTGAACTTTGCGGCTTCGCGCCAATCGTGAATCTCAAGGCGTGGTATAACTGCATGCTGCGGTAAGGGCGTCGGATCGAGCAGCCACGAGTAGGGAATCACTTCCTGTAGCCTGACGAAGTATTTCTCGCCCAGTTCGCGTCGCCAAAACTCGCGCAGCGGCTGCATCCAAAAAAGCGCGAACCACATTTTCTCTTCCAGAAACGGTTTGATTGGCGGCGTGACACTGATGCGGCCTTCGGCATTAGCCCGCAACGTATTCTCAATTCCTGGAATATTTGGAAGGTCGAATAACTCGAAGAAACGGTATACGGCGCGCCCGCTCTGCGGCTCGTAATTCTCAGCGGGGACAACGCGCCAGCTGTAACCGCGGTCAGCGCCCGCGGCTACAACAGGATTTTCAGAGGCAGCCGCCACCTCCTGCCTCGTTTGATTCAGGCGCGCGGCGACCCATTCCATCTCAGGTCGATACGTGGCGGCCTCCTGCGAGACGACGATGTCACCATCGTTTGGCAGCACCGTCCGAAATCCATCCAGCATTCCGGCGGCGCCACCGATAATCTCCCTATCGAATGTTGAATAAGTTTGATTAAGCCAACCAGTCAGACCGATGCCGCCTGGCACCGAATCGATTTCAGCGATGATGTAACCTTTTTCGGTCAGCACGAGATCGGGCCGAATGACTCGCGGTAAATCGTCTCGAATTTCCTTACGTCTTGAAAACTCAATCAACTCCCTGGGCTTACCGGCGTCCAGGTACCGCGCCACCCATGCAGGCTGCTTGCCCTTAACGCTTAGTTGATAGAGTTGATTGCACGCGCGCTGAAAGACGAACAGCCTGTGCCCGAGTTGGTCCAGTTCGGTGACAAATTTTTTCTCGACAGGAAAAGCATCAGGGGAGAGCAGCCATGCCTTTTCCGCGAAAAGTCCTTCTTTCGGGAAGGCAGCGCGAATTGCATTTAGCCTGTCGTGTTGAGTTTGTACTTGTATCACCAGGCAAACGTTCAACGCCGAACGCCCAACGTCCAACGCTCAATTATTGTAGGACGCCTCTGTGAGACGCCGCCCGGGAGGAGGCGTTTGACACAAACGCCCTACAATCATCTTCCGGCCGCCATCTTTTTCAGCGCGAGTTTGACCAGTTCTTCCGCTGATTTCGCTTCGCCTTTGTCCTGGAGATCGCGTACGGTTTTGTGCGCATCGATCTGTTTATAGCCGAGCGCGATCAACGCGAGCACGGCTTCATTGGCCTGTCCTTCCTCGGGTGTCGGTGCATGCGCCGCACTGGCTGCTTCCCACGCCGCGGCCACGCCAAGTTTGTCCTTCAATTCTAAAATGATTCTCTCGGCTGTTTTTTTCCCCAGACCGCTGATTTTTGAGATTGCTGCAACATCGGAGTTTACTACCGCGGCCTTGAAATTGTTCACGCTCATTCCGCTGAGCACTGCCAGCGCCAGCTTCGGCCCGATGCCGCTGACATTGTTGACTAGCAGACGAAAAAGATCGCGCTCCGCAGGCGCCATGAATCCGTAAAGCACATGCGCGTCTTCGCGAACCGCCAGATGCGTGAGAATCCGAATAGGCTGGCCCGGTTCCGGCAGCCGATCGTAGCTGGAAAGCGGGATGAAAACTTCGTAGCCAACCCCGCCGACATCAATGATTGCATGCGTAGGCAAAGCGCTCACCAGTTTGCCATCGAGAAAAGTGATCATGGTTAGATCGTTGAATGGTTGAATCGGGCGTGCGGTATTGTCATTCTGAGCGAAGCGAAGAATCTCTGTTTATTCGTCGAGCTTCATCCGTCACAAGTGAATCCAGAGATGTTTCGCTTCGCTCAACATGACAGACGAAGGAAGCTGCTTCAACGCTTCAATGAATCACTCCCGCTTTAACACGAGCGTCAGATCGACCTGTTTCCCTTTTGGAATGTTGAAGCCGCGCGTTGAAAACGTTGATTGCGGCTGATTTGGGAAAAGGGTTTGCACCACGGAAGTTGGCACAATGATGAAACGGGGGCCGGGCTTGGACATGAAGTCGGCGGCGTTCTTCTTGTTCAGCCGGGTGAGAAAAGTTTGCAGTCGCGAGCGAAAATACCAGACCACACTTGGTTCCTCGAATTCGATGGCGGCAAATTGCATGTTTGTTTGCAAAAGCGCGCGTGATTCCCGAAAGAGCTGGTAGGCCGGAAAAAACCGCGCAACGAGCGGGGGAACGACCAAGGCAATGGCGATCCAGACACACGCCGTGCTTGTAGCGAGGCGTCGAAATGAGGAGCCCTGATCTTTAACAGTCGCTGCTTGTTGCCAATGCCGCGCAAGCAACAGCGCGAGTAAGGGGAAAGCCGGCAAGGTATAATGCGGCAGCTTGGTGCTAACCAGTGTGAAGATCACAAAAATGATCGCGATGCCTGTCAGCAGGTAGTTGTCGATTGTGATCGCACGGTAGCCGGGGTTGTTGATGCCGGATTTTTTTTGTCTCCACAATTGGCTAGTCAACCATGGCAACTTGATCGACCAGGGAAAGAGGCTGACGAAGATTGTCACAAAATAGAACGGTAGTAGCAGCAGATACATCCCAAACGAACTGGCGCCGTGACCTTCCATCGTGGCGAGCGAACGGCCTATGACGTGCCGTCCGATTCCAACCGTGAAGAATTGGCCTTGAGTTTGAATCAGCGCTGGAATTCCCCAGGCCGCCACCACCGCCAGCATCAGCAAGATTCCGAGCAGGAATCTGAAATTGCGAGCCAACTGCCAATCTCGTGCCAGCACGATTGTTGCTAGGACAGTGAGCAGCGGTATCCACGCGATCGGTCCTTTCGCCAGGAAACCCAGAGCCAGCGAGAGGTAAAAAATAAGCCACCATCTTGCTCGCTGGTAATGCGCAACCGATCTGAGACGGCGTGGGGCGTCATGGCCAGCTGTCGGAGACGAATCAGCCAAAAGTTCATAACCAGCCCAGTGTGCCAGCGTCATGAATAAGACGAGCCACATATCGGCGACTGCGGCTTTTGCATGAACGAAAGTCTGTAGGGATAACGTGAAAATGATCGCCGCCCACCAGCCGGCCGCGGGCGCACCAATGCGGTACGCCCACGCAAGAATCGTTAATGCTATCAATGCGGCCGCGATCGCGGATGGAAAGCGAGCACTGAAATCGCTTTCTCCAAAGATTCGGTAGCTTGTGACCTGCGCCCAATAGGTGAGGGGAGGCTTGTCGAGCCGGAGCTGATTATTGAAGTAAGGAACGATGTAGTTTGCGCGCTGGATCATTTCCCGTGATGCCTCCGCAAAACGCGGCTCGTCACGATCGATCAACGGCAAGCTCCATGTGCCGGCCAGATGGAAAACTACCAGGCCAAAAAACAGAAGGACAGAATTGCGTGTTGCAGATTTCAAGCGCGCGCTCAAAATAGCGCCCGCTAAAACTGACGGGAACTTTATTGTGAAGCGGGCCGCCGTTTTTTATTGGGTCATCGGAATCGTTATCGCAGCAATTGCGATCGCAATGGCATTCCATTTCGACGATGCCGTGCGCGATTTCATGGCGCAGCATCAAAGCCCGGTGATGCGCAACTTCATGCGGAACGTTAGTTTCTTCGGTGACTGGCCATCGCATGTTGTGCTTGGATTACTCCTTTTAGGAATCGCCTGGAGACGCCACAGCAAACGATGGATGCGCATTTTTTTTGCGATGTTGCTGGCGATGGCGATCGCGGGGATTACCGGCACTGTGATCAAACGCACGATTCCAAGGGCCCGCCCATCTGTAAAATCGGAGCTGCGCTGGGGCGGTCCGCGTTTCAGCACGAAATATCACGCGTTTCCTTCAGGTCACGTTTTAGCATCGACCGCGTTTTTTGGCGTTTTGATTTTCACGCGCCGCCGGGTGGGCCTTGCCTGTTTGCCTATCCCAATTCTGATCGGATTCTCCCGAATGTACCTCGGTGCGCATTACCTGTCCGATGTTGTCTGCGCAGCCGTGTTGGGGATTGTATGCGCGGCCGTCGTTTGGCGCTTTTTCGTCCCGGTCGCTAATCACTAGTCCCCATCACCGGTGCCGAACCTTCGGCTTCCGAAATTTTCTATGGTCTCGGCAGGGGCGTCGGTCGGGGCCTCGGTACGGGTCGAGGCCTTGGTGTGGGACTAGGCCGAGCCGTCGGAGTCGGAGTCAGCGTTGGAGTAGGATCGGGACTGGGCGAGGGTGTAGGCGTTGGAGTGGCTGTCGGAACCGCGGTAGCCGTTGCGGTTGCAGTTGCAGTAGCAGTAGCCGTTGGCGTTGCACTCGGAGTCGGGGTAGCCGTTGCCGTCGGTGTTGGCGTCGGAGTTCCGCCCACAAATACGAGTGGGTTCGCGTAAAGATCAAATTGGTGCAACGTGCCATTAGGGTTTGTGCCGTCGCAGTTCGCGTTGTCCCCCCATAACGTGTAGAGCTTTCCTTGTAGCGCCGACAGACCAACGTAGTCGCCAAAGTCGATGCCGTTGCCCGACGCCGTCGCGTTGGAGAAACCGCCGCTCAAACGCACGTTCGGCGCCCAGGTCGCGCCTCCATCAGTAGTGAAGGTCCCGTAATATTCCGCATCGTCGTTAGGAATATTGTTCGTCCCGTTCGGAGGCACGCCATCGTCATTGCGGCAATCGTGAAAGCCTACCGCCACCGTCCCGGTTGTGGGATCGAGCGCGACGTAGGGTAAAAACTGGCTCCGAGTGGTGGCGTCGTCGTTCACGCGTACCGGCGCGCTCCACGTCGTGCCGTCATCAGTCGATGTCCGCATCAAAATGTCGGTATCATTGTTCTCATTCACCGTCTCGTCTGTGTAGACCAGATAGATGCGGTTGTTGAATGAGCCACCGGTCGCATCCCACGCTAGCCCGGCCTCCGCGTCAATCGAGCGTTCGTTCTGCGCCGGAATAAAATCGAAGCCGCCCACATTGGTCGACGTAACGGTAATGCGCGGGCCGAAACCGCCCGGTCCCAAACCGTCCGCGTCGACATTGGCGAAGATCGTGGCCGGACCCTGCCCACCAGTTGGGCTCTGATAGGTGACTATGACCTTGCCGCCGTTTGGACCAGGCCCGACCGCGATACCGCCGAAACTGCCGGTCGCTGACGGGATGGACTGTTGCGCGTTGAACGGTCCGAAAGTACCGAGGCCCGTGACTGGCGCGCCGCGCGCGACCATACTCCCGCCCTGATTCCAGTCGACCCAGACGCTACCGCTACCCACAGCGATCGACGGTTGGTCAACGCTACCGGTGCCTACGGTCACGGGTGCACTGAATGTGGCGCCGCCGTCGGTGCTCAAAATCACGTTGATTTGGTCAACGCTGTTGTTGATGTAGACGAGGAACAAGTTGCCGAAGGTGTCCCAGGCGGCTTGTCCGTCGCAGCATGCCACGCCCGTCGCAATTGTGCCGCGTGTCCAGGTCGCACCGCCATCTGTCGAGAACGCGCGAAAGATGCTGTTTGTGCCGGGGTTGTTCGAAGTAGCCACGAGGTTGTTTGCGTTGGTCGGGTTGACGTTCACGAAACTCTCAGCCTGGTTACCGGCCGTGGCGCTAACGTTGACCACCGGCTCCAGGCAGGTCAGCGGCCTAAATAGATTAAACATTTCGGGTGCACGCTGCGCGGGCTTGATGCATTTGCGCGTACCGTCAGGCACATCGACGTGCTCGGTCACCACTGGCACCTGTGCGTGCAGGGTGGACGTGGCAGGCGTGAGGAACGCGAGAACGGTGGCAAGCGCAGTCAAGAAGAGGCGGGTGTTCATAGGTAACTTGGCGGGTAAGTGCGAATTGAAGCGAAGTCGGAAACGACGCGATTCTTCAATTATTTCAACGAGTGTCGAGCTTCATTTTGAACGAGAAGTTTTGGCGTCGGGCCGTTAAGCCAATATGAGCTTGGATGTCACTCGAGAGCGTCTTTCGGTTTAAACTGATATTGACAATTGATGCTGACTCGGTTGGGATGAAAAAAATGAAACCCAAGCGATTAATTCTAGCAGTCCTTGCATTGACGTTTGCTTTGGCTCCACAATCGCCTAACACCGCATTCGCACAGAGTGACGGGAGGAAATACAGTGCCAAGCTCATTTCACCGAGAGCGGGACAGGTTTTAATTCCTGGACAAGTTGTGAGGATTGCATGGGCACCGACGTTTCCAGATGTAGACCTGACGATGTGTGAAACGGAAATTCTTCTGTCGCTCGATGGCGGCAGGACGATCTACATGCAACTTACAGAGCAGCGTAACCCGAACGTCCAATATTTTGATTGGACCGTCCCCAATACGCCCACTAACGCAGCAGTGCTGGACATTCGCTTTGGGTGTCTGAATATCTATCCCGAAACACGAGGCCTTCAGCTTCACTCCGCTTTTGTCATTGCTCCTGCGGTGAATTGATTCTTATTTTTCTGCGGTAGCCTACAGAAATTAGAACAGGGCCGTCTTTGTTTGCCGATAGCAGGATGACACGATGTGTCGTCACTAGAGGGAAGCTGCGCCTTCATCGCTTCAAGTTGAACACTTGTAAGTCTTTTGATCTCTCCGTTTCCGGCTCACTGCCGATCCTGTCATAACCTGCTCTCTATTTTGACAGTATTCGGAATGCGTGGGTCGTTAGCCTGTCCATTATGCAGCTCTTGCGCAGCGTCATGTTTCCCATCGTCGCATCACTCAGCATGCTGGCTGTTTTGGCGACATTGCGAGCCCAAGTAACTCGTGGAGAACAAAGCCCCGGTCTTGCCGACACATCGTCGAAAGCTGCCGCCGCAGCGCTACAGAAAAAAGCGGCTCAAGCCCAAGCCCGCATTCGCGCTAATAAAGACGAGCGCGGCGCGCTAATGCAAGCGATCAAGACGAACGAGGTAGTTTTGGCCAAACAAATCCTTCTCAGGAACGGATTCACCGCTGAAGATTTGGAAAATGCAAAGATCATTCTACGGACAGGCGGCGGGAAAGGGGGCGAAAACGAAATAGAGATTTCCGTCACTTGTTGTGAACCTAAGGAAATTACAATTCAACGAACCCTGGAGAACTTCACAAAATAACCGTTTCCAGGTCAGGCATGTCCGCTTCATCGTCGGTTAGGCGTGGGACAATGAACAGCTTACAAACAAACAGCAATGCATGCACGGGGCCCAAAGCCGTTTATTTTTTGCTGTTTCGTTACGCAATCAACACCCCGCACGCCCCGCGCGCGTGTGTGTCGTATTGCACCCGAGCGCGTCTACGAATGGTTCCCTAACAGGAGGTAACCACTCTCCTGTTTATCACTTGGGGATACCGGCGGCGAACCACCCGCCGGATGCAGCGTTCCGGATGAGAAGCACCGGGCTAGTGCAAGGATTCGGGGGCGCGGGCGAAAGCGTGTCGTCAATGCGAAAATCGCCAGTCACTTCAAGCGGTACGCCTGCAGGATTTGAATTGTGTTGGACATTCCCGTCATTTGCGCAGAACAGCGTGGCAATAACGCTGGCGTTGGCGTTGCTTCCGACGGCATTGCCTGAGGCCAGAAGAAGACCCCGGCCGTCGAGTCGGATGCTGCCGTCTTCCTTCACGTCGGCTGCAAGATCCCGGATCACCCAGATCTGGCCTGCGGCTGCGACGCCTCGCACCGTGGTATTCCCTGAACCAGTGGGAATCACGCCGACCCCTCCACTAAACCTGACCAAGTTCTGAGCTACAGCCGATTGAGCCATGGCTAGCAAGATGAGAACTACGCCTCCTACAGCGAGTGACGTGCCTAAAAAGGAACGCCGCCGGATAGTGCGTTTCCGCGGTTTGGGATTTGATGTCCACGTACTTAATAACGACACTTTGATTGTCTGCATAGAGTTCATAATTTCGAGAGTCGCACCGATGCTGAATAATGGCCCGCTAAATTAAGTTACCATTTAGTTACCTTTGAGTGTCCGGATTAACCGAAGGTTTTCTGGGTTAGAGCAGTTCGCAGCCGTCCGATTTAACAAACCAATTGACCGAAGTTGCGGACGGCAGGTGAAACGCACCGCTATTGGAGACGGCCGCATGCGACGGTGTTAGGCGGGGCCATTATTCTTGCCGATGGCGATTGTCTTGAGAAACGCGCGGAGGGCGTGAGATTCGAACTCACGAGACCTTTCGGTCTTCCGGCTTTCAAAACCGACGCAGTCAACCATCCTGGTACCCCTCTGGCGCTGTAGCCGGCTGCGAGCGCGTCATCACATTTAATGAGACGAATGGAAAACCATAACGCGATGTATGTAGGATTCTTGTATGGAAAGCAGGTATGTGCGCTAATGAGACGCTCACTACCTTTATTCAGGTGAAAGGTCTTCGTATCGCAATGCTCCTGGTCGAAATGGGCAGCATCGAGTCTCATAAACACCTTCGATAATCTGTCTCAAGGGGTAGGACGAAGTACGACTAAGGTCCAATATGGTAACCGTGAATTTCTCTTGACAACCTAACAAGACTTTCGCAACACTTAAAGTTCTTCAACGGATCTGAATCAGGCGGGGCTCCTCCCCCCGCGAGGTTCTTCGTCTCTTCCGGACCCGCAACGTAACCAAAACAAATTGCGGGGAGAAAAAGGAAGAACCAGATGAATCTACTCATCCTCCGAGTAAAAAAGATAACTGCTACATGTCTCATACTTATTGTGCTTGTCGGTGCTGCGTTTTTACCGCAAACCCAAGCTGCCAATACACCGTCCTCGCCCGATCCACCTCCTCCCACTTCAACCAACACGGCGGATGGCGCAAGTGCGCTTCAAGGGGCGACCGGTTTTTATAACTCAGGGTTTGGTTTCCTGTCGCTGCTAAATAACGCCTCGGCCAGCTTCAACACAGGTATTGGCGCGGGGACGCTTCTGCTCAACACCGCGATTGAAAATACGGGCGTTGGCTCTGGCACGCTTTTGAGCAATACCACCGGAGCGAACAACACCGGATGCGGCACATTCGCGCTGTTCACCAACTCGACAGGCGAGTTGAACAATGCTGTCGGCGCTAATTCGCTTCTTTTCAATACGACCGGAGGCAGTAACAACGCTGTTGGCGAGAGTGCGCTTTTTAACAATGTCAGTGGCTCTTTTAACACGGCGGTCGGCGATCTAGCGCTACAAAACAATACAAGCGGGACCGGCAATATCGCATTGGGTGCGATGGCGGGCACGAATCTGACTACCGGCGATAACAATATAGATATCGGTAATGGCGGTATTGCTGGCGAGTCCAACACGATCCGGATTGGGGATCCGGCAATTCAAACGGAGATATTTTTAGCTGGGCTCACTGCACTGACCCCAGCGGCACCGAACCAGGTAATGCTAGTGGATTCTGCGACCGGTCAACTGGGCAGTGTCGACTTTAGTGACTTCCCACCTGGCCCTCCAGGGCCGACGGGTGCACAAGGCCCTCCAGGCCCTACGGGTCCTCAGGGGATACAAGGTCCTCCAGGGCCCACTGGGCCACAGGGATTGCAGGGACCTCAAGGAGGGACAGGCCCACAGGGAGTACAAGGCCCTATAGGACCGACAGGGCCACCAGGGATACAAGGGCCGTCAGGGGCAACGGGTCCACAAGGCCCTACAGGGGCGACGGGTCCTCAAGGGGTACAAGGCGCTACGGGCGACACAGGTCCAACTGGCCCCCCCGGGGCGACGGGTCCAACTGGCGCGACCGGAGTTGGGGTGCTTATCACAGATGTTGAAAATACTGGGGTTGGCGACCAGGTGCTTCTCAACAATACCGGGAGTTTCAATACAGCTGCCGGGTTTAGCTCGCTCCTTAACAATACCACGGGTGAAAGCAACACGGCTGTGGGTGACCGCGCGCTGCAGACCAACACCACCGGCAGCAACAATACCGCCGTTGGCCAAGCGGCGCTTTTGTTGATCGACACAGGCACCCGTCAAACCGCAGTGGGTGTTGGCGCCCTTGCAAACTGTATCGCTCCGCCCGATTTCGCAGGGAACACGGCCGTTGGTTTTGCAGCGCTCCAGGCCGACACGACCGGCAACATCAATACAGCCATCGGTGACGGTGCGCTCTTCAACAACACGACCGGCAGCAACAATACGGCTGCCGGGGTTAACGTGCTCGTTAGCAACACGACCGGCAGCAACAATACGGCCGCCGGGGTTAACGCGCTCGTTAGCAACACCATTGGCAGTTTAAATACTGCTACCGGGCTTAATGCGCTGCTTAGCAACACCACCGGCACGCAAAACACGGCTGTAGGGCGCAACGCCCTCAACGTGAACACCGTCGGCAACAATAACACGGCCTTGGGCAATGGTGCCGGTTCCAGTGTTGTAACGGCCAATAATGTTATCGCTATCGGCTCGAGTGTCCCTGGCGCGGATGTAAGCAACACCACATGGATCGGCAACGTGTTTGGCGTGACTACAGTAAGCGGCGCTACGGCGCCAGTCATCGTGTCCGACACCGGCCAACTGGGTACGCTTGTCTCATCCGAGAGGTTCAAGAAGGACATTAGTACGATGGATAGAGCCAGTGAAGTCATCCTGTCGCTCAGACCGGTCACGTTCCATTACAAAAGCGACGTTAAGGAAACACCGCAATTCGGTCTGATTGCCGAAGAAGTAGCAAAGGTGAACTCTTCCTTGGTACTGCCCGACAAAGAAGGAAAACCGTACACCGTTCGGTACGACGCGGTAAACGCGATGCTGCTCAATGAGTTCCTCAAAGAGCACCGAACTGTGCAAGAACAGGGAACGACCATCGCGGAGCAAAAGAAGGAAATTGATGCTCTTAAAGGCGAACTGAAAGAGCAAAGGGCGCTCATTCAAAAAGTGAGCGATAAGATAGACTTAGAGAGGCCGGCAACTCGAACGGTCCTGAACAATCGATAAGGCTACTGAGTTCAACCGAAGCAGCGATAGATTCCGGAGTGAGCCGTCACGCTTCACTGCGTGGCGGCTCTCCGCCCGACGGCGTTGGATCAAACCCGCGTTTTGATAGAACGATGGCAACGTCTGATGGAATAACAGCGCTGCGTTGTAAAAGTCTCGCCACGTTGCGTTGTGCGTTGTTGGCAGTCGTCCTCTTGGCGGCGTACGCAAATCATTTTCATAACAGTTTCCATTTCGACGACGCACACACGATCGTGAACAACGCGGCAATTCGTGACCTGCGAAATATTTCCGTTTTCTTTCAGGATGCAGCGACCTTCAGCTCGCTGCCGAGCAACCAATCATATCGTCCGCTTGTTTCGAGTCTGCTTGCAATCGATTACCGACTCGGCGCCTTGAACCCGTTTTGGTTTCACCTGTCGATTTTCGCGCTCTTCGTAATGCTGGCGATTCTGCTCGCGTTTGTGATTCAACGTCTGCTCGCCGAGACCGCTCCCGAGCAGGCTGCCGGCTGGATCGCGATGGCCGTCGCGGCTTGGTACGGCCTCCACCCGGCAAGCGCGGACACGATCAACTATGTCATTTCATCGTCCGATGTGATCTCGACACTCGGCGTCGTCGCATCGTTTGCGGTTTACCTGGGATTCCCGAACCTGCGCCGCTATTATGTTTACGTACTACCGGCAGCAGTCGCGATCCTCGCGAAACCACCGGCGGCGGTCTTCGCGGTACTGTTCGCGATCTATCGCTTATTATTTCCGAGCCGCGGCGCACGCCTCAAAGAGACGCGGCTACAGCGTGTCGCGCAGATTATTGTGCCATTCGTCATTTGCACGGCCATGGGGCTTTTTGTGCAGCATATGACGCCGCGTACGTGGGTTGCCGGTGCAGCAAACGCGCATAACTACCTGATCACACAGCCGTACGTCGCACTCCTCTATTTCAAAACTTTCTTCTGGCCCACGGATCTTTCAGCAGATTACGACCTCAATCCATTCACGGCGACGGGCGATCCGCGGTTCTGGGCAGGTGTAGTGTTCGTTGTTCTTGTCACAATATGCGCGATCGCGGCTTTGTGTTCCAAGAAGACGCGCGTGATCGGTTTCGGGCTTTTCTGGTATCTCATTGCGCTCCTGCCGACTTCGCTGTTTCCACTGGCAGAAGTAATGAACGACCATCGGACTTTTCTTCCATATATCGGACTCGTGATCGCGCTGGGAGGCTTGATCTCGATACTGTTTCAAGCCCGAACAGCACAACGAGCGATAGCAAGGATCGCGCTCTCCTTCGCAATTCTGCTGATTCTTGTCGTGAATGGTTTCGCCACATTTCAACGAAACGAAGTTTGGAAGAATGAGGAGACGCTCTGGCTCGACGTAGCAGAGAAAAGTCCACGTAACTCTCGCGGGTTAATGAATTATGGCCTCACATTGATGGCGAAAGGCGATTTCAGCGGCGCGCTCGATTATTTTCACCGGGCGCAATCGATCTCGCCGCAGTATCCGGTGCTGTTGGTCAATCTCGCCATCGCAGAGGATGCAATGAAGCAGGGCACAGCAGCCGAACAGCATTTCAAGGAGGCACTACGACTCGCGCCGTCCTCTCCGGATAGCTACACATACTATGCGCGTTATCTATTGACGAACGCTCACGTGGACGAAGCACGTGCATTTCTTCGTCGCGCGTTGGAACTAAGCCCGACGGATGTTACCGCACGCCAACTTCTCACGCGCGCCGAAGGTCAGGCATTTAACGAACTGACAAAACAAACTCCAGAATCATATCTGGCCCGCAGCCTCCAGTTATATCGCGACGAACGCTACGCAGAAGCAATCGCTGCCTGTCGCGCAGCGCTCGAACTCCGGCCGAATTACGCCGAAGCATGGAACAATATTGGCGCTGCCTACAACAAGCTCGGTTGCTACGAGGAGGCCGCTGCGGCATGCGAACAAGCATTGCGCTACAAACCTGATTTCGAATTGGCTCGCAATAATTTGCGATTCGCCCAACAGATGGCGAAAGCGCGGCCTAATAAATCTGACGGTGTCCAGGAGCCGCAGCAACTAAGGTGATCGAACGCACGGAAATACCGGCGAACGCGCGTTTCCCAACAATAAGCGCGGAGGGGGTGAGATTCGAACTCACGAGACCTTTCGGCCTTCCGGTTTTCAAGACCGGCGCGATCAACCGCTCTGCCACCCCTCCATGGCTGTAACCGGCGGCGTTGG
>Ga0081455_10001704_pt1 | contig 26615 bp, 21 predicted proteins | sample TabmetS3T2R1_FD_70207 | JGI IMG/M metagenome (GOLD analysis project Ga0081455, IMG submission 70207) | Tabebuia heterophylla rhizosphere microbial communities from the University of Puerto Rico - S3T2R1 | ecosystem: Host-associated > Plants > Roots > Rhizosphere ...
GTTCGGATTGCCACCCGGCACGGCGCGATTCTGAGGGGAGGAGCATGATGGACGCCAATCGCCGAACCCTTCTGCTGTCCGGCATGGCCGCGACCGCCGCGCACGGCGCCGCGACGGCCCATGCGGACGCCCTCGAGGGGCGGATGCGCTGCGATGAGCCCGCGCGCGCGGCCGCGGCCGACGACTTCGGGCACATCGTCCACGACCGACCGAAAGCCGTCCTGCGCCCGCAGTCGGCGGGCGAGGTCGCGGCGGCGATCCGCTGGGCCAGCGCGCGCGGGCTGCACTTCGCCGCGCAAGGGCGACGGCACTCGGTGTTCGGCCGCGGCATGGCGGCGGACGGTATCGTGGCCGAGATGTCTGAACTTCGCACGATTCACGACGTGCAGGGCGACCGCGTCGTCGTCGATGCCGGCGCGACCTGGCGCGAGATGCTGGCGGCGACCCTGCCGCGCGGCCTCGCCCCGCCGGTGCTGCCCGAATATCTCGAGCTTTCGGTCGGCGGCACGCTGGTGGTCGGCGGCGTCGGCGGTGGGACGGCCCGCTTCGGGCTGGTGAGCGGCAACGTGCTGGCGCTGGATGTCGTCACCGGGACCGGCCACGAGGTCACCTGCTCGGCCGCGTGCAACGCCGAGCTGTTCGACGCGGTGCGCGCGGGCCTGGGCCAGGTGGCGGTCATCACGCGGGCGACGCTGCGGCTCGTGCCGGCGCCGCGCCAGGTGCGCCGCCACCTGCTGTTCTATCGCGACCTCGGCACCATGCTGCGCGACCAACGCCTGCTGGCGGCCGACAACCGGTTCGACGCCGTGATGGGCGCGATCCTCGCCGCACCGGGCCTTGCCCCGCCTGGCGGCAGTTGGGGCGCGCGGATCAAGGTCAAGCCGCGCGACGACCTCTACCTCCAGTCCGGGATCTACGAGGTGAATCCCACGCTGTCGCAGGCGGCCAACGGCTTCAAGCTCGGCACGTCGGGCGCCACCGGCGTCATCGTGCCGGCGGAGCTGGGATGGCAGCCGCGCGTGGGCGCCGCCGCACTGCCGGGGCACTACCGGATCGGCGGCTACTACGACACGTCGCTCGCGCCGTGGCTCGGCTCGCCGATCGGCGGGCCGTCGGCGATGGCGCGCGGCCGCTGGGGCTTCTACCTGCAGCCCGACCAGACGATCTATCGGCCGGCGCCCGACTCCGTGCGCAACCTGACGCTGTTCGCCGTGTTCGGCTACGCCGGGCCGCGCACGGCCCTGCTGCAGACCTACTGGCAGCTCGGCCTGGTGAACAAGGGCACCTTCGCCGGCCGCGACCACGACACGATCGGGCTTGCCGTCAACAGCAGCTCGATCAGCAGCCAGCTCATCGCCGCCCAGACCCAGGCCAATGCGCTGGCGCCGGGCTCGGTGGCCGTGCAGTCCGCCGAGACCACGATCGAGCTCAACTACCGCGCCCAGCTCTCGCCCTGGTTCTCGCTGATGCCGAATGTCCAGTACGTGCTGCAGCCGAATGGCGTCGCGACCATACCCAACGCATTGGTGCTGGGCCTGCAGGCCAAGGTGACGTTCTGAGGGCGCGCTGTTCCTCCCGGACGATCGGCGGCCCGCGCCTGTGCTCTGGTTCCGTTACGCCCTGACATCAAGGTCCTTCTGGTCTGCATGATCCAGGACCTTCGTCAGGAAGGCGCTTGGCGACAGTGGACGCTCCGTCGTTCTGTGGCCCATGTGGGCGCCGATTTCCCTCAGGTATGGTTGTAGCAGCCCCTCGATCTCCCGCCTCTCCATCCCCATCCGCCGTCCCAGGAAGACGATCATTGCCCCACGAACGGTGCCGCTGACCCTGAGCCAACGACACGGCTCGTCGTCCTTGAGCAACAGGGCAAAAAGATCGGCAACAGACAAGACCGAGCGGATCACGGGGAACAAGGTATCCCTGACGTCGGACTTGACCCTGTCTACCAAAGCCGCCTGGGACATCTTCGAAACGGCCAGGGACCATCGGATACCCCACCCGGCCCACATCCCCAGGGAATACCGCATGTGACAATCATAGCGACGGTCAAAACGGAGATCCTGGAAAAGCGATCCGCCGAACAGCCTGAGGCATTCGACAGCAAACTGCTCGGCTGCCGGATTCCTTATTCCAAACTCGCAGTGGAAGTAATTCCCGCCGCCATACAGAGAGAGGAATAGAAAGTGCTCGACGTCGATCGAGCTCCACGAGGCCTTGTAGGTCAGCTTCTTGAGGCGGCGATACCCAAGCCCGGCCAAGCCCTGCGTCATCGATGTTTCGTCGAACATGTCGTCGCGTTCCTAGGGCGGAATGTCCCCCGGCAGGCTGCCTTTCCTCACCCGTATGCCAGCGCCTCGCAATATCGCTTGAAGCGTAGCAGATCGATGATCGAGCGCCTCGCATCCGAAACAGTAGGTCATATAGCTCACGCCGCTTAGCCTCACGTCCATGAGGCGCACCTTTGCGCCCTCGGTGGCCACAATTGCATCCTTCATCACTTGCGACGGGTCAAGCCGAATGGTGTCGTGGAGTGTTGTCTTCACTTCCACCCCATAGTGCCGATCCGTCGCGGGATCCCGAATGATGTAATCGTAGAATCTCGGAGTGGGAAAACCAGGGACGTCAACTGCACGTGGCTTGCTGGCCACCAGCTCAAATCCCCTCTTGAGGTGGATTGCAATAGAGGCCTGGACACCCAGCTCATGCCGCTCGTTGCGATCCAGATCACGCGGCTCAACCTCATCTCCGACGGGATGGATGTTCGAATCCCACCGAATGCCAAGGCCGGTCAGATCGATGGGCCTGTTGCCGACATAGGCACCCGAAATGATCGATCCGTTGTCGTGCGCTCCGGCACCGCCGGAGGCCTGGTCGACTCGGGTCGGCACTTGCGGCTCTTGTGCTTGCGTCTCGGGTGGCGCTGAACCCATCACGCCGAAATTCTCCACGCCGAAACGGTTCTGCAGGTGATCGGGCAGCTGCGATCGCTGGTCCCCAATCGACAGCATGCTTTTCGCACCAACCGGCTGCGGATATGCCGCAGTGAATGGCGAAGGCTGCCTTTCAAACGCGCGTTCAGGTCCCGCCATTTCGACGCCTGACGCCCTGAAAAGACGAGGCATCGGCGGCCCATTCGTCAGTCCGGGAACAACTGGAGCCGGCGGCGGCATTCTCTGCTGTATCTGCCGGCCCGGTGGCTGCTGCGGCAGCGGTTGCGCCTGCTGTTGGACATTGTTGACGACAGTTGAAGCAATGAAGTTCGGGTCCCGAGCTTCGGTTGAATCGAAGCCCGGCAAGCTACCGCCACTCAAGGCGGTCGTCGGATATCTGGCAAGCGCAACGCTCAGCGGCTCATAGGGGACGATGCGTCGTCCGGTCCGCGGATCGAATGCGGTCGACAGCAGCGGCAACGGCATCGTCAGCAGCTTGTACAGCCACTCGGGAGTCTGCGATGGCGTTGGCGGGCCCGGGTCCTCGGCGCCTGGCGGGAGCGTCGCTTGCCAGGCGCCGAGATCGTCGGGCGTTCCGGATTCCGGACTCAGACCGTCGATCCGATCGAGGCCTGTCGGGTCATCCTGCGCCTCGACGTTGAAGCCAGGGACGTCGTCCTGCGGTTTGACGCGAAAACCGGCAGGTAGGGACGGGCAAAGAGATTGAACATCGCGGGCTTCTCCTTCCGCCAACGAAGTCGATGGCGGTCGGCGAAGAATTCGCGATCGAAAACCTGGACGTCCAACGTGGAGTTGCCACGTTTCGGGGCTCCATGTTTTAAGCTTGCTGCGCCTCGCTATTTTGAGGATCCGTCTGTCAGTGCCCAGGTTTTGCTTTGTTCGGTCGATCCCGTTTCCGGGTCAGGCAGTGCGACCCGCCCCTCACCGCCGCCATTCGTCGGGAGGCGGCAGGTCGCCCGCGATGTCGGCATGCGCGGCCGCGCTGGCGGCATCGCCGCGCCGGCCGGAGAAGCGCACCTCGAGCACCCGGCCCTCGTCGGTCGTCAATTGCAGGTTGCGGCGGCCGAAGGCGTTGTTGAGCTCGTCCGGCGCCATGCGGATCTCGCCCGAGCCGACGACCTCGCCGGGGCGCGTCAGGTAGCCTTCGATCTCGTACTCGACGCGACCCAGCGGCTCGCCCTGGCAGGCGAGCATGCCGCTGCCGCGCATCACCCCGAGATAGCGCATGCCGCCCCTCATGCTGGCTCCGGTGTGATGGCCCGCGGTCCGACGGCGACGGCGTCGCCGAACCGCACCAGCCGGTTTCGCTCCTCGTCCCACAGCGTCAGCACAGTCGCCGCCAGGCCGCCACGCAGACTGAGCGGCCGCAGCGCGTGGAGGGCGCCGACGGCGTCGTGGGCGCTGCGCAGCCTGTAGTTCGGCACACGCGGATCGAGATGGTGGATGTGATGGTAGCCGATGTTGCCGGTGAGCCAGTGCAGAGCGCGCGGCAGGTCGAGCCAGGACGAGCCGGCCAGGGCTGCATCCACGAACCGCCATTTGCCCGAGACCGTCCAGTGCGCGGTCTCGAAACGGTGCTGCAGCGCGAACAGCCAGACGCCCAGGATCGAGGCGACGATCATCACCGGCAGGTGGACAAGCAGGACCGGTCGCCAGCCCAGCGCGGCCACCAGCCCACCGAACAAGGCCAGCAGGGCGGCGTTGGTGAGATAGACCGAGCGGCGCTCCGCGGCCCAGGTGCGCGGCGTGTCGAACGGCACGCGATAGAGCAGCAGGAAGATCAGCGGCGGCAGCAGGACGTGAGCGACCAGCGGATGCCGCGGCAGGCGGTGGAGCAGGCGACGCCCGCGCGGCAACGCCCGGTATTCGCGCACCGTCAGGCAGGCCGAGTAGATGTCGGCACCGCCCTCCCGGCGATCGAGATTGTTCCAACCGGCGTGGTGCTGGGCGTGCTGGCGCGCCCAGTTGCCGTACGGCGTGAAGGTGCAGAGGCTGCACAGCCATCCAACGATCCGGTTGGCCCGGCGCGACCTGAAGAGCGAGCCGTGGCCGCAATCGTGCTGAATGATGAAGACCCGCAGCAGAAATGCTCCGGTGGGCACGGCGAGCGCCAGGGCGAGCCAGAAGGACACCGGCATCATCAGGTACATCGCGGCGCATCCGGCGAGAAAGGGGCCGAACGACGTGACGAGCTGGCCGACGCTGCGCCAGGGCTGAGGTCGGGCGAAGGCGGCGGCGGCACGACGGACGCGGACGGCGGCAGCGCGGTCGGGGGTCTCGATGCGGTCCATCAGTGCATCACGAGTCCGCGGGTGCCGCTGCAGAGGTCGAACGCCTCCATCTCCTCCCGATCGCCCTCCTCCCGACCCCTGGCGCACAGCAGGGGCACGACGTGCATCGCGTCGCCGGCGCTCACAGGCCCGACCGCGTAGCCTGCGGGAAGGTATCGGGAGGAAGACCCGGAGGGATTCAGCTGCGCCGCCGCTCGCGGCCTTGTCGCAACGACCGCAACATGTCGGCCATCACCTGCTCAAGACCGGTCTGCGAGAGGGCGACCGGCCGGGACAGCGATTCGAAACGACGTCGCCCGCTTGCCGTCATCACCGGCGCCTGCGCTGGTCCTTCGATCAGTCCGAGCTCGCGCAGGCGTTGCAGATCCTGGACGCGCAGGGAACCCGGAATCGACTGACCGTAGGCCACCCGCCTCAGCGTGATCTGCTCGACCTCGGTGAGCGGTGCGGCTTCGTTCAAGGCGGTGTCCTCCCTGTTCGATCGTGCTGACGTTCGATCGTGCTGGGGGCCGATCAATCGACCTTCTTGAGATTGTCGGCCGACATCTTGCCGCTGCGGCGATCGGAAACCAGATCGAACTCGATCCGCTGACCTTCGACCAGGTGATTGAGGCCGGCGCGCTCGACCGCGCTGATATGGACGAAGGCATCCTTGCCGCCGCCGTCAGGCTGGATGAAGCCGAAGCCCTTGGTTGGGTTGAACCATTTCACGGTTCCCGTCGCCATGGGGAGTCCTTTCGGTGCGTAACGATGCTGACCTGCCACGGTGGGGCAGGCCGTCGAATTCGCATCTTTTCAGGATAAGTCGCTGACATACCACCGACATTCAGTCGGTCCGCAGCCAATCAAATCGTCCCTCTATCGACTTCGATGATATGGGCTCTTAATGCGGCATCGGCAAGGCCGAATGCGGCCGGGCACAGACAGCATCAGGCACAGGGGCCCCGACTGCAGGCCGCGACTCAAAAGCGCGCTTGCCGGCCGGGGCCGGCAGGCCCATGAATCCCGGAATGCACATCCCTTCCCCTCGATCGACCGATCTCAGCGAACGGCGCCGCCACGTCGGTGCTTCGCGCGAAACGATGGCCGCGGGCATCGGTCTCTCTGTGGATGAGGTGCGTGCGATCGAGAACGGCAAGGCGACCGACGCCTTGCGCTCGCAATATGCGGCATGGCTCGCTCGCGTCGAGGGTTGGTCCGTCGAACAGCGACAGCAACAGTTACACGCCGCAGGCACCGGCCGACGTTTCGATCTATAAGATTCGAGAAAATCGGTGTGCAAATAGCGGCACGCGCCGAGCCGCCACCGGACCTTCAGCTCATCACTTACAAGCCACATCTCGCGCACGATCAAAAAGCCGTACTCGTGCACCTCGGCTCGGCCTGGTGAACAAGGGGACCTTCGCCGGTCGCGATCACGACACGATCGGGCTTGCCGTCAACAGTAGCTCGATCAGCAGCCAGCTCATCGCCGCCCAGAACCAGGCCAATGCGCGGGCGCCGGGATCGGTGGCCGTGCAGTCCAACGAGACCACGATCGAGCTCAACTACCGCGCCCAGCTCTCGTCCTGGTTCTCGCTGATGCCGAATGTCCAGTACGTGCTGCAGCCGAACGGCGTCGCGACCATACCCAACGCATTGGTGCTGGGCCTGCAGGCCAAGGTGACGTTCCGATGGCGCCCACAGCGAGCGAACTGAGACGGCAGATAGCGTGGGTTGTGACTTCTTTGGTCAACCACAAGGCGCCCGAGCGCTGTCCGGCACAATCTTAACACTAGGTCCCCCAGCAACCGGCGGTTAGCGTTCGCATACACGCGATGCGACGAGGGCGCCTTTGGCCGCAGAGTTCGGTTGTGATGTCATTGTTGTCGGTTCAGGTGCAGCCGGTCTGTCCGCGGCCCTCGCGGCCTCTGCTGAAGACGCCCAGGTCATCGTGCTGGAAAAGGCCCCGGTGCTGGGCGGCACGACCGCGATGTCGGCGGCAGGCACCTGGGTACCGGCCAATCACCATATGCTGGCCGCAGGACTCCGCGATTCACCAGAAGAGGCGCTCGCCTATCTGCGCGCCACGGCGCCACCGGGATGGGACAACGAAGAGCATGAGCTATGGCAGGCCTTGGCGCAAAACGCGGCGCCCATGCTGCGCTTCCTCGAGGATCGGACGCCGCTCAGCTTCGAGCTCGTCAACGGTCCGGATCCCTTTGCCGAGGCACCGGGTGGAAAGCTCAAGGGGCGCATGGTGTCGCCCAAGCTCGTCAGTCGCTACCAGCTCGGCCGGTTGCGGAACCGCGTGCGCAAGTCCGTGAAGCCGCAGTGCTTCACCTACAGCGAGATGGGCGCGCTGACCAAGGCCCCGCTGCGCACCGTCGCTCGGCTTGCGCCAGCGCTGGTCTGGCGCCTGATGTCGGGCCAGGTCGGCATGGGCAACGGGCTGGTCGTGGGCCTCGCGCGCGGCTGCCTCGACCAGGGCTGCCGCATCCACCTGGATGCCGACGTCAGAGCCCTGCTGACAGAGGCCGGCGTGGTCGTGGGCGTGAAGGCGGTGATCGACGGAGAGCTTACGACCATCCGCGCCGCCAAGGGCGTCGTGCTGGCCACCGGCGGCTTCGACTGGGCGCCGGACTATATGGCAAGGTATTTCCCGGGCATCGAGATCATCGGTGCGCCGCGCACCAACACCGGCGATGGCCAGCGGATGGCGCAGGCGGTCGGCGCACAGCTCGCACGCATGGACCAGGCGAACATCTCGCCGGCAACCTTCACGACCTACGAGGGCAAACGCCACGCCCTGCCCTTGCAGGAGACCTACGGTCCGCACTGCATCCTGGTGAACCATGAAGGCAAGCGTTTCGTGAGCGAGGGCAGCCCCAATCTGGGCCTGGCCTTGGACGAGCGCACGCCCGATGGGCAGCCGCGGCACATTCCGGCATGGCGCATCTTCGATGCGCGCTACAGCAACCGGCTTTCGCAGGCCTATGCCGCCAAGGACCCGTCCTTCGTGCGCAGCGCCGCGACCATCGAAGCGCTGGCGGCAAAGATCGGCCTCGATCCCGGGGCCCTGCGCGCCACCGTCGACCGCTTCAACGGGTGGTCGAAGCAGGGTGTCGACCGTGACTTCCATCGCGGCGAGACGGCGTGGGAGCGCTATTACTCCGGCACCAATTCGCTGGCGCCGATTGGCCAACCGCCGTTCTTCGCCGCACCGTTCCTCTATGCCAGCGTCGGCACCAAGGGCGGCTCACGCACCAATCGGCACTGCCAGGTGCTGCGCGTGGATGGGAGCGTCATTACCGGCCTCTACTGCGCGGGCCTCGCCATGGCCAATCCGATCGGCACCAAGGGCGTGGGTGCAGGGACCACCATCGGACCCTGCCTGACGTTCGGCTACATCGCCGGCAGATCGATCGCCCGCGACAGCATCATTCGCATTCCCGCCAACGACTCGGGCATCGAGGCGGCGCTGGCATGAACAAGCACGGCAAGTCGAAAGTCCAGCGGGCCGATGCGACGGGCGCATTGGGGGAAGAAGCATGCTGAGTGAGTCCGATAACAGGTTCCTGACCCAAAGCGGGGCCGGCACGTCGATGGGCAGCCTGCTGCGTCGCTTCTGGATGCCGGCGCTGCTGAGCGCAGAGCTGCCCGAGCGCGACGGGCCGCCCAGGAAGATCAAGCTCCTCGGCGAGGATCTCCTGGCCTTTCGCAGCAGCGACGGCCGCGTCGGCATCGTCGAGCCCCACTGCCCGCACCGCGGCGCCAACCTCTATTTCGGCCGCAACGAGGAACGCGGGCTGCGCTGCGCCTTCCACGGCTGGAAGTTCGATGTCGACGGCAACTGCGTCGATCTCCCGACGTCGCCGCCCGAGTCGTCCTACAAGGACACGATCAAGCTCACCGCCTATCCGACGCGCGAATGGGCCGACATCGTGTGGGTCTACATGGGGCCGCGCGAGAAGATGCCCGAGCTGCCCCAGCTCGAGATGGGGCTCGTACCGGCAGGCAGCCGCTACGTCACGAAGAAATGGCAGGACTGCAACTGGGTGCAGAGTCTCGAGGGCGCCATCGATACCTCGCACTTCTCCTTCCTGCACATGGTGCTGGCCAAGGACGAGGCCACGGCGCGGGCCGCGCTGGCCAAGGCCGCGATCGCCGACCAGTCGAAGCCGAACGACCGCATCCGCTGGGTGCAGAACGATCCCCGTCCGAAGTTCGAGGTGATCGGCCACGATGCCGGGCTGGTGATCGGCGGCGCGCGCAAGACCGACGCGCCCGAGCTCTACTGGCGCATCGCCCAGTTCCTGATGCCCAACCACGCCTACACGCCGACCGCCTTTCCCGGCGAGATCTATTACGGCCAATCGTGGGTGCCGGTCGATGACGCGACCTGCTGGATCTATACCTACAGCTGGCAACCCGACCGGCCCTTCACCAACTCAGAGCGCACCAAGTTCGACGGCGGCTTCAACGTCCACGCCGAAGTCGACGGGCATTACATGCCGTTGCGCAATCTCCGGAACGAGTACCTGATCGACCGCAGGGCACAGAAGCATGAGACGTTCACCGGCATCGACGGCGTGAGCGAGCAGGATGCCGCCATCCAGGACAGCCAGGGCCCGATCCAGGATCGCACCCGCGAGCATCTCGGCCCCACCGACGTCGGCGTGATCGAGTTCCGCAAGCTCCTCATGGGCGCCGCCCGCGCGCTCGCCAAGGACGAGGAACCGCGCGCGGCGACGGCGGCCAACCGCTATGCGGTGCGCTCCGGCGGCTGGGTCGCCGATCCGACCAAGGACCTGGCCGCGGTCATGACCGAACGCTTCGGCCATCAGCATGGTTATGTCGGCAACCTGTACGGGCTGGGAGACTGACTCCTGCAATCTTTTCCCAGCCGCCAGAGTATTGACCTTTAGGATGACCTTGGGGGGTGGAATGTCCTTGAATCTCGAAGAAGTTCGCCGCGTGATGAGTGAGATCTTGTGCCTCGACAGGCGGAAGATGGAGGACGCGCGGCTCATTGAAAGGGGAAGCGTATCGTCCTGGAACACCTTTCGGCGCGATCCGTATCGCTGGCTGCTGCGCCTGGACAAGCGATCTGCAGAACGGCTGGAGCGACTGATCAAGGAAAGCGAGAACGCCGAGCGTTCGATGCCGTATGCGAGCAGACAGATAACATCGCCGCGCGCGGTGCACGGCGGGAACGGGATGCGGCCCGACGGCTACACGCTGAGCTGATCCACACAGCCACGGTCCGCGCGCAGCTGATGGCCGAGCAGCCAGCCTGCTGGCGCAACCCCTCGCCTCGCTTGTGCACGGTCACCCTGACCAAATGGCAGCCGCCGCCCTGGCCGGTGAGGATCCTGGAACGCCGGTGCAGGGCTTGGCCTATCGCGCGGCAATCTCCTGAGCTTCGCGCAGGCTGTCACGCGGCGTGTCGGACTCGGCGCCGAGCTTGACCAGCTCGGCAGCCAGCGCCTTTGCCCGCTTGTCGTCGCCGACGGAGCGCGCCGCGGCCATGGCGCCAGCAATCGCGCGATAGCGGTTGGGCTCCTTCTTCATGACGGCATCATACTCGGCCAACGCATCAGCCGGCTTGTTTGTCGCGAGCAAGGTTTCGGCCAGAAGCTCGCGCGCAGGCAGCAACGGGCCCGGCGTGACGACGTGCTTCTCGGTAGCGTCTTCCCGCGCAGCTGCCGCCTTGAGTTCCGTGATGCAATCGTTGGGTTTGCCGTCGGCGCAAAGCGCCAGGGCGCCGACAATGGCGGCCTGGATGTCGATCTGGCCGGCCCAATAGGGCAGCTTGGCGCCTTGCGCCGCATCGCGCAGCGCGGCGAGCCGTGCCTGTTCCTCGCGCGCTGCGGTGACGTTGCCGCTGCGCGCGGCCCCGATGCCGCGGGCGAAGGCGTTGATCGCCTCGGCCTGCGGGTACTTCTGCCAGGCATAGGCGGCCTTCTTCGGGTCGAGCGGCAGCGACGCGGCGCCGGCCCAGTCTCCGGTTTCGAGGAGGAGGCGTGCCGGCATGGCCGCATAGGCGAAGGCAGCGCCGAAGTTGTCGACGGCGGGGCGCGCCCTCGACGCTGCCATGGCCTGCCGTGCAGCCGCGTCCTGCGCCAGCTGAAGATGGGCGTAGACCATGTAGTCCGTGGCATGGTGGCCGTCGAACACAGACTCGCTCGACACCCGCGCCGATCCGCGGTTGGCGGCGATCGAGTCCTTCCAATAACCGACGCGCGTGAAGATGTGAGACGGCATGTGAAGCGCGTGCGGCGCATCGGGCGCGATCAGGGCGTACGCCTTCGCCGCGGGCAGGCCCTTGTCGGCGATCGGCGGATAATCGTAGCTGTGGATCAGGTAGTGCGCGACGCCCGGATGATTCGGGTATTGCTTGAACAACGGCTCGAGGATGGCGGCGGCCTTGAGCTGGTTGGTGTAGTTCTTGTCGGTCGGCACGAAGTTGGCCGAGGTGATCAGCGCCGACAGGATCTTTGCCTCGGTGTCGTCAGGATAGGCAGCCATGAGCGACGCCATGGCGGCGTCGAAGGCCTTGATGCGCTCCGGATAGGGCTTCGTGGCGTGCCCGCGGACAAAGACTCCGACGGCCGCGACATAGTCTTGCTCGCGCTTGCTCTTCAGCCCCGCGGCCTCAGCCGCATCGAGGGCGGCGACGACGCTGTCGAGGCGCGCCGGCGTGAACACGGCCGGCCAAGCGAACGGATTCTCCAGGATCGACATGGCATGGCCCCAATGCGCCATGCCGCAGGTGGGATCGGTGCGCGCGATCGCCGTGAAGGCGCCGACCGCCTGCGGCCAGGCGAACGAATGATAGAGCGCCATGGCGGTGTTGAACTCCGCCTGTGCAGCAGCGTTGCAGCCGACATGGAACTCGACCGTTCCCAGGCGCTGAAGTCCGTGCTGATGTGCGGTCTGGGTTTGTGCGGATACCGGCGAGACCAACAGGCTCGCCGCACTGACGCTAAGCAGTACCGAAAGCGTGCCTCTCATGGTGGCCCCCTTTGGTCATGTGCCTCGCGGCACCACGACCATGGGCCGGTAGAGAGAGCCGGGCAAGCTGCTTTCTCACCGGACGATCAGCGACCCGGACTTGTGCACCTCGGCCGACTGCCCCGGCAGCAACAGCGTCGTTGCGTCGAGCTGATTGACGATCGCCGGACCGTGCAGCTCCGCGCCTGCGCCGAGCTGCGCGCGATCGTAGACCAGCGCCTCGACCGCGCCCGACGCCACGGAGAGGCGCTGCTTGCCGACGACGGCGTTCGCAGCCTCACCGCGCGTCGGGATCTCGCTGAGCTCGAGCGGCGGCAGCAGGCCGATGGCGTCGACGCGCAAGGTCACCAGCTCGACCGGCACCTCCTCGAGGCGGAAGCTGTAGAGGCGTTCGTGCTCGGCGTGGAAGGCGGCCAGCACTTGGTCGAGCGCGGCCTGGTCGACGGCGCGGCGGTGCCACGGCACGGTGAGCTCGCTGCCCTGATCCTCGTAGCGCAGGCTCGCATGCCAGCTGATGCGGCGCGCGCTGTCGGGCACGCCCTCCTCCTGCAGCCACTCGACCGCGTCGCGCTCCAGGCCGGCGAACACCTCGGCGACCTGGCCGAGGTCGAAGCGGCCTTTGCGCTGCACGCAGCTGCGCGAGAACTCGGCGCGCAGGCTGGAGGCAAGCAGGCCCAGCGCGGAGAGCACGCCGGGTGCGGGCGGGATGAGCTGGACCGGGCAGCCGATCAGCCGCGCCAGCGCGCCGCCGTGCAGCGGGCCGGCGCCGCCGAACGGCACCAGCACGAAGTCGCGCGGGTCGTGGCCGCGCTCGACCGAGACGACGCGGATCGCGCCCAGCATGGTGCTGTCGATGATGTCGAGGATGCCGCGCGCCGCCTCGTTGACCGACAGCCCGAGCGGCCCCGCGATCCTCTCGTCGATCGCCTTGCGCGCGGCGGCGCGGTCGAGCGCGAAGCTGCCGTCGAGCAGGCCCTGCGGCAGGTGGCCGAGCACGAGATGCGCGTCGGTCACCGTGGGCTGCGTGCCGCCGCGGCCGTAGCACACCGGGCCGGGGTCGGCGCCCGCGCTCTCCGGACCGACGACCAGGCCGCCGGTCTCCGACAGGCGGGCGAGCGAGCCGCCGCCGGCGCCGATGGTGGTGAGGTCGACCATCGGCAGCGTGACGCGCCAGTCGGCGATGCGACCGGTCGTGGTGATGCCGGGCTGGCCGCCCTTCACCAGGGCGATGTCGGCCGAGGTGCCGCCGATGTCGATCGTGATCAGGTCGCGGAAGCCCGCCTGCTCGGCGACGAAGGCGGCGCCGACGATGCCGGCGGCGGGGCCGCTCAGCGCCGTCTCGACCGGCGTGCGGCGGATGGTGCGCGTGCTGGCCACACCACCCGAGCTCTTCATCAGCAGCAACGGAGCTTTTATGCCGTGCGCGCGGGCGCGCTGCTCGAGCTTCTCGACGTAGGTCGAGACGACGGGCATGACGTAGGCGTTGAGCACCGTGACAACGCTGCGCTCGTACTCGCGCAAGGTCGGCAGCACCTCGCTGGAGAGCGAGACCAGCGCTTCGGGATGCTCTGCGCGCAGTATCTCCGCGATGCGCTGCTCGTGCGCCGCATTGGCGTAGGCATGCAGCAGCACCACGGCCACGGTGGCGATGCCCTCGTCCTTGATGGCGCGGGCGATGGCGCGCACGGCGTGCTCGTCGATCGGCTCGATCTCGCTTCCGTCGGGCGCGATGCGGCCAGCCGCTTCCCAGACGTGCTCGGGCGGCACCGGACGCGGCGGCTTCTGCCAGGTGAAAAGGTTGGCGCGGCGCGGGATGTCGTGGCGGCCGATCTCGAGCACGTAGCGGAAGCCCGTGCTCACGATCAGCGCCGCCTTCGGACCCTTGCGCTCGAGGATCAGGTTGGTGGCGACGGTGGTGCCGTGCAGGACGCGACCGACCGACGGGCCGTCGAGCTCGGCTTCGGCGAGCGCGGCGGCGAGGCCGTTGCCGAAGCCTTCGGACGGATCGTGCGGGGTCGACGGGGTCTTGGCGACGACCAGGCGGGCGGTTGTCGGATCGTAGAGCGTGACGTCGGTGAAGGTACCGCCTGTGTCGACGCCGATGAGCACGCTCATGGAGCGCGGACCTCCAGGTCCGCATCATGATCATGAGCGGACTCGGCGCATTCACATGCGCCTTTGGAGGTCCGCGCTCCGGCGACCCCTCGATCGAACAGCTCGGCGGGCGGGCGGTTGGCGCGGCGAGCTGCCGTCGCCGCCTCGTCGACACTGCGGCCGTCAGCCGAAAGGATCACGCCGTAGTCGTGCACAGCACTGTCGCGGCTGACAAAGCCGCCGCGCACATCGGCCAGCACGCGCCACGGCTCGCGGTCGAAGGGATGGCCCCAACCGCCGCCGCCGCCGGTCTCGAGCCGGATGATGTCGCCGGCCTTCAGCAGGTTGCCGTCGCTCAAGGGCTTCAGCACGCGCTCGTCGGGCCGGCCGGGATTGACGATGCAACGGCCGGCGCGCGCGGCCTGGCCGCCGGCGGTGCCCCACGGCGGATGGTCGATGGCGTCGAGGCGCACCGAGAGCACAGCCTCCTTCGCCAGGATCTCGAGCTCGCGCACCACGCCGCAACCGCCGCGCCAGCGGCCGGGGCCGCCGGTGTCGCGGTTGAGCCCATAGGTGCGCACGCGCACCGGATAGGAGATGTCGACGAACTCGGCGGGATAGTTCTCCTGCGCCACGAGATAGACCGCGTCGTGGCCGTCGGCGAAGGGCCGCGCGCCGTAGCCGCAGGCCACGCCGTCGGACATCAGGAAGCGCTCGCCGTCGGTGCTGGTGCCGCGGATCAGCCAGATGACATAGGGGCTGTGCGAGGCGGCGGCCTTGCCGTTCGAGGCCTCGTTGAGCAGGCCGAGATAACCCGAGAGATTGCGCAGCATGGTGACGCCGCGATGGCCCAGCGCCGCCGGAAAGCGCGGCTGCAGGATCGAGCCGTCACGCAGCCTCACCTCGTCGAACAGCCGCTCGGCGCCGGCGTTGAGCGAGACCTCGGTGCTGCCGCCCAGCAGGTAGACACCGACGAGGACGCCGGGCGCCTTGTGGTTCAGCACCAGGTTGACCGGCCCCTTCACCTGGTCGTCGCTGTCGGTCTGGTCGAGGATGAAGCGGCCGTCCTCGGTCGCTTCGAGCGTGTAGCGGATGGTGATGGGGCCCGAGCCCTGGCCGTCGGTGTCGACGGTCTCGGCGAAGCGATAGGTGCCGGGCGGGACGAGCGCGCGCAGGCGGTTGCGCACGGCCTCCTCGGTGCGCTTCAGCAGCTCGTCGAACGCGGCCCGCAGGGTGGCGGCGCTGAAGCGCCCGCTCAGCTCCTCGAGGCGCTTCTCGCCCAGCGCCACCGCGGCCAGCATGGCGCGCAGGTCGCCGCGCACGAGGGCGGGGAAACGGCAGTTGCGGATGAAGATACGCAGCAGGTCCTCGTTGAGGACGCCGTCGCGCTTCAGGCGAACCGGCGGCACGATGGTGCCTTCCTGGAAGATCTCGGTGCAGTCGGCCGACAGCGAGCCCGGCCGCATGCCGCCGATGTCGGCGAAGTGCGCCCAGGTCTGCGAGAAGCCGATCAGCCCGTCGTCGCCGAACACGGGCGAGATCAGCACCTGGTCCGGCGTGTGGGTGACGGCGCCCTTCGACTCGTAGCAGTCGTTGTACCAGTAGATGTCGCCGGCCTTCATCTCAGCGGGCGGATAGAGATCGAAGATCGGCGTCACGAGATCGGAGGCGAAAGGCAGCGCCTTGCCGGCGATCATGCGGCCGTCCGCGGCGTAGAGGCCCGACGCGTAGTCCTTCTTCTCGCGGATGAAGGGCGACATGGCGGTGCGCTCGATCAGCACCTCCATCTCGGATTGGATGGCGCGCAAGCCGCCGCGGATGATCTCGAGCGTCACCGGATCGACGGCGTTCGACATGAGGTTGGCGTGGCGCTGCTGGGCCATCTCTTCCACTCCCGTTGCAGAAGGCTAGCAAGGACACGACAGGGCCGCATCAGGCGGTCCGCGCAGTGCGGAACACCCCTTCGCGGGCTCCGCGATCGGGACGTGGCAGCGGCGAATCGGCGTGCAGGCAATCCCAAGCACGGTTAGAATGTAGAGCACGTTGCGAGCACCCAGCAGCAAGCCGATCCATGACGCACTTCGACGTCAAGGCGGTCGGTGAGTTGATCAAGTCCATCGCACCGACCGAAGAGCATCGACAGAAATTTGGCCGGACGCTTTTGGGCAGCGTCCTGGGGCAAGCTGCGATCGCGGTCGGCTTGCTCGTTTTCTATCTTTTCCTCGTGATCGTGCTCTTCACTGTACAGGCGCGGTATCTGCAACTCGCCCTCGACAACTACGGACCGTTCGTATTCTGGCCGTTGATCACGTCGCCGGTGATCCTGATCCTTCTGTTCCAAGTTCTGCCAACGTTCTGGCAAGCGCGACGCGAGCGGCGTCTCAAAAGATCAGCGATCGGCGGCGATCTTTGGTTCAAGCCTGGCTACTTCCGCCTGCACCCCTACAGCGAGGCCGACCGCGAAATCTTCAAGCGGCTCGACGGAACCGGTCCCACCTTGGTGAACTGGCTACGGTCGGCGACGACGTCACTTCTCTATCTTTCCGGCGCTTCGGGAGTCGGAAAGTCATCGCTTCTAGCAGCCTATGTACTGCCCACACTGCGGGACGCCGGCTGGGCGATCGTGGAGACGCGGCTCTTCGGCGAACCTATCGAGTGCTTGCGCGCCGCATTGCAGAAGACCAAGGGCATCTTGAGCAGGAGGGCTGCCTCCGAGCTCGCCCCAAGGGAGTTTCTGAAGAAGGCTGCCGAAGCCCGGATGAGGGCGGGTGCCCCACCGCTCCTCATCGTGATCGACCAGTTCGAGGAGTTCCTCACTGCGCATGGGGAGAGCGAACCCGGGCCTTTCCTTGACCTCGTCGGCGATCTTGCCAACAGGCCCATCGAAGGCTTGCTGCTTCTTCTCGTCTTCCGCAGCGACTATCGGCCTCTAGTATTCAAGCTCAACCTGCCACCGCTCATGGCCGGCCAGAACTGGCAGGAGGTGATGCCCTACAGACGCGGCGAAGCGACATCCTTGCTCCAGAGCGGCGGGCGCGAATTGTCGGCCGATGCCCTGGACGATCTGTTTCGCGGTCTCGATCGCATCGAAGAGACGCCCAGCCTCTACCGGCCGATCACCCTCAACATGATAGGCCTGGTTCTCGAGCGCATGGGCCCGCGGCTCAAGGGCGATCCGGCCCAGCTTATCCAATCCTATCTCACGGCCTGCATCACTTCCGGCGAGTCGCGTGACTTCGCCAAGCCGGTTCTCAAGCACATGATCAGCGACTCAGGCACCAAGGAACGGCGCACTGAATCGAACCTGGCCGATCTTACCGGCCTTCGCGTGTGGCAAGTGCGGGCAACGCTTGCCGACCTCCATTGGCACGGCCTGGTCCGCCGCCTCGAGGGGGCACAGCCTCTATGGGAGATCGCACACGATTTTCTGGCGCGAACGATCGGTCAATTGATTGGCCGCTTGAGGCCGACGCTGATCGTGCGCGCTCGACCGCTCATCGCTCCTATTCTGATTCTCGGCTGGTTGCTGGCGGGCGTGCTGGCCCTACCCTATTGGCTTTCGGCTCCGGTGCGAGACCTGAAGGATCTTGGCGTCATCGGATCTCCCGGCGCTGGAAACTCCCTTATCTTCATGTTCCCGGACGACACACAAGACGCAAAGCTTGTTAAGGCGCGGAGCTATCTGAAGCGACTGTCGGGACAACCGTTGTCTCTTGTCTTCTTCGGCGATGCCAAGATCACCAGCCTGGAGCCGCTGAGCGGGCTCTCGAACATCGCCGGTCTCAAGTTCGCCGGCGCGCGAAACATTACGAGCCTGGAGCCATTAAGGAGCCTGACGAACCTCAACTTCCTCGACATCAGCGAGGTTCCAGGTATCACGAGTCTCGAGCCGCTGAGAGGCTTGAGCAAGCTCTCGACGCTCACCCTCCGCGATCTGACGCGCATAACGAGCCTGGACTCGCTCAGTGGACTTACGAATGTTACCGTCCTGGATCTCACTGGCGATGTGGGAATCACGAGCCTGGAGCCGCTGAGGACGCTGGTGAATATCACTCACCTCAATCTCAGCGAAACGAGCGTTACGAGCCTGGCACCGCTGAAAGGACTGACGAAACTGGTGGCCCTCCGTCTCGACGAGATCGGCGGCATTACGAGTCTCGAACCGCTGAGGGACCTGACGAGCCTCATCCACCTCTCTGCCGTCGGCACAACGAACATCACCAGCCTGGAGCCGCTCACGGGACTGGCAAATTTGCGCGAGCTCAATCTCTCCCGCGCCACGGGCATCACGAGCCTGGAGCCACTGAGAGGTCTGCCGAAGCTTACCACCCTCGACCTCAGCCGTACTCAGCGCATCACGAGCGTGGAACCACTGAAAGATCTTTCCAGCTTGACCACTCTCAATCTCGGTAGCGCTGAGGGCATCAGGACTCTGGAGCCGCTGAAGGGAACGAGCATTGCGATTCAAGGCGCCTCCGAGGAACTCCTTGCCACCATGAAATAGTCGTTGCCAGCGCTTTCGAAGCCCTCTCACCTAGTCTCTCTTCCCCGAACGGGGAAAGGAGCTTGGGGGAGGACAAGAAAATGAAGCATCTCACACGGCGCACCGTGCTCGCTTCAGCACTCGCGGCGCCGGCAATCGTCCGCGCCGACGACTTTCCCTCGCGCACCATCAAACTGGTGATCCCGTGGCCGCCAGGGGCGTCGGCGGATGCGTTCCTGCGGGCGATCGCGGACCAGACAACCAGGCGGCTGGGCCAAACAGTAGTGCCAGACAACAAGCCGGGCGCCAATGGCACGCTCAGCGCTGTCGCGCTGAAGGACGCCAAGCCCGACGGCTACACGCTGGGCCAGGTCCATACCGGCACGGTGCGCGCGCAGCTGATGGCCGAGCAGCCGGCCTACGACTGCCAGAGCGACTTCACCTATATCATCCAGCTGTCGGGCTCGGTGCACGGCATCGTCGTGCGTGCCGACAGCCCGTGGCAGACCTTCGAGGCGCTGGTCGCCGCCGCGAAGACCAGCCCCGGCAAGCTCAACTACGGCACGTTCGGACCGGCGTCGGTGCAGAACATGACCATGGTCGACCTGCAGCAGCGGCTCGGGATCGAGCTGACCCACGTGCCCTATCGCGGCGGCAGCGAGCTCTACCAGGGACTCCTGGGCAAGCAGATCGACGTCGTCGCCGATGCCAGCGGCTGGATCCCGCTGGTGCAAAGCGGGCAGTTCCGCCTGCTCGTGGTGTGGGGCAGCCAGCGCATGACGCTGTTCCCCGAGATGCGCACCCTGAAAGAAGCCGGCATCGACCTGGTGGTGAACTCCCCCTACGGCGTGTGCGGGCCGCGCGGCCTGGATCCTGCGGTGGTGAAGAAGCTGCACGACGCCATGAAGGAGGCGCTGTTCGATCCGGCGACGCAGGAGGTGATGGCGCGTTTCAGCATGCCGACCCTCTATCTCGACAGTGCCGGCTACAAGGCAGCCTATGCCGAGCAGGACAAGATCGAGCGCGAGAATCTGAAACGCGTCGGCTTGCTGGCGAAGCAGTAGGGGTGTCCGGCCCCTGCAACAGGCCCGCATCAATCCGCGGGGGCGCCTCAGTAAGCTATTGACACGTCATGCGTCCATCGAATCTATGGATACAGGAGGGCGCATGGACAACCTGATCGGTCTTGGGCTTTACACGCCTGCCGAGGCGGGCCGGCTGCTGCATATCCCGCCCGCCAAAATCTCGCGATGGTTGCGCGGACACGAGATTGGCGGCGTGCACTACGCGCCGCTCTGGACGTCGCAGATCGACCTCGAGGATGGACATACCTATCTCGGTTTCCGCGACCTGATGGAAGCGCGGGTGGTCGACAAATTCATCGGCTTGGGCATGTCGGCGCAGAGAGTGCGGGCGGCGATAGCGCTGGCCCGAGAAGTTCTGGGCGACGATCGCCCCCTTTCGACCAACCGCTTTCGCACCGACGGACGAGACATCTTCCTGAACGTCGTCGAGGCCGATGAGCAAGGCCGTGAGCGCGAGAAGCTCTTGAACCTGTTCAAGCGGCAATACGAGTTCAAACAATTCATCGATCCGCTTCTCAAGACGATCGGCTTCGACAATCGCGGCGCTCCGCTGCAGTGGTGGCCGATCGGCAAACGCGGCCATATTGTCGTCGATCCGAACCGCGCCTTCGGGCAGCCTATCGTAAACGAGACGAGTGTGCCCACGGCCGTCCTCGACGCAGCCGGGCGACAGGAGGGTGTCGCCGCTGCTGCTCGCCTGTATGACGTGCCACCGGCGGCCATCAAGCGGGCCATGCAGTTCGAATCCGATCTGCAGCCACGTGCTTCGGCGTGAACGTCTTCTTCGACAATTGTACTGCGCCTGTTCTGGCTTCGACGCTTCACGGTTTCATCAGCTACGCCGGCCACAAGGCAGTTCATATCAAGGATGTGGCAGGACTTCCGAGAGCCGTCACTCGACCGATCTCGAATGGATCCGGCATCTTCAAGCAAAAGATGATTGGATCTTTATCACCGGCGATACCCGGATCCTGAGGAATCGGCCCGAGCGGGACGCCCTGCGATCGGGGGGCTGCACGGGTTCGTACTCGCCCCTGCTTATCAAAAGACACCGATGCACCAGGTCGCCGCGAACGCTGGTGTGGAGATGGCCGGACATCGAGACGGTGACCAACCTGGTTGCAGCCCCGTCAATGCATGAAATTCCCATCCGACGTCACGGCCGGCTCAGGCCGCTGCCCTTGTAGTGCTCTACGAAATGGCGGCCAGCAAGCCGGCGGCCCTCCGCCCTCACTCGTGCATGGTCACCTTGACGGAATGCCGGGCACCGGCATGGTCGGTCAGGATCACCAGGGCATCGAACGGCTCGCCGACCAGGGGCGGCGGACCATCGACCAGGAAATGGAGCGACACCGTGGAGAGGTGCCGCGGCGGGAGAGGATTGTCGGCCGCGAACGTGCCCGTCTTCGCGTCGCGCACGCCGATCACGGTCTTGACCATGGGCGCGCCGGCGATCTCGGCCGCCGCGATCCAACAGGGTGCCGCCGCCTCGTTGTCGGCCTCGAGGTAGATCTGGATCTCGAGGCGCGGCTGTTGACCGAGCGTGTAGACCGGCAGCCAGGACGACGGGTACTTCGGATCGCGATGCACGCGCAATCGCAGCTGGTCCGGCGGCTTGCCGCCGAGCTGTGCGGTCAGCCACCGCCACGCCTTGTTGAACATGAGAGCAACGTGGGCGTTCGGCGCGTCCCGCAGCATGCGCCAATTCAGCGCGCGAAACCGTGCAGCGGCGATGCCGGGAGCGATGCCAGGCGCGGTGGATGTCGCGATTATCCACTCGATCCGCTGGTGACAGGTTGGTGGCGATAGGTCCAAGCTGCTGCGCAGGACGAAATGCGAAGGCGGCGCGGAACGTATCGGCCTTCCACGGCGTTGGATGGAACCCGATGCTGAGCAATCCTGTCCCTTTCCTGCGGGGTTGGGCCCGCGACCCCGTGGCCGTGGGATGGCCGTTCGCCAGCAGCAGCTGGACTGCGAAGCGCTTGGCGCGCGCCGCGCTCGATGCGGCGATCCCGGGCGCCGGACCCGTGCTCGAGCTCGGCGGCGGCACCGGGCCAGTCACCGAAGCACTCATCGAAGAAGGTTGTCCCGTCGACCAGCTCATCGTGGTCGAGCGCGATCGGGAATTGTGCCAGGTGCTGCAGCGGCGCTTTCCGCGACTCGCCGTGCTGAACGGCAATGCGCTCAAGATCGACGAGCTCCTGCCGGAGCAGGGCATCACCTCGGTGCGTGTCGTGATGAGCGGGCTGCCGATGCGCGCCATCAAGCCCGAAGTGGCCGCGCACTGCTATGCTGCAGCCTTCGAGATGATGCCGCCCGGCGGCGCCATCATCCAGTACACGTATGGCTACAGGCCGTCGGTCGATCCGGATGCGACCGACCTGAAGCTCGACGCGACCTATGTCGGGCGCGAGTGGCGCAATTTTCCGCCGATGGGGATCTGGCGCTATCGCCTGCCGAACGGCGCTATGAACGGGGCGGGGCCGTGCTGCCACGCTTCACCAGCTCGAACGGGAGCGTCTGAAAAGCCGTGAACGGCTTGCCCTCGAGGCGGGCGATCACCTGCTCGGCAGCAGCGCGGCCAACTTCGATGATCGGCGTACGGATGGAGGTGAGCGGTGGTGTCTGAGTGGCGCCGAGATCGGTGTTGTCGACGCCGGTGATGGAGATCTCGTCGGGAATTCGCACGCCTCTCTCGCGACAGGCCATCATGGCGCCGACGGCGAAGACGTCGTTGGTGGCGACAACGGCCGTCGGCCGCGGGTCGACGTCAAGGATCCGCTGCATCATGTCGGCCGCAGCCTGAAGATCGATCGGGCCGAACTGAACGTGGCGCTCGTCGAGCGCGAGGCCGGCCTGGGCCAGCGCGGCGCGCACGCCGGCGCCGCGCTCAGTGGCGCGGTCGTTGCCCTCGGGTACCGCGCTCAACAAGCCGATGCGGCAATGACCGAGCGCGATCAGGTAGCGCGTCATCTCGAAGGTGGCGGCGCGATTGTCGAAGCCGATGCTGGGATGCTGCCGCATCGGGTCGACGCCCCAGGTCAGCACGTAAGGGCAGCGGTGCTCGTCCAAGAGCGCGAATAGCGCCGGATCGTGGGTAAGGCCGACGAAGACTAGGGCATCGACACCGCGGCCCAGGAGCTGCGCGGTGATGCTGAGCTCCTTGGCGAGATCGTAGTGATGATCGGCCACCACCAGCGAGTAGCCGTTGGCATCGAGCGCGGCCTGCAAGGCGCTGGTGGTGCGGGCGTAGAGCGCATAGCCGAACGCCGGCACCACGGCGCCGATCATGCCGCTCTTGCGGCTGCGCAGCGCGCGGGCCGCGCCGTGCGGCACGTAGCGCAGCTTCTGCATGGCCTCGCGCACCTTCGCCCGCGTCTCGGCGTCGACCAGCTCGGCCGAATTGATCACCCGCGAGACCGTGGCGGTCGAGACACCGGCAAGCCGCGCGACGTCCTTGGCGCTGGCGCGCTGGCCGACGGGCGAGGCCTGATCGGATGCTGACATGAACTCGATTACATAACGGTCTTGCCACGCGCTGGCCAGCCCTGCGGGGCTACTTGCGCAACTAACCGGCTCCCTGCTAGCCTACATGTAAACGAATACATAGTACGGGAGCGGCCATGACCGAGCGTCCGAGATCCAACCGTCGCGAGTTCCTGCGCTATGCCGCCGGAAGCGGCCTGGCGGCGGCGATCACGCCCGGCCTGATCTCCTCGGCGGGAGCTCAGGGGGCCGACCTGGCGCCCTATACGGCGGCCAAGGTGAACTGGAAGCAGGCGGAGGGGGCGGAGATCACAGTGGCGGTGATACCCGCCTCCTATTTCGAAAACCTGATCAGCCTCGCGCCGCAGTTCGAGGCGCTCAGCGGCGTCAAGCTCAGGTTCGAGAAGGTGCCGCCTGGCCAGATCCGCCAGAAGGCGATGCTCGACCTCTCGTCGAAGACGGCGACCTACGCCACGCATGCTGCCGATCCGATGTACTACTCGCTCTACGTCTCCAACAAATGGGTCGAGCCGCTCGACAAGTATCTCGGCGACAGCGCGCTCACCGATCCGGCTTGGTTCAAGTACGACGACATCATCAAGGCGTGGCGCGACGCCGATTCGATCGACGGCAAGCCCTACGGCATCCCCTATGACGGCGAGGTCACGCTGCAGGTCTACCGCAAGGACCTCTACGCCGAGAAGAAGCTCAAGGCGGCCGACACCTACGATGAGCTGGTCTTCAATGCCAAGGCGCTGACCGACGCCAACGCCCGCCTCTACGGGCTGGCGCTGCGCGGCTTCGCCGGGGCCGGCCAGAACATGTACATCTATCCGTCGCTGCTGCGCGGCTTCGGCGGCACCTGGGGCAACGGCAAGGATATCGTCGTCAACAGCCCGCCGGCGGTCGAGGCGCTCACCTGGTACGTCGACACGCTGGCCAAGTATGCGCCGCCGGCGGTGCGCAACTGGAACTGGCCCGACATCGCCGACGCCTTCTCGCAGGGCACGGTGGCGACCTACATCGACGCGCACTCCTCGGCAGCGGTGATCACCAACCCGGAGAAGTCCAAGGTCGTCGGCAAGATCGCCTATGCGCGCTGGCCCAAGGGGCCGAGCGGCAAGCGCGTGAGCTCGCTGTGGAACTGGGGCTTCCCGATCAACGCCGCGCTCAACGACAAGGCGAAAAAGGCAACGTGGCTGTTCATCGCCTGGGCGACCTCGGCCGAGACGCAGGCGCGCACCTCGTGGAAGTTCGCCGGCGCCGCCAAGCGCTCGGGCATCAACCGGCTGTCGCTATGGCACTCGCCCGAGTTCGCGGCGGCGATGAAGGATGCCGGCGACAATTTCATCCCGGCAGCGCTGGAGTCACTCGAGCAGGACACCGACGTCGACTGGCGGCCACGCGTCCCGCAGTGGCCGGCGATCGGCGAGACCATGGCGACGGCGATCCAGTCGGCGCTGGTCGGACAGAAGAAGCCCAAGGATGCGCTCGACGAGGCACAGGCGCGCGTCCAGCAGATCATGAAAGGTTAAGACCGCCGATGGGGCTGGCGGCGCGGGCGGTGCCGACGCTTGAGAGGCGGGAACGCCGATTTGCGTTTTCGCTTCTCGCGCCGGCACTGTCCCTGCTCCTGCTGACGACGACGGCGCCGCTGGTCTATCTCGCCTGGTCGAGCCTGCAGCGCATCGATCTCGGCATGCCCTGGCTGTCGGGCTTCGCCGGGCTCGACAACTACCTGAAGATGGGAGACGACCCGCGCTTCTGGAACTCGCTGGGGCTCACCTTCGTCTACACCGGCGCGACGGTGGTGCTGCAGGTGCTGGTGGGACTCGCGCTGGCGCTGCTGGTGATGCAGTTCCGCCACGGCCAGGGCCTGCTGCGCATCGCGGCGATTCTGCCGATCGTGCTGGCGCCGGTGGTGGTCGGGCTGTTCTGGCGCACGTTGGTGCTGGCGCCGGACTTCGGCCTGGTCGACCTGGTGACGCGCTGGCTGGGGCTGGGCAGCTACAACTGGCTGGGCGACCCGCAGCTCGCGCTGATCTCGGTGATCGCCATCCATACCTGGCAGTGGACGCCGTTCGCCTTCCTGGTGCTGCTGGCGACGCTCGCCACCCTACCGCCCGACGTCTACGAGGCGGCGCGGCTCGATCGCGCCAGCCCGTGGAAGACCTTCTTCCATATCACGCTGCCGCTGATCCGGCCCGCCGTGGTCATGGTGGTGATCCTGCGGCTGATGACGGCGCTGTCCGCGTTCGCGGCGATCTTCGCCGCCACCGGCGGCGGACCGGGCTCGGCGACCGAGATCCTGAACCTCTACGCCTACCGCACCTCGTTCACCGAGCTGAACCTGGGCTACGGCGCGTCACTCGCGGTGGTGCTGCTGTCGATCACGCTCGCCATCTCGTGGTTCATGTTCCGTCTGAGGCGGGCGCGGGTATGACCCTGACCCGTTCCATGACGCGGCGGGTGCTGCTCGCTGCCTTTGCCGGCATTGGCCTGTCGGTCTGGGTGTTCCCGGTGATCTGGGGGTTGCTGACCTCGTTCAAGAGCGAGCGCGACGTGCTCGCTTACCCGCCGGTCTGGATCTTCACGCCGACGCTCGACAATTACCGCGAGGTGCTGTTCGGCTCAGCCTCGATCCTGCCCAACCTGTGGTCGAGCCTGGTGGTCTCGGTCGGCGCCACGGCGCTCACGATGCTGTTCGCGGTGCCGGCGGCCTATGCCATGGCGCGGCTGCGCTATCCCGCCAAGCGCGCCTCCGGCTTCTATGTGCTGGCGACGCAGATGCTGCCGCCGGTCGGGCTGATTATCCCCTACTACCTGGCCCTGCAGAAAATGGGTGCGCTCGACACCTATGGCGGGCTGACGGTGATCTACCTCACCTTTTCCCTGCCCTTCGCCATCTGGCTGATGGTCTCCTACTTCGAGGACGTGCCGCTGGAGATGGAGGAAGCCGCCCTGCTCGACCGCGCCGGCCGGCTGCGCACGCTGTGGTACGTGATCCTGCCGCAGGTGCAGGGCGGTATCGCGGTGACGGCGATCTTCGTGTTCCTCAATGCCTGGAACGAGTTCATGTTCGCCGTCGTGCTGGGCGGCAACCGCGTGCGCACCGTCACGGTGGCGATGTTCAACTTCATCTCGGTCGAGCAGACGCAATGGTCGCGGCTCGCCGCGGCGGCCATGCTGGCGATGCTGCCGGTGATCCTGATCGGCCTGTTCGCGCAAG
>Ga0081455_10001705_pt1 | contig 26613 bp, 24 predicted proteins | sample TabmetS3T2R1_FD_70207 | JGI IMG/M metagenome (GOLD analysis project Ga0081455, IMG submission 70207) | Tabebuia heterophylla rhizosphere microbial communities from the University of Puerto Rico - S3T2R1 | ecosystem: Host-associated > Plants > Roots > Rhizosphere ...
GGATTCGAGGTCTCCGCATTCAATATTGCCGGCATGGATGTGCCCGAGGTCAAGGCGATGGTGGAGCTTTATCCGGTCGGCCAGATCTTCGACTATCATGTCTATCCCGGCGTCCTGCATAACGCGTTCATGGACGTGGGCATCCCGTCCTTTACGCCGGAGATCGGCGCCGCGCGCGTGCTGGACCTCGAGATGATCTCCTTGTTTGTGGAAGGCACAATGAACGTCCTTAAGCATCATGGCATCGTTGCCGGACCAATGGGACGTACTGGCAACGACGTGAGTGTCTTTGTCGGTAATAGTGCGTCCCGATCCTGGCCACCGCGGGCGGGCTCATCGAGCATCTGGTCAAGCTCAACGACAAGGTCGAAGCTGGACAGAAGGTGGCCATCCAGCGCAATAGCTTCGGCGAAGTGATCGCGGAGTATACCAGCGGCGTGGCCGGAGAGATAACGGGCCAGCGCAGCGATGCAATGTCCGAGCCCGGCAACCCCTTGGTCTTCATCCTTTTCAACAAGCCGGCGCCGCGGGAGGTTGAGGTCTATCCCGAATAATTCACCGGCGACGATGGAGGCGCATCTTGACATTGGACTAGTGACGAATTATGTAATTTATCACTATTCAGCCGAGTGATATCACCGATGAGACCGCAGATCAGAGCCAAGCCCGACGACACCCGTGCCCGAATTGTCGAAACCGCCGAGGCGCTGTTCCGCCGGCTAGGGTTTGCCAAGACCGCAGTAGCCGACATCGCAGCCGAACTTGGGATGTCGCCGGCCAATGTCTATCGCTTCTTCCCCTCCAAGACTGCCATCGTTCAGGCGATCTGCCAGCGCTGCCTGTCGGAGGTCGAAGAAGCAGCCTGGGCGATTGCGCGCTCCAAAGCCCCGGCAGCCCAGCGCATCGAGCGGCTGATCCTTCAAATCCTGGCCTACCACAAGGAAAATCTGCTTACCGAGCAACGGGTCAACGACATCGTGCTGGTCGCGATTGAGCACAACTGGGACCACATTCGGGCCCACAAGGACGCGCTGCGCAACGTCATGGAGCTGATCTTGCGCGATGGGATCGAGGCCGGGGAATTCGAGGCGGTCGATCCCCGCGCAACGGCGGAACTGATCTTGCGATCCGTCGTGGTCTTCACCCATCCGGTGCTTATCGGCCAATGCCTGCAGGATGGGGAGGACCTCGAGTCCGGAGCCCGCGATTCCGTCCGCTTTCTGATCCAAGCCATCACCCCCTGTAGGTAGGTCTGATGTCGTTCTCACCCAAAGCCGAAGCGTGCCCGCGTAGTGACGAAATATGCTTTTCATCATTCGTCACAAATAAGGAAGGAGCAGCCGCCATGCCGTCGTCAATCTCACTCCTGCGCGCCCTGGTCGTCATCGGCTTTCTTCCTTTGCTCGCGGCGTGCGCTGATCACGCGGTCTCGGCGGCCGCCAAGCCCGAGCGGCCGGTGCAGGTTCAGCGCGTCGCCCTCGAAAACGATAATGCGACGCGCGAATTCGTGGGTGTGGTGCGCGCCCGCTACGAGACGGATCTCGGATTCAGGGTCGCCGGCAAGATCGTCAGCCGCGTGGTCAATGTCGGCGATCGCGTGCACGTCGGCGACGTAGTAGCGCGGCTCGATCCGCAGGATCTGAAGTTGCAGGTTGAGAGTGCCGAGGCCGACTTCGCCGCGGCGACCTCCAGTCTTCATCAAGCCGCCTCCGACCTGGAACGCTATACGACGCTGAAGACAGGCGGCTGGGCCTCTATCGCCGACTTCGATCGCAAAAAGGCGGCGAAGGATGAGGCCGAAGGACGCCTCGAGCGTGCCAAGCGCTCTCTCGACCTCGCACACAACCAGCTCGACTATGCCGACCTTAAGGCCGATGCCGACGGCGTGATCACCGCAACGCTTGCCGAGCCCGGCCAAGTCGTCGCGATCGGCCAATCGGTGGTTCGGCTCGCCCACCGCGGGGAGAAGGAAGCCATTGTCGCGCTGCCAGAGACATGGCTCGCAGAAGCCCGCAGCTCAAAAGCCTCGGTCCAGTTGTGGTCGGAACCGGGCCGGGATTTCACTGCCCGGCTGCGCGAGCTGTCGCCGCAGGCCGATGCCGCGACCCGCACCTACGCCGCGCGATTTACCATCGACACTCCCGATGATTCGGTTGCCCTCGGCATGACCGCGACGGTGACTCTGTCGCACCCCACCGATGTCTCAGTGGCGAAGCTGCCGCTCGCGGCGATCCTCAACCTTGGAACCGGCCCCTCGGTCTATGTGGTCGACCAGTCCGGTGCGCTCGAGCTGCGGCCGGTAAAGGTAGCCGCTTTCACTGAGAATACGGCGCTGGTCACCTCCGGCGTCAGCAATGGCGACCGGATCGTCAAGCTCGGCGTCCAGAAATTGGCTGCCGGCGAAAGAGTCCGCGCCATCGATGAACGTTAGAGGAACCACGCTCTTTGCGTGAGCTGCGACCAGGAGGACTGGGTCATGAAGCGCTTCAATCTTTCGGAATGGGCGATCACACATCAGCCGCTCGTGCTGTTCATGATCCTGTTGCTGGGCGCGGCCGGGGCCTACTCCTACTTCAACCTCGGTCGTGCCGAGGATCCAACCTTCACCATCAAAACGATGATCGTGAACGTCGCCTGGCCAGGCGCGACAGCCGCGGAAATGCAGACGCAAGTCGCCGACAAGATTGAGAAGAAGCTGCAGGACCTGCCCTACCTCGACCGCGTGCAAAGCTATTCGCAGCCTGGCGTTTCCTTCATCCAGGTCTTTCTCACGGACAGAACTCCGCCTGCCAAGGTCAAAGACCTTTGGTACCAAGTGCGCAAGAAGGTGGGCGACATCCGGGGCGAGCTGCCTACCGGCATCATCGGCCCCAGCTTCAACGACGAATACGGAGACGTCTATTCTGTCATCTACATGCTGACGGCGGACGGCTTGAGCCTCGCCGAACTTAAAGCGCGTGCCGAGGATATCCGCCAAACCCTGCTGCGTGTTCCCGACGTCAACAAGGTTGATATCATCGGCGAGCGCCCGCAGAAGATCTTTATCGAATTTAGCCACGCAAAACTCGCCACTCTCGGCATCACCCCCCAGCAGATCTTCGACAGTGTCGCCAAGCAGAACGCCGTGGTCTCTGGTGGATCGGTCGATACGTCGGCTGACCGCATCAATGTGCGGGTCACCGGCGCATTCTCGGGCGCCGAGGCCATCGCCGCCGTCCCGGTGCAGGCGGATGGACGTGTGTTCCGGCTCGGCGACATCGCCTCGGTCAAGCGCGGCTACGAGGACCCGCCGACCTTCATTGTACGCGAGGGCGGCAAGTCTGCCCTCGGGCTCGGTGTCTCGATGGCGGACGGCGCAAACATCATCACGCTCGGCGAGAACCTGAAAGAGGCGATGGAGTCCGTCATGGCGGAGCTGCCGGTCGGCATCGAGGTCACCAAGATCGCCGATCAACCCCATATCGTCGACGAATCGGTATCGGAATTCGTCAAGAGCTTCGGCGAGGCGCTGGCCATTGTGTTGGTCGTAGGCTTCCTGTCGCTTGGCTGGCGCACCGGCATTGTCGTCGCACTGTCGGTTCCGCTGGTCCTCGCCATCGTGCTTCTCGTCATGTACGGCGCCGGGCTCGACCTGCACCGGATTACGCTCGGCGCGCTGATCATTGCCCTCGGGCTGCTCGTCGACGACGCGATCATCGCCATCGAGATGATGGTGGTGAAGATGGAGCAGGGATGGGACCGCGTGCGAGCGGCGACTTACGCCTGGACCTCGACCGCGTTCCCGATGCTGACTGGCACGCTGGTCACCGCCGCGGGCTTCTTGCCGGTCGGTTTCGCCAAGTCGAGCTCCGGCGAATACGCCGGAGGTATTTTCTGGGTCGTCGGCCTCGCACTGATTGCGTCCTGGATCGTCGCGGTGGTGTTCACGCCCTATCTCGGCCTCAAGCTCCTGCCGGACTTCGCCAAGCACGGGGCTCACGACAATCCCGATGCGATCTACCACACCCGCATTTACCGCGCGCTGCGCCGCCTGATCGAACTTGCCTTGCGCTGGCGCCGGACCGTCGTGGCCACCACGGTTCTCATGTTCGTCGCCGCCATCGCGGGTTTCGGCCTGGTCCAGCAGCAGTTCTTTCCGACCTCGACCCGGTCCGAATTGTTCTTTGAGATGCGGCTCCCGGAGGGCACGGCGATCGGTGTTACTGACAACGCCGCCAAGAAGGCGGAGAGTCTCCTTGCCGGCGATCCCGACATTGTCACCTACACCACCTACGTCGGCCAGGGCTCGCCGCGTTTTTGGCTTGGCCTCAATCCGGTGCTGCCAAACCCGAATTTTGCTCAGATTGTCATCGTGACCAAGGACCTGGAGGCCCGTGAGCGGGTCAAGGCCCGGCTAGAAAAAGCCCTTGCCGACGGGGCCCTGCCGGAAGCGCGGACGAGGGTGGATCGTTTCGTGTTCGGCCCGCCGGTCGGATTCCTCGTGCAGTTCCGCGTGATCGGCCCCGATCCGATGAAGGTGCGTGAGATTGCCGAGCAGGTACGCCAGGTCATGGTTGCAAATCCCAAGATCGTCGACGCGCACCTCGACTGGAGCGAACAGGTGAAATCGATCCGCCTCGAGGTCGACCAGGATCGCGCCCGCGCGCTTGGCCTGACGCCGCAGGATGTGGCGCAGACGCTACAGACCCTGCTTTCAGGACTTAACATCACCCAATATCGCGAGGGCATCGAGCATATCGATGTGGTGGCGCGTGCCGTGCCGGATGAACGTCTCGAGCTTGGCCATCTGCCGGCGCTGACCATAACCACCCGAAATGGCGTCCCCGTGCCGCTGTCGCAGATTGCCCGCCTCCATTATGAATTCGAGGAGCCAATCCTGTGGCGCCGCAATCGCGACCTTGTGCTCACTGCTCGCGGCGACATTGTCGACGGCGTGCAAGCGCCCGACGTCAGCACCGAGGTTCTGGCGAAGCTCGGCGGGATCGAGGATGCGTTGCCCTATGGTTACCGCATCGAGACCGGCGGCTCGATCGAGGAAAGCGCCAAGGCGAATGTCGCTCTGGCGGCTGTGTTCCCCGCCATGGCGGTGGTGATGCTAGCGCTGCTGATGATTCAGCTCCAGAGCTTCTCGCGGTTGGCCTTGGTCTTCGTAACGGCGCCCCTCGGGCTAATCGGCGCCACAGGGGCGCTGCTCCTGTCCAACCAGCCGTTCGGTTTCGTGGCTCTGCTTGGCCTCATCGCGCTTGCCGGGATGATCATGCGCAACACCATCATCCTGGTCGATCAGATTGACCACGACATCGCAGCCGGCCACGGCAGGCATCGCGCCATCATCGACGCTACGGTGCGGCGGGCGCGGCCGGTGGTGCTCACGGCGCTCGCTGCCATTCTCGGCATGATTCCGCTGGCGCGCAGCATCTTCTGGGGCCCAATGGCCATCACCATCATGGGTGGCCTGCTCGTGGCGACCTTATTGACGCTGCTCGTCGTCCCCGCGCTCTACGCGCTGTGGTTCCGCGTGCGGGCTGACGAATCCTTGGATATGTCCGTCGTTCGACCGCGACTGACGGACCAGTTTGGCCCACGCCCAATTCCCGTCCCCATCGCAGCAGAGTAACAGGAATGAGAATTGCGCCGTCGTCCGCTATGGGTCAGAAGCGGACATGGCGCATGCGCGTACCCCGGATAGCGGCTACGGGAGGCGAATGAGGACACACACATGGGCAAATATGACAGCAAGTTGCTGGGCAGCGAGAAGGTCGCCCACTCCACACTCGCCTTTCATTTCGAAAAACCGCACGAGTTCGCGTTCACTCCGGGCGAATCGATAGACATTTTTCTGCCGGAGGATTTTCCAGGCGCGAGCGACGATCGCCAGCGCAGCTTCTCTCTCGCATCCGCGCCCCAGGAGGACCGGCTGACGATCGCCACCCGTATGCGCAAGAGCGCCTACAAAGAGCCGCTCGCGGCCGCTCCGCCCGGCGCGCGCGTGCGGATCGTGGGCCCGAAGGGAACCATGAGCCTGCACGACGAGCCCGACCGCGCCATCGTGATGATCGCCGGCGGCATCGGCATCACCCCGTTCATCAGCATGCTGCGCAGCGAGGCGCAAGCCGAGCGGCCGCGCCCCATGGCGCTGCTCTATTCCAACCACCGGCCCGAGAACGCAGCCTACCTGGACGAGCTGCGCGAACTGGAGCAGCGTCTCGACGGCTTCCGCCTCGTCCTGACCATGACCGGGATGAAGGACTCCGACAGCTGGCATGGCGAAACAAGACGCATCGATGCCGACATGGTGAGAGAGGCCAGCCGCGGTCTGCCCCGGCCCCATTACTATATTGCTGGCACGCCGGATATGTGCGAGGCCATGCGGCAGATGCTCGACGACATGGGCATCGAGGACGATGACATCCTCAGCGAGGACTTCACCGGCTACACGTAGGGCCACTAAATCGGCCGGCCTTCGCCACTGATGTCCCTCCAGCTTCGGCGTTGCGCGCCAACGTGCTATGCTCGCCCGGTATCCCTCTGGAGTGCGAATTATGTATCCATTTACCCTGCAAACCGAGATCATGCGTCATATGCTGAATATCGCCAAACACATGGCGAGCGGTGATTTGTTGGAGTCCCGCAAGAAACTCGATGAGTACCCGTTGCCTGGTGACCCAGCTGTATTTGACCACATCATGCGAGTCCGATCAGTCCAGGATCGGATGTGGGGCCGTCAGATGGATGACACCAGGAACGACCCGTGGCGCTGGAACGCCTACATCTCCCAGTCGGCGATCCGATGGATGCGTGACCCGCATAAATGGACACGAGAAGATACCGACGACTTCTATGACGCCATGATAGAGACGGCTGCGATATGTGCCGCTGCGGCTGAAAGCATACTAAGACAGAGAAACGAAAACGGACGCACCTTCTACGAACCAGCGTCGGGGGAACGGTAAGTAGACTAGCTTCACGGCTGAATGAGCTTCAAATATAGGATAGCGCTCAAAATCAAGAAGCTCACACCGTTCGCCAAAATGATCACGACATCCTGTTGAAAGTAGCCGTAAACGACCCAAAGCGCCAAACCCGATCCAAACAGCAACAGCGTCTTCAGCGAGAGGTCATCCGTCTGACCAGTGGTCCAAGCCTTCTTAAGCTGAGGAAGATTTGCGGCGGTTGTGCAAACCGCCGCAGCCAGGCCGATTAGGGTGGCGACGGTACTCATCAGATTGCCGCGGTGTCACGTTTGAACGGGAGCACAATGTTCCGTTAGTTTCACGAACCTGAGGAGGCGGAGGCACTTGCGCCGCCCGCCAAGCGCCTCAGTCCGGAGGGACCTTCACCTGCTGTTGGGGATGGATCAGGTTGGGATCGTTGATGGTCTCACGGTTGTCCTGGAAAATCGTGGGATAGCGCAGGCCGCTGCCGAAATAGCGCTTGGCGATCGCCCACAACGTGTCGCCCTGGCGGACGGTATAGACGTCCTTGGTCTTGAACGTGCCCCCTGACGTTCCTTGCGGCGCCGCTGCCGTCACGGTCTCCTTTGTCTCCTTGGCGGCAACCTCAGGCGGTTTCGGCACGAGCCGCTCGATCGCGACGCTCGCGCGCGCCGAAGCAGCGCCGGTCGCCGTGTCGATGCGTTCGGCGCGGAAATTGTGCTTGCCGATGGCAAGGGTCTTCTCCGCGACCATGCTCCAGCGTCCGTCGCGATCGGCGCGGACCGTGCCGAGCAGTTCCTCGCCCGAATAGACCTTGATCGTCGCGCCCGGATCGCTCTGGCCCGTGATCGACACGCTGGCGCGGGCGGCGTCCTTGTCGTTGTAATCGACCGTCTTGAAGACGAGCTTCGGCCCCGTGCTTGCCGGCTTGCTCTCCTCGACGCCGGCAGGAAGCGCGCGCGACTCGGCCACGTCGACGGCAGGCGCCTGCGCTGCCGGCGTGGCACTCTGCTCGACCTTCGGCGCCGCCGCCGTCTCGGCTTGCGATGGAGCGGAAGGTGCCGTAGCCGGCGCGGAACTCTGCGCCGCCGGCGCAGGCGACGAGGGAATCCTGGCTTGCGAGGCGGAGGACGCCGCAGTGTCGGTCGTGGTGGCGGGCTTCGTTGCCGTCCCCACTTCGACCCGCACGCGCTCCTGCGAGGTGAGAGCGCGCGTCCCGTCGGGCGAGGTGATCGTGAGCGACAGCGTGTGATCGCCCGCCGCAAGCGGCTTCTCCACGACCGCGCTCCACTCGCCCTGATCGTCGGCCGTGGCCGCGGCCACTTTCGTCTCGCCGCTTTGCACGCTGACCTGCCAGCCCGGCGAGGCGCGGCCGGCAATCACGCCCTCGCCGCTCGGATCGATCACGACCACGTCGAAGGTCGGCACGACGGTCGGCCCGGCGGGGGCTGCCGTCTCAGGCTTGGGCGCTGGCCGAGGCGAAGACTCGGGTAACGCGGCGGTCGCCGGCGGCGAAGGCTTGCCAGTTTGCGGCGATGTGGTGGGGCTCCCCGGAGCCTCTTGCTTGGTCTCGAAGGGAGAAAAGCCGCCCTGGTTCAAAAGGTAGATCGCGCCGGCAGTCGCCAGAAGGCCGACGCCAATGGCCAATATGATGGGGATCGTGTTTCTGCCGATCATCCCTCATTCCTTCGCGGGCGTTTCAATCTCCTCAGTTCGGCGCGCCGGCGGCCGGGGCTTGCCCGCCCGGCGCCGTCCCGCCGCCTTCCGGTTTAGCACGCGCGATCGTGACGATGGCGCGCGCCGCCAGCATTTCGCTCGCCACGTCGTATTGGTCCGCGCGCAAGGTATGACGTCCGTCGCCGAGCGTCATCGCACCCTCGTAGCTCCACTTGCCGCCGTCATCGGGCATGACCTTGCCGATGGGCGTCTCATCCAGAAACAGAAAGAGCTCGCGCCCCGGAATGGCGATGCCTCCAAGGGTGAGCTTGCCCGAGCCTTCGGCCGTGTCCTGGAAATCGACCTTGTTCAGCCTGAGCGGAGCCTTGGGCGGCGATGGGGCCTGGCTTGCTTCTTCCGCGGGCGGCGCTCCTTCCGGCGCGCCATCGCCCGCGCCCGCGAATGCGGCGCCGAGCCCGAAGGCCAAAAGTCCGAACCCAAGCGTCACGATACGGATACAATTGCACTTCATTCCATTCCTCACTTACCCCGCCGATGTTACGCGCGGCCCAAGGCAAAAAAACGTCAAACCGCCCCGGATTGAAGCCGAAACTAGCGAATTCGCCGCCTTGCCGCCATCGGAATGACGGGGCCTTCCTTGACGCGCGCTCAAGCCCGATGCCAGATGACGGTCCATGAATGAAACGCTGATCGCCTCCGGACTGCAAAATATCTGCGTCTATTGCGGGTCGGGCTCGGGCCGAAACCCGGCTTTCGCCAAGGCGGCGCGGGAACTCGGGCAGAGGCTTGCCGCCGCCCGCATCGGCCTCGTCTATGGCGGCGGCAGCCTCGGCCTCATGGGCGAAGTCGCCCGCTCCGTGCTCGATCACGGCGGCCACGTCACCGGCATCATCCCGGGCTTCTTGAGCGAGCGCGAGCATATGCTGGTCGAGGCTCAGGAGCTGATCGTCGTTGACGACATGCACCAGCGCAAGCAGCTCATGTTCGTCAAGTCCGACGCCTTCGTGGCGCTTCCCGGCGGGCTCGGCACGCTCGAGGAGTTCGTCGAGCAGCTGACGTGGTCGCAGCTCGGCCGTCACCGGCGGCCGATCGTGCTCGCCAATATCGAGGGCTTTTGGAATCCCCTCCTCGCCCAGTTCGAGAGCATGATGGAAGAGGGCTTCATCCGCCCCGGCCTCGATCTCAATTTGCTCGTGGTCGATCGTGTGGAGGAGATCATTCCGGCGATCGAGCGCGAGCTCGCTCTCGTGCCGCCGCGGGAAGCGGCCGAGGTTTCGGCGAAGTTCTGAAACGGAAGCTACCCGATCTCAATCGTAGGCGTTCCACTCCGGGTGGCCGGAGAAGGCCGCCTTGCCGTCGCGGGCGACGCCGACGCAGAACCGCGTCGTGTGAGACTTGCGGAACACATCGTCATAGACAATGTAGCCGACGATATAGAACGGCGACGGGATCTCCGAGCGGAACACCGTGGCCGGCGAGAACAGCTTGAACGGCTCGAGGATCTCGTTGGTGACGGTTCGCTTCGAAGCGTCGTAGCCGGGCTTCCGGCCGCGGGGCTCCTGGGCCAGGAACTCGACCAGCCATTCGCGGATCACGGCCGGCGTCTTGCCGTAATTCTGCATCGCGAGCCGCACCGTGGCCTGGTCATGCAATAGAAAGAGATCGGTCGGACCGCCGAAGACATAAGCCCGCTCGACCGCTGGCACATGTTCGGCGGCGGCCTTCGCCGCATTGGCGAGCCGCCGCGTATAGATCCACAACAGCAGAGTCGAAAGCGCGAGCAGCGCCGTTATCAAGAGAAGGCTCTGCTCGACCGAGCCCAAGAGAAGCGCCTTCGCCCGGCAGGCATAGTAGGAAGCGGTTCCGGCAGCCCCTTCACCGCGGATGCATGGATTGGTGGCGCCCGTCTCTTGCGCGAGCACGGGCTTTCCGGAATCGAGTGCATGGCCTTCGCCCGCCATGTCGTGCGGCGCGAAGTTGCCGTGATGCGGACTGCCCCCGCTCGCCTGCGCGAAGGCGGGCATGGACCACAACACCAACAATAGAACGGCTATGAAACCCCGCATCGCGCAGTCGCGGCTCCCGGCGTCCTCGGCGTGGCATTCTTATATCCGAAATCGCGCGCGGCCAACCGAAAGCGAACGGGGCGCCAAGCTCTGTTCCTTATTGGGACAGAGCGCCTTACGGGGCCGGAGCGCCGTCGCGGATGAGCTTGTAGTTGATGGAGTCGAGCAGCGCCTCGAACGAGGCATCGACGATGTTCGGCGACACGCCCACCGTGAACCAGCGCTCTCCGGCGCGGTCGCGGCTTTCGATCAGGACGCGGGTAACGGCGTCGGTGCCCCCGGTCAGCACGCGGACCTTGTAATCGACGAGTTCGAGGTCCTCGATGAAGCTCTGGTAGCGGCCGAGATCCTTCCTGAGCGCGTTGTCGAGCGCGTTCACCGGGCCGTTGCCTTCGCCCACCGACATCACGCCTTCGCCGTCGATCCGCACCTTGACGGTCGCCTCGGAGATCGTGACGAGCTTGCCGACTGCGTTGTGGCGGCGCTCCACCATGACGCGGAAAGAATCCACTTCGAAGAATTGCGGCACATTGCCGAGCATGCGGCGCGCCAGCAGCTCGAAGGAGGCCTCGGCCGCCTCATAGGCGTAGCCGTTCGCCTCGCGCTCTTTCACCTCATCGAGGAGGCGGCCGATGCTTGGATCGTCTTTGGGAACGGCAATGCCGATGCGGTCGAGCTCGGCAAGGATGTTGGAGCGTCCGCCCTGGTCGGAGACGAGGAGCTTGCGCCGGTTGCCGACCGCCTCCGGCGGCACATGCTCGTAGGTGCGCGGGTCCTTCTGCACCGCCGAAACATGGATGCCGCCTTTATGAGCGAAGGCGGCCTCGCCGACATAGGGCGCATGCCGGGCGGGCGCGCGGTTCAGCATCTCGTCGAGAACGCGCGAGGCATGGGTGAGCGTCTTGAGCTTCTCCGGCGTCACGCCGGTCTCGAACCGCTCGGCATATTCCGGCTTCAGCAGCAGCGTCGGGATGATCGAGGTGAGGTTGGCGTTGCCGCAGCGTTCGCCGAGCCCATTCAGCGTGCCCTGGATCTGCCGCACGCCGGCGCGGACGGCGGCGAGAGAGTTCGCCACGCCGTTGTCGGTGTCGTTGTGGACGTGGATGCCGAGATGATCGCCCGGGATGTGCTTGACGATCTCGGTCACGATCCTTTCGATCTCCTCGGGCAGCGTACCGCCATTGGTGTCGCACAGCACCACCCAGCGCGCGCCGGCGTCGTAGGCGGCCTTGGCACAGGCGAGCGCGTAAGCCGGATTGGCCTTGTAACCGTCGAAGAAATGCTCGCAATCGATCAGCGCCTCGCGTCCGCTCGCGACAATGGCCTCGGTCGATTCCTTGATCGCCGCGAGATTCTCTTCGAGGCTGATGCCGAGCGCGACATCGACGTGAAAATCCCAAGACTTGGCGACGAGGCAGATCGAGGCGACCTTGGCGGCGAGCAGCGCCTGAAAGCCGGGATCGTTGGCGAGCGAGCGGCCCGGCCGCTTGGTCATGCCGAAAGCGGTGAGGTTCGCGTAACGAAGCGGCCGCGCCTCGGCGAAGAGCCTGGTGTCGGTCGGGTTCGCGCCGGGGTAGCCCGCCTCGATATAGTCGATCCCAAGCGCGTCAAGCTGTTCGGCAATCAGCCATTTGTCCTCGACCGAGAAATCGACGCCGTGGGTCTGCGCGCCGTCGCGAAGCGTCGTGTCGTAAAGGGAGAGCCGCTCGCGCTTCATCGCGCCACCTCCCAGGTGGTGACGAGCTCGCCCGTCTTCGGGTCCTTGGCGTCTTTCAGCGTGACACCCATCGCCTCGAGCTCGCCGCGGATGCGGTCGGCCTCTTTGAAGTTCTTGGCCCTACGCGCTGCATTGCGCGCCTCGATCCGCTCGCCGACCGCCTCGGCGCTGACGCTAAGCTGCGCCTTGCCGGCACCAGAGGCGGTCCTGACGACGTTCGCGCGGTCGCAGGAGAAGCCGAGAAACTGAAGCGCGGTGCGCAAAGCGCCCCAATGACCGGCGCTGTGAAGCTTGTGGAGTTCCGCGATGGCTTTCGGCGTGTTGAGATCGTCGAGCAGCGCATCGAGCACAGGGCCTGAGACGCCGCCGTCCGATGGCGCCTTGCCCTCGAGATCGCCGTACCATTCCCACAGTGTCTTGTGTGCCTCGTCGAGACCGACAAGAGTCCAGTCGAGCGGCTGGCGATAATGCGTCCGCAGCATGTTGAAGCGGAGCGCCTCGCCCGGCCACGCGTAACCCTGCCAGCCCGTGAGCAGCTCGTGCACCGTGACGAAGTTGCCGAGGCTCTTCGCCATCTTCTCTCGCTCGACCTGGAGGAAGCCGTTATGCATCCAAACTTGCGCCATGATCGGCGTGCCGAAGGCGCAGCGCGATTGCGCGATCTCGTTCTCGTGGTGCGGGAAGACGAGGTCGATGCCGCCGCCGTGAATGTCGAAGGTTTGGCCGAGATGGGCTCCTGCCATCGCCGAGCATTCGATGTGCCAGCCGGGACGCCCCGGCGCCGCGATCCCGCTTGGCGACGGCCATGACGGCTCGCCCGGCTTCGACGGCTTCCACAGCACGAAATCCATCGGATCCTTCTTGAACGGGGCGACTTCGACGCGCGCGCCCGCGACCATCTCGTCGAGCGAGCGCCCCGAAAGCTTGCCGTAATCCGGCATCGCGGCGACATCGAACAAGACGTGATCCTCGGCCACGTATGCCGAGCCGCGTTCCACCAATGTCTCGATCATGGCCTTCATCGCCGCGATATGCTCTGTCGCGCGCGGCTCGACGCTAGGCTCGAGCGCGCCGAGCGCAGCCATGTCCTCGTGGAACACCTTCTCCGTCTTCTCCGTGACGAGGCGGATCGCTTCGTTCAGAGGAAGGCTCGGATACTCCTCGGCCGCCCGCGCGTTGATCTTGTCGTCGACGTCGGTGATGTTGCGGACATAGGTGACGTGCTCGGGCCCATAGAGGTGACGCAACAGCCGGTAGAGCACGTCGAACACGATCACGGGCCGCGCATTGCCGATATGGGCGAAGTCGTACACCGTCGGCCCGCACACATAGACGCGGACATTCCCGGCATCGAGCGGCCGGAAAGGCTCCTTCTTGCGGCTGAGCGTGTTGTAAAGCTTAAGCACGACCGACCAAGCCCCTTCGTCTCGAGGCTCGCCCTTCGGTTCGGTTAGATCTGAGTGATGGTAAAGGAGAACGGCCCGGGCGAGTGTGATTGCTAGCCCAGAATAATGCCGCCGAAAATGATAAGGATGGGTTGCCGGTGCATCATCTTGGGACGCTTATGGGGCCAATCCGGTGGTAGCGTCAAGCAACCTATCTTATTGATGCCTCATTGACCGCCGAGTCTGGCCGGGCATAATACATGCGGGTACCCTCGGGGATCGGGAACATCGTGAGCGTCCGTCGTGATCTGTGGCGCGTTGTCGCCTCATTTGTACGGCCGGCCGGCCCGCCTTGGCTTGGCGTGCTCGCTCTCGGTTGCGCCGGCCTCGTGGCGGGCGCCGACCCGAGCCCCGCGCAGGGCGTAAGCGAGCAGCAGATGCGCTGCATGCAGCTTCAGCAGGACCTCGCCGCCGCCCAAGGCGGAGGCGGCGCGAACCGCGGCGACCTCGCCAACATCGAACGGCAGATTGCCCAGGCCGATCGGGTGTTCCAGGGAACGCAGGCGGCGATGGAAGATGCCGGCTGCTTCGACAGCTTCTTCATTTTCGGCCGGGGGCTGGTGCGGAGCCCGAAATGCATCAACATGAATGCCCGCGTCGAGGACGCGCGGCGTCAGCTCACCCAGCTCCAGCAGCAGCGCCAAGTCTTGATGGGCGGCGGCGGCAACAAGCGGCGGCAGGCCGAACTTCGCGATGCTCTTGCCCGCAGCGGCTGCGGCGGTCAGGTCCGTCCGGCGCGCCGCGGTTTCTTCGACTTCTTCGGCGGCCGCGAGGAGGAAGAGGAGGCGCTTCCTCAGACGCCGGTCTATCGCAGCATCGACCCGGGCGGCCGCTACCGGACCGTTTGCGTGAGGCTCTGCGACGGCTTCTTCTATCCGATCCACTACGCGACTTACGGCAGCATGGTTGGTCCCGATGCCGAACAGTGCCAGTCGAGTTGCGCCGCCCCCGCCGAGCTCTACGTCTATCGCAATCCCGGGCAGGAGATCGAGCAGGCCGTGTCGCTTAGCGGCTCGGCCTACATGGACCTCCCCGTGGCGCTCCGCTATCGCAAGGAATACGTCAAGGGCTGCTCCTGCAAGCATGCCGAATACAATCCGACCGAGATCATGGCCGCCAACAAACAGGCCGGGATCGATACCGGCCCGATGCCCCCGGCCCGAGCGCCCGCGCCTGTCGCGAGCGGCGAGGCCGCGGCGCCGGTCGAAATCACCGGGGCAACCCCGCCAACCGATCCGGCCGCGCTTCCCCCGACCGAGCAAGCGGCGCCTCCGCCGGTCGATGCGGCCGCGCCGCCGCCCGCGCCGCCCCCGGACGCCGTTGCCGTCGAGCAGGCGCCCCCTCCCGCGAAACCCAGGACCGTGCCGCAACGGCAAAAGCCGCCCGCTCCGCCCAAAGCCGCCGCACCTCCGCCGCCTTCGGATGCAGCCGAAGCCGCGCCGCCGCCGGTTGCACCGAAACCGTCGCGGACCCCGCTCGCGCCAAAGGCGAGCCCGTTCGGGCAATACTGAGTTTTCCGCCTTCAACTGCAAACCTCATCCTGAGGAGCCGCCGAAGGCGGCGTCTCGAAGGATGCGCGGTGATCGCCGTGCTTCGAGACGCACTCCTTTCGGAGCGCTCCTCAGCATGAGGCGGGTCGGGGAGGGTTTCAGGCGGTCTTGCCTTCGAGCCGGGCCGATGCGCGCTCGCGTCCGATCAGCGGCAGAAGCTGCTTGAGTTCGGGCCCATCCTCGCGGCCGGTGAGCGCAAGACGAAGCGGCCCGAACAGGGCTTTGCCTTTGGCGCCGGTCGCCTCCTTCACCGCCGCCGACCACACCGTCCAGACATTGCCGTCCCACGGATCGGGCGGAAGCAGTTCTGCCGCTTTGCCGCAGAGCGCATTGTCGGCGATGACCGGCTCGAGGGGACCCTTCACGACAAGCCACCAGAATTTCGCATCCGCCAGTACGGCGAGATTTCCGCGCACGACCTCCCAGAAATCCTCTCCCCCGCCCACGCCCATCGCATGGAGGCGGTCCGCAACGGCCTCATAGGGAAGCGCGTGTAGGAGCCTTGCGTTGAGTAGACGAAGCTCGTTCGGATCGAACCGGGCCGGCGCGCGCGACAATTTGGCGAGGTCGAAACCCGGCACAAGTTCATCGAGGAATGCATGCGGCGCGACCGGATCGGGAGTCCCGAGCGTTGCGGCGTAGCTTGCGACCGCAAGCGCCTCGATGCCGTTCGCGCGCAAACCTTCGATTGCAAGCGACCGGTCGCGCTTGGAGAGCGCCTGTCCGTCAGCCCCGACGAGGAGGCTGTGGTGACCGAAGGCGGGAGGCTTGGCGTCGAGCGCCTCGAACAGCTGGATCTGGGGAGCGGTGTTGGCGACATGATCCTCGCCCCGGATGACGTGGGTGATGCCGAGATCGATGTCGTCGGCGACACTCGGCAACGTGTAGAGATAGGTGCCGTCTTCCCTTACAAGCACCGGGTCGGACAGCGAGGCGGCATCGACGTGCTGGCGTCCGCGCACGAGGTCGTCCCACACGACATCGCGGCTCTCGAGCAGGAAGCGCCAATGGGGCTTGCGCCCTTCGGCCTCGAGCTTAGCCCGCTCCTCTTCCGAGAGCTTCAGGGCGGCACGGTCGTAGACCGGCGGCTTCCCGCGGGCGAGCTGTCGCTTGCGCTTCAGTTCGAGCTCCTCTGGCGTTTCGTAGGCGGGGTAGAGGCGTCCCTTCTTTTTCAGATGCTCGACCGCTTTGCCGTAGAGCGCCGAGCGCTCGGACTGCCGCACTTCAAGCGCCCAGGCGAGGCCGAGCCAAGCGAGGTCTTCGCGAATGCCGTCGGCGAATTCCTCGGTGGACCGCTCCCGATCGGTGTCGTCAAGACGAAGTACAAGACGCCCGCCGCGTGACCGCGCGAACAGCTGGTTGAGCAACGCCGTGCGGATATTGCCGGCGTGAAGCCGCCCCGTCGGGCTCGGCGCGAAACGGACGGTGACGCTCATCGTCTAAAGTTTCTCGCGGAATTTGTTGGTGATGGGATAGCGGCGGTCGCGGCCGAAATTCTTGGCGGTGATCTTCACGCCGGGCGCCGCCTGGCGCCGCTTGTACTCGGCGAGATAGAGCATGCGCTCGACCTTCTTCACGGTCTCGGGCGCGTGCCCGCGCGCCACGATCTCTGGCAACGCCATCTCGCCTTCGACCAGGCAATTGAGAATATCGTCGAGGACATCGTAGGGCGGCAGCGTGTCCTGATCGCGCTGATTGGGCTTGAGCTCCGCGCTCGGCGCCTTGGTCAGCACGTTCTCCGGGATAACGGGGCCTTCCGGTCCGAGGCAGCCTTTGGGGCGGGCGCGATTGCGATAGCGCGCGAGCGCATAGATCTGGCCTTTGTAGAGGTCCTTGACCGGATTGAAGCCGCCATTCATGTCGCCATAGAGCGTGGCATAGCCGACCGAGACCTCGGATTTGTTGCCGGTGGTCAGGACCATCGACCCGAACTTGTTGGAAATGGCCATGAGCAGCGTTCCGCGCGCGCGCGACTGCAAATTCTCTTCCGTGGCGTCGGCGTTGGTGCCAGAGAACGCCTTTGCGAGGTCCTTGCTCAACCCTTCGACCGTCGCGTGGATCGGCATGATGTCGTGGCGGATGTGAAGCGCTTCTGCCGTCGCCGCCGCATCGCTCAAGCTCTCATTGCTCGTGTATTTGTACGGCAGCATGACGCCGTGCACGCGGTCGGCGCCGAGCGCATCGACGGCAAGGGCGGCGCACAGCGCCGAGTCGACCCCGCCCGAGAGCCCGAGCACGACGCCGGGAAAGCCGTTCTTGTTGACATAGTCGCGTACCCCGGTGACGCAGGCGAGATAGTTCGCGGCCTCGTCCCGCTCGATCGCGGCGATCTCGCCGGGGCGGCAGCGCCACGTGCCCCCTTCGCGCCGCCACTCGGTCGGCCCAAGCGTTTCCTCCCAGGCCGGCATCTGCACCGCAACCGCTCCATCGCCGTTCAGAACGAAGGAGGCGCCGTCGAACACAAGCTCGTCCTGTCCGCCGACCTGATTGACATAAGCGAGCGGCAGCCGCGTTTCGGCCACGCGCTCGCGCGCGATGTCGTAGCGAACCGCCTGCTTGCCGATCCAATAGGGCGAGCCGTTGGGCACGATCAGTAACTCCGCGCCGTCGCGCGCAAGCGCCTCGCATGCATCCGTGCTCCAGATGTCCTCGCAGATCGGCACCCCGAGCTGCATGCCCCAAAACGCGATCGGCTGCGGCAGCGGGCCTGCGGCGAACACGCGCTTTTCGTCGAACACGCCGTAATTCGGCAGATTGTATTTGTAGCGCACCGCCTCGACGCGGCCGCCATCGAGCAGGGCGATAGCATTATAGACCGCCGGCCCCTCGCTCCAGGGCAGACCCATGAGCATCGCCGGACCGCCGTCCTTCGTCTCGCGCGCGAGCGCCTCGCACGCCTCGCGCGCCGCCTTCTGTAGCGCGGGCTTGAGCACGAGGTCTTCGGGCGGATAGCCGGTGAGGAAGAGCTCGGTGAAGGCGACGAGGTCGGCGCCCTCACCCGCCGCGCGCTCACGCGCCGCGCGGGCCTGCTTCAGGTTGCCTTCGATATCGCCCAGAACCGGGTTGAGCTGCGCGAGAGCGAGCTTGAACCTGTCTTTGATCGCCTTGGTCATGGCAGGAACCTGTCGCCGCCGCCGAGCAGGCACGGGATGCGGGCGCGCGGTCTACTCGCCTGCGGCAATCGAGATTTCGGGCTCGGGCCGTCTTTCCCGCTCGCGCTTCAACCTCTCGGCCATGATGAAGGCGAGTTCGAGCGACTGGTCGGCATTGAGCCTCGGATCGCAATGGGTGTGGTAGCGGTCCGAGAGATCGGTCTCGGTGACGGCCTTGGCCCCGCCGACGCACTCGGTCACGTTCCGGCCGGTCATCTCGACATGGATGCCGCCGGCGTGGGTTCCTTCGCTGCGGTGGATGTCGAAGAAGGATTCGACTTCACTCAAAATGAGATCGAACGGCCGCGTCTTGTAGCCGCTTCCCGCCTTGATCGTGTTGCCGTGCATCGGATCGCACGTCCACACCACGCGCTTGCCCTCGCGCGCGACCGCGCGGATGAGAGCCGGAAGGTGCTTGCCGATCTTGTCGGCGCCGAACCGGCAGATGAGCGTGAGCCGGCCAGGCTCGTTATGCGGGTTGAGCACGTCGATCAGCGTGAGCAGGTCTTCGGGCGCAAGGCTCGGCCCGATCTTGGCGCCGACCGGATTCTTGATGCCGCGCAGATATTCGATATGAGCATGGTCGAGCTGGCGGGTGCGGTCGCCGACCCACAGCATGTGGCCCGAGGTCGCGTACCAATCGCCCGAGGTCGAATCGACGCGCGTCATCGCCTGCTCGTAGCCGAGCAGAAGCGCCTCGTGGCTGGTGTAGAAGCTCGTGGTGCGGAGTTGCGGCGTGTTGTCGGCGTCGATGCCGCACGCGCGCATGAACCGCAAAGTCTCGGCGAGATGCTGGGCAAGCTCCTCGTAGCGATGACCCGCCGGGCTGTCCTTGACGAAGCCGAGATTCCACCGATGCACGTGCTCGAGATTGGCGTAGCCGCCTTGGGCGAAGGCCCGCAGCAGATTGAGCGTGGCGGCCGACTGCCGGTAGGCCATCAACTGCCGCTGCGGATCGGGCGTGCGCGCCGCTTCGGTAAACTCGATGCCGTTGATAATGTCGCCGCGATAGCTCGGCAGCTCCTTGCCGCCGATCGTCTCGTTGGGCGACGAGCGGGGCTTCGCGAACTGGCCGGCGATGCGGCCGACTTTCACCACCGGCGAACCGCCGGCATACGTCAGCACCACCGCCATCTGCAGGAACACGCGGAAGAAGTCGCGGATGGTGTCGGCGCCGTGCTCGGCGAAGCTCTCGGCGCAGTCGCCCCCCTGGAGCAGAAATCCCTCGCCCGCGGCCACGCGGGCGAGCTTCGCCTTCAGCTCCCGCGCCTCGCCCGCGAACACGAGCGGCGGGAAGGTGGCGAGCTGCTTCTCGACCTGACCGAGCGCCCCCCGGTCCGGGTAGACCGGGACCTGCTCGATCGGCTTCGAGCGCCAACTCTCTGGACTCCAACGCGGCGCCATTCCGGCTCTCCTTGAAAGTGACCGCTATATAGGCGATTGGCACAACCCTGGCTAGGCGCTGGGGCTTGATTGCCTGCCTCATCCGACCATGCCACATATCTCTTAACGCACGGCAAGGGCGCTTCGCATGGATCCTCGGCACCTCGAACACGGACATAGCCCGCGCGATATCGCCAAGCGCCTCGAGCAGGGCCCGCGCGTCAGCTATCTGCGCGATTGGGTCTATGGCGGAATCGACGGCACGGTGACCACGTTCGCCGTGGTGGCCGGCGTGACCGGTGCCGCGCTCTCGTACAAGGCCCTCCTCATCCTCGGCGCCGCCAATCTCATCGCTGACGGCTTCTCCATGGCCGCCGGCAATTACTCGGGGACGAAGGCTGAGATCGAGGAATATGAGCAGGTGCGCCGCATGGAGGAGCGGCATGTCGCGCTCGCGCCCGAAGGCGAGCGCGAGGAAATCCGCCAAATCTTCGAGGCCAAGGGCTTCTCCGGCGAGGCGCTCGAGAGCGCCGTCGATGTCATCACCGGCACGCACGAACGCTGGGTTGACACGATGATGACCGAGGAGCATGGACTCCCGCCGATCAATCGCTCGCCGGCTCGGGCGGCATCGACGACGTTTCTCGCCTTTCTGCTGTGCGGCGCGATTCCGCTCCTTCCCTTCATCGCCGGCATGCCCACCGCGGTGGCCGCCTCCACCCTCATGACGGGCGCAACCTTCTTTTTGATTGGATCGCTCAGGAGCCGCTGGTCGCCGGCGTCCTGGTGGCGGGCCGGGCTGGAGACCTTCCTGATCGGGCTCTGCGCTGCTGGCTTGGCCTACGTCACCGGCATCGTCATCGCCGCTCTCGTCGGTCAGGTTCCGTAGGCTCTACCGCTCGGCTTCGGCTTTGTGCCACCATGCCCGCCATGGCGATCAAAGAACCAAGCTTCACCATCGGCATCGAGGAAGAATACCTCCTGGTCGATCGCACCACGCGCGACCTCGCTCAGGAGCCGCCGCCGGCGCTGCTCGCCAAATGCGAGGAGGCCTTGCGCGGGCAGGTCAGTCCCGAATTCCTGCGTTCGCAGATCGAGGTCGGCACGCGCGTGTGCACCTCGATCCAGGAGGCGCGCGACCAGCTTGCCCACCTCCGCGCCACGGTCGGCCGCATCGCGGGCGAATTCGGGCTCGCGCCGATCGCCTCTTCGACCCATCCCTTCGCCCAATGGCAGAGCCAGCACCACACCGACAAGGAGCGCTACAACGTTCTCGCCCAGGACCTTCAGCTCGTGGCGCGGCGGCTCGTGATCTCCGGCATGCACGTGCATGTCGGCATCGAAGATGAAGAACTCCGCATCGATCTGCTGAGCCAGGCCTCGTATTTCCTGCCGCATCTTCTCGCGCTCTCCACCTCCTCGCCGTTCTGGCAGGGCGCGCAGACCGGCCTCAAATCCTATCGCCTCTCGGTGTTCGACGAGCTTCCCCGCACCGGCATCCCGCATCAATTCGCAAGCTGGAGCGAGTATGCGCGGACCGTCGAGCTCCTGGTTCATGCCGGGCTGATCGAGGATGCGACCAAGCTGTGGTGGGACTTGCGGCCCTCAGGCCGCTTTCCCACCCTGGAAATGCGCATCACCGATATCTGTCCGTTGATCGACGACGGCATCGCCATCGCTTCGCTCTATCTCTGCGTGCTGCGCATGCTCTATCGCCTGCGGCGGCAGAACCAGCGCTGGCGCCACTACCCGCCCATTCTCGTGCACGAGAACCGCTGGCGCGCGCAACGCTACGGCATCGAGCAGGGCATGGTCGATTTCGGCAGGGGCGAGGTCGTGCCCTTCGCCGATCTGCTCGAAGAGCTGTTCGAGCTCGTGGCCGAGGATGCCGCCCATTTCGGCTGCGAAGCCGAGATGGTTCATGCCCGCACCATCGTCAAGCGCGGCACGAGCGCCGACCGCCAGCTCGCCCGCTATGAGGCGGTGAAGGGGCTCGGCGGCACGGAGCAGGCGGCGCTGATGGCGGTGGTGGACGGGATCGTCGAGGAGACCATGATCCCGCCCTCCAATTTTCATCCCTCCCCTTGATGGAGCACCCCTCATGAACACGCTCTCGAACCCGAGCGCCGTGCACAAGCCGGCGGGCCCTTACCATCACACCGTCTTGGTGCACGAAAATGCCCGGTGGCTCGCGATCTCGGGACAAGTCGGAATGGATCGCGAGGGCAATATCGCGAGTGGCGTCAGAGCGCAGTCCGAGCAGGTGTTTCGCAACATTGCCGCCTGCCTCGAAGCGAACGGAATGCGGAAGGAGGACCTGGTCAAGGTCACGGTCTACCTCACCGATGCGAGGTTCCTGGCGGACTACCGGGCGGCGCGAACGGCAGTCTTCGGTGACGACATTCAGCCTGCCTCGACGCTCGTAATCGTTACCGGTCTTGCCAGCCCCGATTTCCTTGTCGAGGTCGAAGCCTGGGCCGCCAAATCGCAGCAGTAGCAACCAACCCCCCCTCATGCTGAGGCTTTGCAGTAGCGCCATGAAAGCCAACCCTCCCCTTGATGGGGAGGGCGGCGAGGCCGAGCGAAAGCGAGGCTGAGCCGGGTGGGGTGACGGTGTCTCCGTTTAGCCGAACGCCCCCACCCCAGCGTCGCGCTTCGCCACGGTGTGGCTCCGCCCGCCGCCGGACCTCCCCACAAGGGGGAGGTATGAAGTATGAACGAAGACGCCGCCTTCGGCGGCTCCGCAGGATGAGGTTTGTTAGCTAGAGCGTCGTCGCCATGCCGCCATCGACGTTGAGGCTCGCGCCCGTGATGTAGGCGGCCTCGTCGGAGGCGAGGAACAGCGCCGCATTGGCGATGTCCTGCGGCGTGCCGAAGCGCCGGAGCGGCGTCTGCGTCAGCAGCGCCTTGGCGATCATCGGGTTGGAAATGTAGCGCCCGATCAGCGCGGTCTCGACATAGCCCGGCAGCAGCGTGTTCACGCGGATGCCGTAAGGCGCGTATTCGACCGCGAGGCTGCGCGACAGCGCCGACACCGCGCCCTTGGTCGCCGAATAGACCGCCATCTGGCGCGTGTGCTTGGTCGCCATGATCGAGGAGAGATTGACGATCGCGCCCCTGCCCGAAACCTTCAGCAGATCGAATGCTTCGCGCGCGCAGCGCACGGTCCCGTCGAGATTGGTCTTCCACACCCGGTCCCAGGCCTCGTCCGAGAGATGGCGGAAGTCGGAGCGCTCGCCCACGCCCGCATTGTTGATAAGCACGTCGAGCCGGCCATGCGCCTTGCCGATCTCGCCCATCAGCGCTTTCACCTGTTTCGTGTCGATGACGTCGACGGCATGCGCGGTCGCGGCGCCGTTCGACTTGACGATGGCGCCGGCGACCTCGGCGGCGGCATCGGCGTCGAGATCGGCGGCAAACACGACGGCGCCTTCGCGCGCGAAGGTCTCGGCGATGGCCCGGCCTATCCCTGCGCCCGCGCCGGTGACGAGCGCGATCCTGTCCTCAAGCCGCCGCATCGGACCCCTCCACCGCCTGAGGCGGCTCCCATTTGTGGCGCATCGTCACGAGCTCCTCGGCCACGGTCGGATGGAGCGCCATCGTGGAGTCGAGCTGCGCCTTGGTCACGCCGAGCTTGAGCGCCACCGCCGCCATCTGCGCGATCTCGGCGGCGTCTGGCCCGAGCACGTGGCAGCCGAGCACCCTGTCGGATTTGGCATCGATGACGAGCTTCATGAGCATCTTCTCGTCGCGGCCACTGACCATGGATTTGAGCGGCCGGAACCGCGCCTTGTAGATATCGATTTCGGCGAGGATGGCGCGCGCCGTCTCTTCCGCAAGGCCGACCGTGCCGATCTCGGGCTGCGAAAACACCGCCGTCGGGATGAAGCTGTGGTCCACCGGCGTCGGCCTTCCCCCGAACACGGTTTCGGCGAACGCGGTCGCCTCGTGAATGGCAACCGGCGTCAGATGCCTCCGCTCCGTCACGTCGCCGACGGCATAGATATTGTCCACAGAGGATTTGGAGAATTCGTCGACGACAATGCGGCCGTTCGCCCCGCGTTCGACGCCAAGTTGTTCGAGCCCAAAGCCCGAGGAGTTCGGCGCCCGTCCCGTTGCCGCCATCACGAGATCGGCGAGCACGGACCCGCCGCGGTCGAGATGGACGCGATAACCGTCTTTCTCTTTTTCGATCGAGGCGATTTCGGTGCTCATGCGGAGATCGACGCCGCGATCCCGCATCGCCGCGGCGAGGCCGTCGCGAAGGTCCATGTCGAAATCGCGCAAGATCTGCTCGCCGCGATGGAGCACGGTGACGGCCACCCCGAGCCCGTTGAAGATCGAGGCGAACTCCATGCCGATATAACCGGCGCCGATGATGACGATGCTGCCGGGCAGCTGCTCGAGCTCGAAGCATTCGTTCGAGCTGATGAGATGCTCGCGTCCCTTTACCGCGGGGAAGACGGGATGAGCGCCGGTCGCAACCAGGATCGTCTTCGCCGAGAGCGTGCCGTCGCGATCGGCAAGCGTGATCTCATGCGGGCCGGCGAGCGCGGCGCGGGTCAAGTAACGCGCGACGCCACACTTCTCCAAGGTCCGCGTATAGACGCCGTTCAGGCGATCGACCTCGCGCCTCACATTGTGAATCAAGACCGGCCAATCGACGCGCAAATCCTCGCACGTCCAGCCGTAGCCGCGCGCGTCGGCGAAATCGCTGCTGTAGGCACTGCCGTAGACGAGGAGCTTCTTCGGCACGCAGCCGCGGATCACGCAGGTGCCGCCGATGCGGTATTCCTCGGCGATGCCGACGCTGGCGCCGAGCTCCGCGGCGAGGCGCGCCGCGCGCACCCCGCCCGAGCCCGCGCCGATGACGAAGAGATCGTAGTCGTACCGGGCCACCTCGGATCAGGCTCCCGCGCGGCGCAACGCTTTGACGCCGCCCTTGCCGGCGACGATAGCTAAATCGGCGAGCCCGAGAAACAGGCCGTGCTCGATCACGCCCGGCACGCGCTTGAGCGAGAAGGCGAGCACCTCGGGCTCGGGAATGCTGCCGAAGGCGCAGTCGAGGATGAGATTGCCCTGGTCGGTGACGAACGGCGCCTCGCCCTGCCCCGGCCGGAGCGTGATCGCGCCGTGACAGCCCGCCTCGGCGGCGATTGCCTCGATCAGCCCGATGGTCGCCATTAATCCGAAGCGCACCACCTCGACCGGCAAGGGAAAGGCGCCGAGGACGGAGACGAGCTTGCCCTCGTCGGCCACGACCACCATGCGGTCTGACGCCGTCGCCACGATCTTCTCGCGGAGCAGCGCCCCGCCGCCGCCCTTGATCATGCGAAGCTCGGCATCGATCTCGTCGGCGCCGTCGATGGTCAGATCGAGCCGCGGCGTCTCATCGAGCGTGGTAATGGGAATGCCGAGCTTGACCGCCTGTTCGCGCGTGGCCTCGGAGGTGGGCACGCAGAGCACGTTGAGTCCTTTCGCGACCCTCTCGCCGAGCGCGGCGACGAAGCGCGCCGCGGTCGATCCGGTGCCGAGCCCAAGGCGCATCCCTTCGGTGACGAGATCGAGCGCGGCGCGGGCGGCGGCCTCCTTGAGTTCGTCGGTCTTGGTCAACAACCCGTCTCCGCGCGCTGCCCGAAGCCCACCCTCTACGCCGCCGCTTGCCAGCCCGCAAGGCGCGTGTGACAGAGTGCTGCCATGTTCGCCGGCGCCACCATCGTCTTCGATCTCGACGGCACCCTGGTCGATACCGCGCCCGACCTGACCAACGCTCTTAACGACGTACTCGTGCGGCGCGGGCACGAGCCGGTTTCGATCGAGGTGATCCGCGGCTGCGTCGGGCACGGCGCCCGGGTCATGATCGAGCAATCGCTGGCGAGGGTCGGAGCGGGAGGCGACGTGGACCGGATGCTGGCCGAGTTCCTGGCTCATTATGAGACGAACATCGCTCGCGAGAGCCGGCCCTATCCCGGCGCGATCGCGGCGCTCGACCGCCTCGCCGGCCAAGGGGCGCGGCTTGCGATCTGCACCAACAAGCGCGAGAGCTTGAGCCGGCTTCTGATCCAAGAGCTTGAAATCGAACATTATTTCACAGCGCTCGCGGGACGAGACACCTTCCCCGTGGCAAAGCCGCATCCCGGCCACCTCACCGGCGTGATCGCGCTTGCGGGCGGGGACCGATCGCGGTCGGTGATGATCGGCGACAGCGACATCGATCTCAAGACAGCCAAGGCGGCCGCGGTGCCGGCGATCCTCGTCCGCTTCGGCTATGGCGCGTCCCCCGTGGACGGCTTCGCCCCGGAGGCGGTGATCGACCATTTCGACGAACTCGACGGCCACGCCGCCCGTCTCCTCAACGGACGCGCGGGCGCGCCTTCCCGAGGCTGAATCGCCTCAATCCCGCCGCAGATCCGAGCCTAACTCCACCCGGCCGCTCGCAAAGAAGAGGCATGGCCGAAAGCGAATTTCGCATGCCCGCGAACGGGGGGCTTGTACAGGTGTTCAGGGAGAAAGAGATGCTCAGACGTCTGGTGACCGGCGTTGCCATCGTGTGCCTCATGGGCGGGGCGGCTTACGCGCAAGGAGACGAACCTGTCGACAGCGAATGCGCCCAGCAGCTCACGACGGCGCAGGAAACCGTGCAGGACAAGGTCGATAACAACGCCTTGAGCGAGGACGACCAGGAAAA
>Ga0081455_10001706_pt1 | contig 26586 bp, 28 predicted proteins | sample TabmetS3T2R1_FD_70207 | JGI IMG/M metagenome (GOLD analysis project Ga0081455, IMG submission 70207) | Tabebuia heterophylla rhizosphere microbial communities from the University of Puerto Rico - S3T2R1 | ecosystem: Host-associated > Plants > Roots > Rhizosphere ...
CGTGCCGACGCTGAAGGACGTCGGCTGCGTTCCGTTCGAGGGCGGCACGACGGCGGGTGTGTTCGTGCGCGCCGAGACGCCGAAGGAGATCGTGGCGCGGCTGAACGACGGCGTGGTCACGGGCCTGAAGGACGATGTTGTGCAGAAGCGGCTGCACGACCTCGGTGCGATGGTGCGGCCGTCGACGCCGGCTGAGTTCGCGGCACAACTTAAGGTTGATGAAGCCAACGTCTCCGAACTCCTGAAGATGGGCGCGCTGAAACCGGAATAGGCGTTCCGTTTGGACGGTCCCCTTCAGGCGATCTCCTTCATCACCGACCAGAGATCTGATTTGCGTTCGAAGCCGATGCCCGGCGCCTCGGGCAGGGCGACGCGGCTGTCGACCACCGGCCGGTCGTCGGCGAAGCCGCCAAACGGCGCGAACACCTGCGGATAGGATTCGTTGCCGCCGCATTGCAGGCCGACGGCGATGTTCAGCGCGAACTGATGCCCGCCGTGCGGCACGCAGCGCCGCGGCGACCAGCCGTTGGCCTTCAGCATGTCGAGCGTGCGCAGGTACTCGACCAGGCCATAGGAGAGCGCGGGATCGAACTGCAGGATGTCGCGGTCGGGCCGCAGACCGCCGTGGCGGATGAGGTTGCGTGCGTCCTGCATCGAGAACAGGTTCTCGCCGGTCGCGAGCGGCGGCGCGTACTGCGTGGCCAGCGCCGCATGCGCGAGATAGTCGAGCGGATCGAGCGGCTCCTCGTACCAGCGCAGACCCAGCGACTGGATCGAACGGCCGAACTCGATGGCGGTCGTCAGGTCGAACTTGCCGTTGACGTCTATAGCGAGGCGATCGCCCGTGCCCACGATGCTCAGCACCGCGTTGATGCGCTCGAGATCCACGGTCAGCGGCGCGCCGCCCACCTTCATCTTCACGCACGAATAGCCGAGATCGAGATACTGCCGCATCTCGTCCTTCAGCCCCTCGATGCCCTTGCCGGGATAGTAGTAGCCGCCGGCGGCGTAGACCCACGCCTTCGCGTCGTGCTGGCCATCGTTGTAGCGATCGGCGAGCAGCTTCCAGAGAGGCACACGCTTGGCCTTGGCGAGCGCGTCCCACAGCGCCATGTCGAGCACGCCCACGGCCACCGAACGCTCGCCGTGCCCGCCCGGCTTTTCGTTGGCCATCATCGCCGCCCAGCCCTTGGCCGGATCGAGCAATCCTTCGTCATCGAGCAGCGAATCGGGCTTCGCCTCCAGCAGTCGCTTGATGAAGCGTTCGTTCAACAGCCCGTGCTGGGCGTAACGGCCGTTGGAGTTGAAGCCGTATCCGACCACGCGCTTGCCCTCGACCTTGAGGTCGGTGACGAGCGCCACCACCGACGCCGTCATCTGGCTGAAGTCGATGTAGGCGTTGGCGATGTTGGAACGGATCGGCGAGACGATGTCGCGTATGGCGACGATGCGCATGGGACCAACCGTAACGAATGGACTATCGGTCCGTTCTACAGGTCCGGGCCTCCATCCGCCAGCCGTGCTGCGTGTGGAAACTACCTCACGTCGCGAACACGGCGCGCCGGTTCTGGCGGAACAGAAGCCACCACGCAATGGCGCCGTTCAGCGCGTTCCAGGCGATGCCGTTGATGAAGGCGGCGCGGTAGGAGCCGGTGGCGTCGAACAGCACGCCGCCCATCCAGCCGCCCAGCGCCATGCCGACGATGGTCGCGGATACCGCAAGGCCAATACGTGCCCCGGCCTCGCGCGGCGAGAAATATTCACGCACGATGATGGCGTAGCTCGGCACGATGCCGCCCTGGAAGAGGCCGAACAGCGCCGACACGACATAGAGCGACGTTAGCGAGTCTGAGATCAGGTAGAGGAACAGGGCGACGGCCTGCAGCGTCGAGCCGAACAGCAATGTCTTGATGCCGCCGACGCGGTCGGCGATCCAGCCCGAGCCGATCCGGCTCACGATGCCGAAGCCCAGCATCAGCGAGAGCATGATCGCACCCTGCGCCACGCCGTAACCGAGATCGGCGCAGTAGGCGACGATGTGGACCTGCGGCATCGACATGGCAACGCAGCAGCCGACGCCGGCGAGCGCGAGCCATGCCTGCAGGGCAAAGGGCGACAGCCCGAGCGCACGCGTGGAGTGCAGCGAGGCCCCCGCAGTTCCTGCCTCAGCGCTATGCGCCGGGAGTCGCCGCCGCATCGTCAAGCTGAGCGGCAGCATGGTGACGAGGCAAACGGTACCAGCGATCAGATAGGCCGATCGCCAGCCATGGTCGCTCACCAGATGCTCGATGATGGGTGGCCAGATGGCGCCCGCGATGTAGTTGCCGGAAGAGCAGATGGCGACTGCGAGACCGCGGCGCTTCAGGAACCAGTGCGAGAGGTCGGCGACCAGCGGGCTGAAGGTGGCGGCAGCGCCGAAGCCGATCAGGACCTGCCCGGCGGAGAAGGTCGCCACTGTCGGCGCATAGGCGGCGGCCGCGAAACCGGCCACCAGCAGCAACGTGCTCAACGTTACTGTAACGAATGCGCCGCGCGTGTCGATCAGGCGCCCGAGCGCGATGCTGCCGATGCCGAAGCCCAGCATGGTCGCGGTGTAGGAGAAGGACACATCGGCGCGCGTCACGTTAAAATCGGCCTGGATCGTCGGCAGCGCCACGACCACCGCCCACATGCCCACGCTGCCCAGGGTGCCGATGGTGACGCTGGCGGCCAACCGCCACCAGGCATAACGCGAATCGATATAACTCATGACCCTACTTTTACTTTCAATGACGATCAGCCGCCGGCCGCGCCCTGGGTGTTGACGTAAAGAGCGTAGAGCGAGTGGCTCGCCGCCATGAACAAACGGTTGCGATAGCGGCCGCCGAAGCAGACGTTGGCGCAACGCTCGGGCAGGTCGATATGGCCGATCGGCTTGCCTTCGGGATTGAAGACGCGCACGCCGTCGAGATCGGCGTTGCCCATGCCCCAGCCACACCAGAGGTTGCCGTCGATATCGACGCGGAAGCCGTCGGGCGAGCCGCCCGGGCCGGCATCGATCAGGACCTTGCCCTTGCCGAGCTTGGTGCCATTGTCGAGCACGTCATAGACCAGGATCTGGCGGTGTGGTTCGGCGCGCGAGGCGACGACATAGAGCTTCTTCTCGTCGGGCGAGAAGGCGAGCCCGTTCGGGCCCGGCACATCGTCGACCATCACCGCGAGCTTGCCGGTCTGCCCATCGAACCGATAGACGGCAGGCTTGTTCTCGCTCTTGTCCTTGTGGCCTTCGTAGTAGCCGAGGATGCCGAATTCGGGATCGGTGAACCAGACCGAATGGTCGGACTTCACCACGACGTCGTTCGGTGAATTGAGCTTCTTGCCGTTGTAGGAATCGGCCAGCACGGTGATCGCACCGTCATATTCGGTGCGTACCACGCGCCGTGCATCGTGCTCGCAGCCGACCAGCCTGCCCTGGCGGTCACGCGTGTGGCCATTGGCGTTGTTGGATGGCTTGCGGAACACCGAGACGACACCGGTCTCCTCGTCCCAGCGCAGGATCCGGTTGTTGGGAATGTCGCTCCACAGGAGGTAGCGGCCATCGCCGAAATAAACCGGACCTTCCGCCCAGCGGCAGCCTGTGTAGAGGCGTTCAACCGATGCCAGGGCCAGGCGGTACTGACCGAACGATGGATCGAGTACGCGCACTGCGGGATCGGGGTAACGCTCGTTCGGCTGCCACATCTTTTGTTCCTCGCCTTCGTTCGTTTCAGTCGCAGTCTAGCCAGCGACCTTGCGGAACACATCGACGAAACGTTCGACGTCTTCCTCGTCATTGTAGACATGCGGGCTGATGCGCAGCCGGCCAAGCCGCGGTGCGGCATAGACATTCTCGGCGGCGAGCTTCTTCGGCAGATCCGGCGCCATGCCTTTGGGGAAGGCGACGCTGAGGATGTGTGGGGCGCGCAGCTTCGTTTCAGGCAACCGGACACCGAGATTGCCGAGGCCTTCGGCCAATTTTCCGGTCAGCATCGAAAGCCGCTCGACGATCGCTTCGTTGCCCCAGCTGGCCATCATCTCCATGCCGATCGCTGCCATCTCCATCGAGATGAAGTGATCGCGTTCACCCATGTCGTAGCGCCGCGCATCATCGCGATAGCTGATATCGCGGAAGTAGACGGTGTCCTCGGCCGAGACGGCCTTGCGCGCGGCGGAGGTCTGCTCGAGCGGCACGCCGGCCTGCCGGCGCTTGGCGACATACATGAAGGCGCGGCCGTAGGGCCCGAGCACCCACTTGTAGGTCGGAAAGATCAGGAAGTCGGGGTCGAGCGTCTTCACGTCGATGCGCCGCACGCCAACATCATGCGTGGCATCGATGAGGAAAGCGGCACCCCTCTGCTTCAGCGCTGCACCGATGCGCGCCACATCGAGCGCGCCGCCGTCCGACCAATGGACGGAGGAGATGGAAGCAAGCGCCAGCGGCGCAGCGCCCTTGCGCTCGACGGCCTCGAGCACGGCCGACGTCCAATCGCCGTCTGTCGGCTGCTTCACGGTCTCGACGGTAAAGCCGCCGGCTTCGGCGCGCCCGACCCATTCCAGTACGGGCGAGGTGTGGTCGTTCTCGAGCACGATCACGCGACTGCCGCGTTCGACCGTCAGCACCTTGCCGGCCGTCGAGACGCCGTAGCCCACCGAGGGGATCAGTGCGACGTCTGCGGGATCGGCGCCGATCAGCGCGGCGGCGGCCTTGCGCGCGCGTTCATGCTGACCCGTCGCGAAATCACCCGGCAGCTTCCAGGGTTGTCCCTTGCGTGCGACGGCGGCGCGCCCCGCCTCCTGCACGGCGCGCGGGATCGGACTCCAGGACGCGGCGTTGAAGAAGCAGACATCGCGGGGCATGTCGAACAGCGCGCGCTGGCAAGGCAGCATTTGATCGGGCTCCATCGCTCAAGGGTCGCGAACCGTAGCACGGCGTCGGCCTAGTTTTTTGCAGCGATGCATGAGGACGTCTCGTCTCTGATTACTCGCCGCGTCATTGAGACGGGCATGCCCACGGACCATCTTTGCCCCAGCCCGCTGGTCTCCCACCGCACTGCGGGTCCGAGGAGGACGAGATGAGTTTTCAATCCCGCCACCCATTGTCCGATCAACATCTCTTGATGAGCGATGGCGCGCGGCCCCAGCTCCGCCAGCGGTTCCTGTTTGCTGTCGCCGTGTGGCGCGAGCGGTCGCGCGCGCGGCGTTGTCTGGCGCGTATGGATGCCCGCAGCCTGCGGGAAATGGGCATCTCGCCAGCGGCGGCTGCCTACGAATCAGGCAAGCCTTTTTGGCAGAAAATCGGTCCGCTGCGCTGATTTAATTGTAACTTCCTATTCTCGTCATAATTATCGTTCAGGAACCCTAGGCTTTCCGATGCGTTAATTGCCCGCGCGGGCACGGTTGTCCGGAAGGCGTTGCCGGCGGCCTATTCCGCTCAAGTACCCGTCGCGCTATGGGATGCAACACTGCAGCGGCGAGGGACTTCCTGGATGACACCTCCGGAACTTGACCGGAAATCAGCGCTTTTTCTCGATTTCGACGGGACCCTGCTCGAAATCGCCGCGACGCCAGGAGACGTCGTGGTCCCACCCGGTCTGCCCGATCTTCTGGCCCACCTGCATCGCCAGCTCGAGGGCGCGCTCGCCATCGTGACCGGCCGGCCCTTGCCGCAGATCGACGAACTTCTCAGCCCCTTCGCGCCCAGTGCCGCCGGTGAGCACGGCGTGTCGTTGCGCTATGCCGATGGCACGCGCGAGGAGATGCCGGCCGGGATCGCCGTGCCGGCGGCGTGGCGCGAGGCGCTGCAGGCCGCCGCGGCGAGCTGGCCCGGCGTGCTGATCGAACCCAAGCCGCACGGGCTGGCTGTTCACTATCGCCTAGCGCCGGAATACGGCAACGAGGTCTGGCGACTGGTGCGTGAGTTGGTGCCGCCTGAGCATCCATGGTTTCACCTCGTACCGGCGCGTGAGGCCGTCGAGATCGGGTTGCGTGCCGCGTCCAAGGGACATGCGGTCGAGCGGCTGATGGCCCATGCGCCTTTCCATGGCCGGCGCCCGATCTTCGTGGGCGACGACTTCACCGATGAAGCCGGCATGTCCAAAGCCCGTGAGCTGGGCGGCATGGGTCTGCGCGTCGCCGAGGTGTTCGGCGGTGACCCGGCGAATGTGCGCGCCTGGCTGATGCAAGGCGCCAAACGGCTCGACGGACAGACGTCGTCGGCGATGCAAAGGGGAGCGATGTCGTGAGCGGTCTCAATCTCGGGGTGGTCGGCAACTGCGCGATCGCGAGCCTGATCGATCGCAACGGTCGCCATGTCTGGCATGGATTGGGCCGGTTGGACGGCGATCCCGTTTTCAATGCGCTGTTGGGCGGCGACGAGCCCCAAGGCGGCTTCATGGATGCCGTCGTCACCGGCGCGAAGGGCACGGGTCGCCAACGCTACCTGCCCAACACCGCGATCCTCGAGACGACGATCATTGGCGCTGGCGGTACCGTTCGCATCGTCGACTTCGCGCCGCGCTTTCGTCGCTTCGGCCGCATGTTCCGCCCGCCGATGCTGGTGCGGCGGTTGGAGCCGCTCGAAGGACGGCCGCGCGTCTCGATCCGCTTGCGGCCGACTTTTTCGTACGGTGTGCATAAGGCGCAGATCACCAGCGGCAGCAATCACGTCCGCTTCTTCAGCGAGTCGGCCGTGATGCGGCTGACCACTGATGCGTCGGTGACTGCAATCCTGCACGAGACCGAGTTCGCGCTCGATCGGCCGATAACGCTGATCGTTGGGGCAGACGAAAGCATTCTCGAAAGCCCGGACTCTCTCTATCGCACCTTCCTCGCCGAGACCGAGTCCTACTGGTACACCTGGGTGCGCGACCTCAACATTCCGTTCGACTGGCAGGCGGCGGTGATTCGCGCGGCGATCACGTTGAAGCTTTGCAGCTTCGAGGATACGGGCGCGGTGCTGGCGGCGCTGACGACCTCGGTGCCGGAAGCCGCGGGAACGCCGCGGACGTGGGACTATCGTTTCTCCTGGCTGCGCGATTCCTTCTTCACGGTGACGGCCCTCAACCGCCTGTCGGCAACGCGCACCATGGAGCGCTTCGTGCGTTTCATCGTCGACATTGTCGAAGGCGCCAGTGCACACGGAGAGGCCGATCAGATCGCGCCGCTTTTCCCGATCGCGCCCGGCATGGACACGGCTGAACGCATCGTCGATAGCCTGCCTGGCTATCGCGGCCAGCAACCGGTGCGCATCGGCAATGCCGCGGTCGCCCAGCGCCAGAACGACACCTATGGTTCAATGGTGCTGACGGCGGCGCAAATGTTCTGGGACGAGCGCTTGCCGCGTCAGGGCGACATGGAACTCTACCGCCGGCTCTGCCTGGTGGGGAACGAGGCGCATCGGGCGGCGTTGACTCCCGATGCCGGACTTTGGGAATACCGCGAGCGCGAGGAGGTCCACACCTTCTCTGCTGCCATGTGCTGGGCTGCGCAACATCGGCTCGGCATGATCGCACGTCGGATCGGCATCGATTCTGAATCACGCGAATGGCTTGCCCGTGCCGGCGTGCTGCGGCAGGAAGTGCTGCAGCGCGCGACCATGGCCGATGGCTGGCTATCGGGCGTTCTCGATCGCGAGATGGCCGATGCCTCGAGCCTGGTGCTGCCCGAGATCGGCCTGCTGAGTTCCGATGATCAGCGCTTCCACGCGACGCTCGACATGGTGGCCAAGCGGCTGATGAGGAACGGCTTCGTCATGCGATATGTCGAGGCAGACGATTTCGGCCGCCCGTCGAACGCCTTTCTGCTCTGCACTTTCTGGTACATTGACGCGCTGGCGAGCGTCGGCCGGCGCGAGGAGGCACTCGAGCTCTTCAACAACGTTCTGGGACAGCGCAACCATGTCGGGCTCCTGTCGGAGGATCTCGATCCGACCACTGGCGAGCTGTGGGGGAACTTCCCGCAGACCTACTCGCAGGTCGGACTGATCCTGTCGGCGATGCGACTGTCGCGAAGCTGGGAGGAAGGCCTATGGCACGCCTCATAATAGTCTCCAACCGGGTTCCGATTCCCAAGTCGCGCGGCGCATCGGCGGGCGGCCTGACGGTGGCCCTGCGCGATCTCCTCACTCCCGGGACGATGTGGTTCGGCTGGAGCGGACGGTTGTCGTCCGATCCTTCGCCACAGCCCTCGCTGGTCGAGGCGCGCGGCGTCACCTATGCCACCATCGATCTCAGGTCCGAGCCCTATCGCGGTTTCTACGTCGGCTTTGCCAACGGTGCGCTGTGGCCGCTGCTGCATTTCCGCCTTGGCCTGATGCAGTACCGTCGCGAGGACTACGACGACTACCTGTCGGTCAACCAGGCCTTTGCCGAGTCGCTCAGTCAGGTAGTGCAACCCGACGACACCGTCTGGGCGCACGACTATCATCTCATCCCGTTCGCGCGCATGCTGCGCCAGCAAGGCTTCAGCGGACCGCTCGGCTTCTTCCTGCACGTACCTTTCGTACCACCCTCGATGCTCGAGGCGATGCCGGTCGGTCGCGAACTGGTCGCCGATCTTTGCGCCTACGATCTGATCGGTTTCCAGACCGAGGAACATGCGCGCGACTTCCGCGATTGTGCCCAGCGCATGCTCGGCGCCAGCGTGAAGGGCGAATGGATCCGGTTGAACGGCCGCAGCATGCGCGCTTTCGCCGATCCGATCGGCATCGATGCCGAAGCCTTCCGCCACGATGCCGAGCGCGCCGAGAACGACGCCCTGGTGAAGCGCGTCGCGGAGAGCCTGGCCGGGCGCGCGCTCGCGATCGGCGTCGACCGCATGGACTATTCGAAGGGCCTGCCGCAGCGCTTCGACGCCTATGGCCGCCTGTTCGAGCGCCATCCCGAGCATCGCCGTCGCGTCCACTTCCTGCAGATCTGCCCGCGCTCGCGCGAGGAGGTCGACGAATATCGCAAGCTCCGCATCGAGCTCGACCGGCTCACGGGCCGCATCAACGGCCGCTTCTCGGAGTTCGACTGGACGCCGTTGCGCTACAGCGCCCGCGCTGCCCCGCGCGCCACGCTGGCCGGTCTCTACCGTATCGGCCGCATCGGGCTGGTGACGCCATTACGAGACGGCATGAACCTGGTGGCCAAGGAATTCATCGCCGCGCAGGCCGACGAGGATCCGGGCGTGCTTGTGCTGTCGCAGTTTGCCGGCGCCGCGCAGGAGCTGACCGAGGCGCTGATTGTCAATCCATTCGACCCCGACGCCATCGCCGACGCCATGCACCATGCCCTGATCATGTCCGCGTCCGAGCGCAAGGAGCGCCATCAGGCGCTCAGGGAGAAGGTGTTTCGCAGCACCGCGCAGGCCTATTGCGCGCGCTTCATGGAGGCACTGCTGTCGATCAAGAATTCGTCGGTGCCACGCGCCGTCGCTTAGACGAGCCCGTCACCACATCGTCTTGGCGGCGCGTCCCGCCCATTCGCGATCGTAGGTTTCACCGCCAACCCGTTCCTGGCTGAGCGCGGCCAGGATTTGTCCCGCTGTCGGCAGGTTCTTTGGATCGACATGGCGGGCCGGATTCCACAATTCCGATCGCACCAGGGCGCGGGCGCACTGGAAGTAGATCGTCTCGACCGTCATCACCATGACCGAGCGCGGCGCCTTTTCTTCGACTGCGAAAGAGGCAAGCAGCGACGGTTCGGCGCTGAGATGCGCGCGGCCGTTCACGCGCAGCGTGTTGCCGTGGCCTGGAATGAGGAACAGCAGAGCCACGCGCGGGTCGCGTACGATGTTGCGCAGCGAATCGATGCGGTTGTTACCGCGCCGGTCGGGCAGCATCAGCGTCCGGTCGTCGTGGATGCGCACGAAACCCGGTTTGTCGCCGCGCGGCGAGCAATCGAGCCCTTCCGGTCCGCCGGTCGCCAGCACCGCGAACGGCGACGCCTCGATATAGGCGCGATAGTGCGGCGTGATGTAGCCGACCTCCTTCACGGTTGAGGCCTCGTTCGGCTGGCCGTACAGCTTCTCAAGTTCGGCGACGGTGGTGATTTTGTCAGGCATCTAGATCCTCAAGCAGCCCACCGCGCCGGCGATGTGCCGAGCGGTTCGGCGGGTTTGGCGTAGAAGGCGGGAGTGTCGCTGAACTGTATGACGGGTTTGAGATGGCGCAGACGGCCGAGCGGGCCGTCGCTTTCCATCAGGAGCTCGGCAAGCTCGGCATCGGAAAGCTCGGCAGCACCTGCGGTTGCGTCGACGGTGCCAAGGCTTGCGAGCCAATGCGCCACCTGCACCAGCGACACGCGCACCAGCCACGAACCGCCATGTTCGACCTGGCGGGCGAGGGCGGCCATCGCGCCCAATGCACCGAGGTAGCCGGCAATATAGTCGAGCGCCTGCACCGGCAGGTTGCGCGGCGCGGCCAGCGAGCCTTGCGTGGCGGCGAGGCCCGTGACGTTCTGCACGATCGAATCGAAGCCGCGTCGCGCGGCCCACGGACCTTCGTGGCCGTAAGCGCAAATGCTGACGCAGACGATGCCGGGCCGCAGTGCCGCGATTTGCTCGGGTGCGAAGCCGCGCGCGGCGAGCGTGCCGGGCCGATAACCCTGGGTGAAGATGTTGGCGTCGCGGATAAGGCCTTTCAGCGTTTCGACACTGGAGGTCTCGCGCAGGTCGATCCACGTGCAGCGTTTGCCATGTCCGGTGTCCATCAGGAGCTCGGCCTGATAGGGCAGGTGAGGGGCGGCGACATGCAGAACGTCCGCGCCGTTCTCCGCCAGCACCCGGCCACTGGTAGGACCGGCCAGCACGCGCGTGAGATCGAGCACGCGTATGCCCGACAACGGCCGGTCGCCCTTGGGAAGCGCTCGGGCCGGCGCCTCGCCGATCTTCACCATGTCGATCAGGGGCAGCTTGGCAATGGCGACGCCGTGCGGATGGGCGTTCCACTCGTCGCGGCTGCGCGTCAGGCCGCCGACACAGCCGCCCGACGCGATCGCCTCTTCGAGCGCGAGGCCATCCCATTTGGCGACGGCGGCCGCCAGCGCCTCCTTACTGTCGGCCGCGGCGCCTGCGATGCGGAGCGCTCCCGCGCGATGATGCGGATGATTGGTATGGATGAACATGCGCCGGCCATCGCGGGTCGGGTAGTGCCCGGTGAGCGGATCCCACGAGACTGGCTTCTCGCCATTGCGCCGCACGTAGGTATTGGAGCGCAGCGAGGCGGCGGCCGCATGCCGATCGACGCTGACTGCTTGCGGCTTGCCGGTCCGCAGGCGCCAGAGGTCGGACACGGCGAGCCCCACGGCGCCCAGCGCTGCGGTGCCGGCTTCGGCGATGCGCCAGGGCGTGCGCAAGACAGGATCGCCACCGCCGGTGATCTCGAGCCTGTCGTCCTCGCGTCTTTGACGCCCGAGAAGTGAGAGGATGTCGTAGCTCAAAGGCGTATGCATCAGCTGGCCATGATCCGTGTCAGGAGCGCCATCAGCACATCGGGGCAGGTGATGTGCGGATTATGGCTGGCATCGATCTCGTGATAGCTCCAGCCGGCTTCGCTCTTGGCGCGCTCGCCGAACTGGCGGAACACGTCTCCCGGTCCGTTCTTCGTGGCGTAGATGTAGTGGCGCGGCGGGAGAGGCGCCTTCGACTCGAGTTTGATCTTCTGTTCGAAGGTCTTGATTGGCTGCGGCCGACGACGCGGCATGGCCCAGGCCTGGTCGTCGGGCGACGTGTCCGGCGGCATGGGGTTGATGGGGATGCTCGAGCCGTCTCCTTCCTCCCTGGCGCCGGCCTGCATATTCGCGGTCGCCCTGGGGCCCACCAGGTCGAACAGGCTTTGTCCGTCCTTCGGCGCAAAGGCGTCGAGATAGATGACCTTGGCGATGCGTTCGCGCGCCTTGTCGGCCACGCCGGTTGCCACCATGCCGCCGTAGGAATGACCGAGCAGGACGACGTCCTTCAGATCCTCGAATTCGAGGACGTTGGCGACGTCCTGGATATGCGTGGAGAGATCGATATCCGGGCGCGTCAGATGCGCGCGCTGGCCAAGGCCCGTGTAGGTCGGCGAAAAGAATTCATCGCCAGCCGCCCGGAATAGCGGCCGCATCTTCTTCCAGGCCCAAGCCGCCGACCAGGCGCCATGCGCCAAGACAATAGTTGCCATGCCTCCCCCTCCTGTTACTGGCGGCGACGCCATCTGAATGCTATTACGAAGCACTCGCAATAGCATGAGCCATGCCTGACCAAACCATCTTCCGTCACCGCACCATAGCATTGGGCGACGCACCGGTGGGCTATCGCGGCCAAATCGTTGCACTCGATATGAATGGGGCATCGGATGCCGGCCTGCCTGGATCGGAACTGGAGCGCCGCCTGATCGAGCTTGGATTTGTCGAAGGCGCCCAGGTGGAGCTGCTGCATCAAGGCCTGTTTGGCGGCGATCCGATCGCCGTGCGGGTGGCCGCTTCGACCATTGCGCTGCGCCGCCGCGAAGCGAAGGCCGTGCTCGTCTCGATCGGAGAAGGCGTCCCGTGAACGGGCCCCTGGACCTTGCGCTATCTCCGGGAGCGTCCGGTCCGCTGTCGTCGCAATCGGCGCCGGTCGTGGCACTGGTCGGCAATCCCAATTGCGGAAAGACGGCGCTTTTCAATGCGTTGACTGGCAGCCGCCAGAAGGTCGCCAACTATCCCGGCGTTACGGTCGAGAAGAAGACCGGCCAGCTCACCACGCCGGGTGGCCGCGCCATCCGGATCGTCGACCTGCCGGGGACTTATTCGCTCCGCGCCCGCTCTCCCGATGAGGAGATCACGCGCGACGTCGTGTTGGGCCGCCTCAGTAGCGACGTCACGCCCGACCTGATCGTCTGCGTGGCCGATGCGTCGAACCTGCGTCTGGCGCTTCGACTGGTCCTCGAGCTCAAGCGGGTCGGGCGGCCGGTGTTGCTGTCGCTCAACATGATGGATATCGCCCGCAAGCGGGGCATCGACATCGACGTCGAGAAGCTTTCGTTGGCTCTCGGTTTGCCCGTTGTGAGCTCGGTCGCGGTGCGCCGCGGCGGCACCGATGGCCTGCTGGCCGAGCTCGACCGTGTCCTCGGCCGCGACGTGGCGCACCAGCCGTCCGATTGGCATGCGCCCGACGCCCGCGAATTGCGGGGCACGCAGCGCGAAGCCGATCGCCTGCTGCGGCTGGTGCTGCGCAACGAAGGCCGGCTCGATCCCGGCACGGCGAAGGCCGATGCCATCCTGCTTCATCCCGTCGCGGGGATCGTGATCCTGCTCGCCATCCTGTTCGTGATGTTCCAGGCGGTCTTTGCCTGGGCGCGGCCACTGATGGACCTGATCTCCGATGGCTTCACCTGGTTCGGCGCGCTGGTCGGATCGGCGCCTCTGCCGGAGGTGCTGCGCAGCTTCCTGAAGGACGGCGTCATTGCGGGCGTGGGCAGCGTGGTCGTCTTCCTGCCGCAGATCATCATCCTGTTCTTCTTCATCCTGCTGCTGGAAGACCTGGGCTACATGGCTCGCGCGGCCTTCCTGATGGACAAGATCATGGGCGGCGCGGGCCTCCACGGCCGCGCTTTCATCCCGCTGCTGTCCTCGTTCGCCTGCGCCATTCCGGGCATCATGGCCACGCGCGTGATCGATGATCGGCGCGACCGGTTGACCACCATCCTGGTCGCGCCGCTGATGACCTGCTCGGCGCGCATCCCCGTCTATACCCTGATCATCTCCGCCTTCATTCCCGACCGCGAAGTCTGGGGTTTCGTCGGCCTGCAGGGGCTGGTGATGTTCGGCCTCTACGCCTGCGGCATCCTGGGGGCGCTCACCGTCTCGTTCGTAGTCAAACGTCTCTTCTGGCAGACCACGTCGGGCGAGCCCTTCATGCTGGAGCTGCCCGACTACAAGATCCCGCAGGCCAAGAGCCTGGCGTTGGGCATCTGGGCCCGGGCGCTCGCCTTCCTGAAGCGCGCCGGTACGACGATCCTGTCGATGATGATCCTGATCTGGGTGCTGGCGTCGTTTCCGACACCGCCGGAAGGGGCCACCGAACCTGCGATCGACTACAGCTTCGCTGCGACGATCGGCCATGCGATCGAGCCGGTGACGAAGCCGCTGGGCTTCAATTGGCAGATCAACGTGGCGCTGATCCCCGGCATGGCGGCGCGCGAGGTGGCGGTCGGCGCGCTGGGCACGATCTATGCCATCGACGCGGGCAAGGAGGAGGCGGAAAAGATCGGCCAGGTGCTGACCGGCCAATGGAGTCTCGCGACCGCGCTGGCACTGCTCGCCTGGTACATTTTCGCGCCGCAGTGTGCCTCGACGCTTGCCGTCATCCGCCGCGAGACCGGTGGCTGGAAATGGATGGCGGTGACCTTTTTCTACATGCTGGCGCTCGCCTATGCCGCAGCGCTGCTGGTCTTCCAGGTCGCGACAGCTCTCGGCGCGGGCTGAACATCAGCCATACTGCGAGAAATTGCAGTGGCAGGCCGAGATTTCGTCCACTGCAAAGGAAAGACGTTCGACAGCTTTTCTGCTATGCGCTACCCCGCCTGCCGAGGGACGCGGCATGGGGATACGGGTGAACGAACCCAGTGTGAAGGAGCAGGTGCGGGCGTTGCTCGACCAGCTGCCGGATGATTGTACTTTCGCCGACGTGCAGCGGGCCATTGCCGTACTCATGTGGCCCAAGCCGAACGACGGCGAGCCAGGGGCGCCGGCGCGGCCGTCGGCGGAAGAGGTGAAGCGTCGGCTGCGCGAGTGGCTGAAGTCGGAGAAGGACGGATGAAGGATCGCGTTTCGATCGATCTCAAGGACGGTGTCGCCGATGTCCGGCTGATCCGTGCCGACAAGATGAACGCGCTCGATCCGGCAATGTTCGAGGGCATCATCGAAGCCGGCGCCAAGCTTGCAGATATGAAAGGCCTGCGTGCGGTCGTGCTGTCGGGCGAGGGCAAGGCCTTCTGCGCCGGCCTCGATATGGGAAGCTTCGCCGCCATGAAGGATGCGAAGGGTCAGGCCAATGGCCAGGGGGGCGACAAGGTGCCAGGCGTACGCGACCTCACCCGGCGCACGCATGGCATCGCCAACCGTCCGCAGCAGTGCGCCTGGGTCTGGCGCACTTTGCCGGTGCCGGTGATCGCCGCGGTGCATGGCGTCGCCTTCGGTGGCGGTTTCCAGATCGCTCTCGGCGCCGATATTCGCTATGCCACGGCCGATGCGCGCTTCTCGGTGATGGAGATCAAGTGGGGACTCGTCCCCGATCTCGCCGGCACGCAGCTCATGCGCCATCTCGCGCGTGAGGACGTCGTGCGCGAGCTCACCTATACCGGCCGCATCTTCGCCGGCGAGGAAGCCGAGAAGCTGGGCTTCGTGACGCGGATCGTCGCCGACCCGCGTGCCGCGGCCTTCGAGACAGCGCGCGAGATCGCTTCCAAGAGCCCTGATGCAGTCCGGGCAGCCAAGCGTCTGCTCAATCTTGCCGTCGCCTCCGACGCCGCGGCCGGTTTGATGGCCGAGTCGGTCGAGCAACAGAAGCTGATCGGCTCGCCGAACCAGCTCGAGGCCGTGATGTCGAACCTGCAGAAGCGCGTCGCGAGCTACATGGATTGAATGCCGTGAAGCGCAAGGTCCTCATCATCGATCCTTCGTTACGGTCCGCCGACGGGCATCACCTCGGCGTCCTCCAGCGTTTCCGGAGCGAGCTCGCCAAGCTACAGCTGGACAGCGTGACGCTCGCTTCGCTTCATATGTCCGATGAGTTCAGCCGTGAGGCAGACCTCATTCCGGCGTTCGAGAAATCGATCTATTATCGCTCGCAATGGACGCGCGAGGAGCTGGAGGAAGGCGCGCAGATATTCTGTGCTGATCTGCGCTCCAAGATGCGTAGGCTGCGTCTTCGCCCCGATATCCTGATCTTTCCCGCCGCCGACCAGGCCTCTATTCTGGGTTTGGCCCAGTACCTCGAACGCTACAGGCTGCGGAAGGCTCCCCAGATCCTGCTGTGGCTCATGATGGCGCCGCACTATCGGAAAGCGATCGACGATCCGTCCGTGGCGCCGCTTCTCAGCGAATACGAGGATGCCTTCGCAGCCTTGCGTCGGGTGGTCTCGGACGATTCTTGCATCCATGTCTGCTGTGAGACGGAGGCGATGGCGGCGGTCTACCAGCGCCATATCGGACTGGAGATCGAAACCGTCATCGTCCACAAGCTGATCGAGCGGCCGCGGGAACGGCGCGTTCGCCAGCCAGGAGATCGCATCAGGCTCCTCTGTGCCGGCAATGCCAACGCCGCCAAGGGCTACTCCCTGCTGGCAGGCGCGATCGAACGGCTCAATCGCCAACGGAACGATCTCGAGTTCCTGATCCACGGCACGGTGGAGCAGACGGACAATCCGGAAGGAAAGCGGGAGCTTCAGCGTCTGGCCGAGCTTGCGCCGAACGTGAAGGTTCGGACGGATGTCTTCTCGACCGAGGACTATCTGGCCTGGCTCGCGCAAGCCGATCTCCTCCTGCAGCCGTACGATCCCGAGGTCTACCGGACGCGTGGTTCGGGTGTCTTCGCCGAGGCCGTGAAGCTCGGCATTCCCGTCGTCGCCACCAAGGGCTGCGACTTCTCCCGCGCCGCGATCGAGCAGGGTCGGGGCGTGGGCATGGATGCGTTTACCGTTGAGGGTCTCGTGCAGGCGGTGCTCGTCGCGGCAGATCGGCTCGACGAGATCTCCATCCGCGCGGCAAGCTTCGCGGCGAGCCTCGGTGTCGACCGGAGCCTGGAAACGTTGCTGGCGCGGACGGTCGCGGCGGCGGAGCAGCCTCGCGGTTGGTTCAAGAAAGCGTTCAAGCGTTACGTTGGCCAGCGGTCTCACGACGTCGCCGCAGTGCCGCGATGAATCGCCAGTGGCTTTATGCCAAGGCGCCGGTCGGCAAGATCACGCCCGACACCTTTGAGTGGACTGAGACGGCGATTCCCGTACCGCGAGACGGCGAGGCGCTGGTCAGGACGCGCATGCTCTCGCTCGATCCCGCCAATCGCGCCTGGATGATGGGCAAGACCTATCGCGATGCGCTCGCGCCGGGGCAGGTGATGAGCGGCTTTGCCGTCGGCGAGGTCGTCGAGTCGAAAGCCGCGGGCCTCGCCAAGGGCGATATCGTCGAAGGCGACTGGGGATGGCAGGACTACGCCGCCCTGCCGGCACGTCGCCTCAACAAGCGCACTACACAAGCAGCGCTGGAGTTGCTGATCGGCCCGCTCAGCGTCACCGGCCTCACCGCCTATTTCGGCCTGCTGGACGTGGGCCGGCCCAAGCCCGGCGACACCGTGCTGGTGTCGGCAGCGGCCGGCGCCGTCGGCACCATGGTGGGCCAGATCGCGAAGCTCGCCGGTTGCCGCGTCGTCGGCACGGCCGGCGGACAGGAGAAATGCGACTGGCTCGTCCGCGAGCTCGGCTTCGATGCCGCGGTCGACTACAGGGCGGGCGGTTTGCGCCGGGCCCTGGCTGGCGCCTGTCCCGCGGGCATCGACGTTTATTTCGACAATACCGGCGGCCCGGTCCTCGACGCCGCTCTGTCGCTGATGAACCTGCGTGGCCGCATCGTCTGTTGCGGCAACGTCTCGCAATACGACGTCGAGAAGCCGGCACCCGGACCGATGGCCGTGCCGGGCCTGGTGGTGACCAAGCGATTGCGGATGGAAGGCTTCATCGTCACGGATTTCTACGACCACCGTGCCGAGGCCGAAGCGCGCCTGGCGCAGTGGGTCGCCAACGGCCGGATCAAGGCGGTGGTCGATATCGTCGATGGCCTCGAGAAAGCACCCGAGGCGCTGATCGGCCTGCTCGAAGGCCGCAATCGCGGCAAGAGGGCGGTGAGGCTCTGACTTTGTTCGGTCAGCGCCCCTTGAACACGGGCTTCCTTTTCTCGACGAACGCTTGCACAGCTTCCTTGTGATCGGCCGTGCGCGAGGCGCGTACCAGCCGCTCGGCTTCTCGGTGCAAGGCGGTCGCGTAGTCGATATGCAGCGCGTCGTCGAGATTGTCCTTGATGCTGGCAAGCGCCAGTCGCGGACCTTCCGCCAGCGACTTCGCAAACGCAAAGGCCTCATCCTGCAACTTGGCATCTTCGACGATGCGGTTGACGAGGCCGATCCGCTCGCAGCGTTCGGCATCGACGCGTTCCGACGTGAACATCAACTCGCGTGCCCGCGCCGAACCCACCGCCCGCGTCATTAGCCAGGCGATGCCGTAATCACCGGAGAGGCCGATCCTGGCGTAGCCGGTGCTGACGAAGGCGGACCTCGCGGCGATGCGGATGTCGCAGGCGAGCGCGATGGCCAGCCCCGCACCTGCAGCGGCACCGGGCAGGGCGGCGATCGTGGGCTTGCGCACAGCGACCAGCGCACCGGTGAGGTTCGCCTGTCGCCAGCGGAGATCGGCGAGGCGCTCCTCCAGGCTCATCTGGCTGCGCGGGCCGCGGCCGCCCATGCCCTTGACGTCGCCGCCGCTGCAGAAGGCCGTGCCTGCACCGGTAATCAGGATCGCGCCCACGTCGGGATCCTCGCCGCGTTCGCGGATCTGCGTGCGCAGCGCCGGCGTGAGCTTGTCCGACAGGGAATTGCGCGCTTCGGGACGATTGAGCGTGATCAGCGCCACGCCCTCTCGCACGACGCACAAAAGCTCATTTGTTCCGGTATCGATTTCCATGGGACCCTCCGGCCATGACAGTCCCGATCATCGTGCACAGCGTCAAGAGTCGCGATGCACGATTGAGCGTTGGCGGACGCCGCGGGTTTATTGGCAGAAGGGTCGGGTTGCCGCGGTGCCGGCCCGATCGCAGAGTTTCACCATGACCTTCCCGATCACCGAACACACCCTCAAGACGGCCCGTCACACGACGGGCTACCTTGCCTGCGGCGCGGAGGACGCACCGCTGCTCATCTTCTGCCATGGTTGGCCGGAGCTTTCTCTTTCCTGGCGCCATCAGTTGCCGGCGTTCGCGGCATTGGGCTTTCGCTGCATCGCGCCCGACATGCGCGGCTATGGCCGTTCGAGCACTTACGTGCGGCACGAGGACTTCGCGCAGGAGCTGGTCGTGCAGGACATGCTCGACTTGCTGGCGTCGCTGGGCCGCGAGTGCGCGGTGTGGATCGGCCATGACTGGGGTAGCCCCGTCGTGTGGAACATGGCCTCGCACCACCCCGACAAGGTGGCGGGCGTCGCGAGCCTTTGCGTGCCCTATCTTGCGCAGGGCTTCACGCTCGAGGCGGTGGTCCCTCTCGTGGATCGCAAGGTCTATCCGGCCGACACCTATCCTGCTGGCCAGTGGGACTATCAGTTCTTCTACGAGGAGAGCTTCGACAAGGCCTGCAAGGGCTTCGAGTCCAACATCCGCAACGTCGTGAAGGCGCTGTTCCGCAAGGGCGACCCGAGCCGCGTCGGCCAGCCCTCACCGACCTCCCGGATACGCAAGGCCGGCGGCTGGTTCGCCGGCGGCCCGGTGCCCGACGTGCCGCGCGACAACGACGTGATCACCGAGCAGGACATGGAGGCCTATATCGCGGCCCTGACGCGCAACGGCTTCTTCGGCCCCGACTCCTGGTACATGAACCACAAGGCCAACGGCGCCTATGCCCGGCGTGCGGTGAATGGCGGCAAGCTTGCGATGCCCGTCCTGTTCCTGCACGGCGCCTACGATACGACCTGCGAGACCATGACCTCGCGTCTCCCCGAGCCGATGCGGGCCGACTGTGCCGACCTCACTGAGGCGGTGGTGACGTCAGGCCACTGGATGGCCCAGGAGCAGCCAGCTGCCGTCAATGCCGCCCTCGCCAAATGGCTGGCGACCAGGCTCCCGGCCTATTGGCGATAAGGGCAATTCGGCCGTATGAATCGTTTGACGCAATTTACCGGATATGACACGAATGTTCCATTCGCAGATCCGGGAAAGCCACGTTGTCCGAGCCGTCATCGACGACCTTCAATTCGGAGCTGAAAGCGCAGTTCGGCGCCTTGTCGCCGCAACTGCAGGAAGCCGCGCGCTGGGTGATCGACAACCCGGCCGACGTGGCGCTCCTGTCGCTGCGCGAGCAGGCGCGCCGTTCGGGGGTCGCGCCGGTGACGCTGACCAGGCTCGCGCAGCGCTTCAAGCTCAAGGGCTATGACGACATTCGCCGCCTTTACGCCGATGCCGTCCGCAAGCGGCCGGAAAGCTTCCACGGACGGGCGCAGGAGCTGCTGGAGCGGCACGGCAGCAGCGGCGACGCTGCACTGGCGCGTGACATCTTCTCGGCCCTCGGCCGGCACCTCCAGACGTTATCGGCCCCAGACGCGAGCGGTCGTCTCGTCGCGGCGGCGGAGGTGATTGCAAGCGCCGATCGTGTTTTTTGCCTCGGCCAGCGCTCGACCTTCGCGATCGCCTTCATCTTCCACTACGTGCGCTCGCTGTTCGGCTCGAAGTCGGTGCTGCTCGACGGTCCGGGTGGCATCGGCCGCGATACGTTGCGTAACATCGGACGCGAGGATGTTCTGCTCGCTGTCACCGCAGACCCTTACGTGCGCGAGACGGTGGAGACGGCGCGCTACGTGAAGACACGCGGCGCCCGCGTGGTCGCCATCACCGACAGCGATATCTCGCCGCTCGCGGCGGTCGCTGACAGCGCGATCGTGGTCGGCACCGAGACACCGTCCTTCTTCCACACGATGACGCCGGCCTTCGCTGTGGCGGAGTGCCTTGCCGCCCTCGTGGCGGCTCGCCGGGGCGAGGAGACCTTGTCGGCGATCGCCGAAAGCGAGCAGCAGCTCGCCGCGTTCAACACCTACATGATCCGCAAAAAGCGAAAGAGGGCTGAGCCATGACCCATGTGCTGCATCGCCAGATCGGACACGCGTATCCGGCTGCCACGCTGGGACGCGGGATCACCATCCGCGACGCCGCCGGCAAGGACTATATCGACGCCTCGGGAGGGGCGGCCGTCTCCTGCCTCGGCCATTCCAATCCCGATGTGATCGCCGCCCTGCATGCGCAGATCGACCGGCTCGACTATGCCCATACCGGCTTCTTCACCACACCGGCCGCCGAGGAACTCGCCGACGAGATGATTCGCCACGCGCCCAAGGGAATCGGCCATGTCTACTTCACCAGTGGCGGGTCGGAGGGTGTCGAGGCCGCGTTGAAGCTGGCGCGGCAGTATTTCCTGGAACGTGGCGAGCCGCAGCGGCGCCATTTCATCGGCCGCTTGCAGGGCTACCACGGCAACACGTTGGGGGCGCTGTCCGTCGGCGGCAATCTATGGCGACGCCGCGCCTTTGAGCCGATCCTGCTCGGCAACGTGCACCACGTCTCGCCTTGTTACGAATATCGCGGCCGGGGGAATGACGAGACGCCGCAGGCCTATGGCGAGCGTCTGGTGCGGGAATTGTCCGACAAGATCGACGAGCTGGGCGGCGAAAACGTGATCGCTTTTATTGCCGAGACGGTCGTGGGCGCGACACTCGGTGCCGTGCCGGCAGTGCCCGGCTATTTCAAGCGCGTGCGCGAGCTCTGCGATCGTCACGGGATCCTGCTGATCCTCGACGAGGTGATGAGCGGCATGGGCCGTACCGGCACGTTGCATGCCTGCGAACAGGAAGGCGTGGCACCCGACCTGATGGTCGTGGCGAAAGGGTTGGGCGGCGGCTACGCGCCGATCGGCGCGGTGATGGCGAGCGATGGAATCGTGCAGGCGCTGGCCGACGGCTCGGGCTTCTTCCAGCACGGCCACACCTATATGGGCCATCCATTGGCCTGTGCCGCGGCGCTCGCCGTGCAGCGCGTGATCCAGCGCGACAACCTCCTGGCCAATGTCCGCGAACAAGGCGACCACCTCGCGAGACGCCTCAAGGAGCGCTTCGGCAATCATCCGTTCGTGGGCGACGTGCGCGGGCGCGGACTGTTCCAGGCGATCGAGCTGGTCGCCGATCGCGGCACCAAGGAACCCTTCGATCCGAAACTGAAGCTGCACGCCAAGATCAAGCAGGCGGCATTGGATCGCGGGCTGATGGTCTATCCGATGGGCGGCACCGTCGATGGTGCGCGCGGCGATCACGTTCTTCTGGCGCCGCCCTTCATCGTGGATCAGGCTACGGTCGACACCATCGTCGAGCGGTTGGGCGAGGCGGTCGATGCTGCCATCGCGGCGGCGCGCAAGTAATCCGGCACTCCTGCTCGACCATCGCAGCCATGGCGCCGCCATAATCGCGGCGTGTTATAGTTCCTTATTATTCTTTCGAGGGATTATCGTGCGCGCGATTTCAATGCCAATCCTTGCAGCAATCTGCGTGGTATTCGCCATGCCCGCTTTTGCCGATCCCGGTCACGGGAAAGGGCAGGGACAAGGCAATGGGCAGGGACAGGGCAACGGTAACGGCAATGGGCCGCCGGACAGATCGAACTATGGTGGCGGTCATGGCCAATCGGGGCCGCAGGTCAACATCGTGATCTCGCCGAACGACCGCACAACGGTCTACAACTACTATCGGACGGAATACAACGCCGGCCATTGTCCGCCGGGACTGGCGAAGAAGCACAATGGCTGCTTGCCGCCTGGCCAGGCGAAGAAGCTTTGGGCAATCGGCCAGCCGTTGCCGTGGGGCGTGAATTATTACCCGCTGCCGCCGATGCTGCTGGGCCGGCTCTCGCCGGCACCCGATGGCTATCAGTATGTCCGGGTCGCCAACGATATCCTGATGATGGCAGTCGGCACGCGGCTGATCGCGGGCGCGCTGGCTGACCTCAGCAGCTTCTAGTCGCGGAATGCGGAGCGACGCATGCGGGCGAGGTTCATCGCTTTTGCATGCGTCGTCGGCTTGGCGCTCGCCGCGATCGTGCGCGAAGAGCGCGCCGACGTTCCGCGACCGGTCGCGACAACGCGTCCGCCTTCAGTAGCGCCGCGGTTGACGATTTCCCAGCGCGACCGCGACGCCGTCTATAGCTACTACGGCATCGACCATGCTGCCGGCGACTGCCCGCCCGGGCTTTCGAAGGAAAGCTACGGCTGTCTTCCGGCAGGCGGCGGCAGGGGAAGCTGGGCGATCGGCAAACCGCTGGCCCGCGACGTGTTCGTCTATCCGCTGCCAGCCGTGCTGCTGGGTCAGCTCTCGCCGCCGCCGAACGGCTATCAATATGGGCGGATCGGCAACGATGTGCTGATCCTCGCAAACGACTCGCGCATGGTCGCCGCCGCCGTAGCTGGCGTCGGTGGTTAAGCCTTTGCCTTGACCGCGGCGAAGCGCTCCTGGCTTGCCTTGGGCCACATCTCCCTCGGATTGTAGTATTCGCGCACCGCCGGCACGCCTTCCGGCAGGATCACCCAGGGCTGCTTGGACATGGTGAAGATGTGGATGTCGGGCGGCAGGCGATCGGGCTCGTCGAGCGTGCCCACGCGCATGAAGCGCACCTTGTCGCCGGCGCCCGCGTAGTTGCTCCAGATCGCGATATAGCAGATCGGGCAACGCCAGATCTTCTGGCCCTTGCCGCTGTTCGATGGCGTGTCCACCGATTCCACTTCGCCGCTCGTGAGTTCGACGCGGTCAGCCTCGATCATGGCGTTGAGCGCGAAGGCGGTGCCTGTTTCGCGTTGGCACCAGCGGCAGTGGCAGCAATGAACGAACATCGGATGCGACTTCATGCGGTAACGCACATGGCGGCAGGTGCAGCCGCCCTCGAAGATTTCGGTCTCTCTGGCCATGGTGCAAAGCTCCCGGCTAAGGTCTCTCGACGCATAGCATCGTGTCAGGGGGAAGTGAAATGGCCGGACGTCTCGAGGGCAAAGTGGCGGTGGTCACGGGGGCGGCCCCGCGCGGCGAGGGCGTCGGCAACGGCATGGCGACCGCTATTCTCTTCGCCCGCGAAGGCGCGAGGGTGGTGCTGGTGAATCGCAGCGCCGAGCGGGCCAACAAGCTTGCGAAGCAGATCAAGGAGGAGGGCGGCGAGGCCTCGGTGTTTGCCGGCGACGTCGCCAAAGCCGAAGTGGCCGAAGCCATGGCGGCCTTCACGGTCAAGACCTACGGTCGCCTCGATATCCTGCACAACAATGTCGGCATCGGCGCGCCCGGCACACCCGAGACCGTGACGCTCGCCGACTGGAACAAGGTGATCGAAGCCAATCTCACGACCACCATGCTCTGCACCAAGCATTGCCTGCCGCGGATGAAGGAAGGCGGCGGCGGCTCGGTGATCATGGTGTCGTCGATCGCGGGCGCGCTCGGCCTGATGGGCAGTCCGGGCGCAGTCGCCTATGCGACGGCCAAGGCGGGGCTGCATGGCTTCACGATGTCGGTCGCGGCCGACTATGCGACGCAAAACATCCGGGCCAACTGCATCGTCGTGGGGTCGGTCCATACGCCGATGGTGGCGCATCTCGGAACCGAGGCGCGCGAGCGGCGGCGCAAGATGGTGCCGCTACAGACCGAAGGCACGGCCTGGGATATCGCCTATGGCGCGGTCTACCTCGCGTCGGACGAATCGCGCTGGGTCACCGGCCTGATGCTGCCGATCGACGGTGGTCTGGTGGCGCTCCGGACGTGGCCGCGATAGCCTGAGCGCCGCGATAGCGTGAGGACGTATGTCCGAAGTCTCCGATCAGACACTTCTTGGCACGCCGTCCGTCGAGGTGCGCGACGTCTGCTGCGACGGGGCCTGCCGGCACAAAAGCGCGCAGGAGTGCGCGAGCGTCACCCAACTCGTCTTCCCCTACCGTGGCACCTATGTGCGGCACCTGGGGCGCGACGATGCCGTGGCCGAAGCGAACCAGGTTCTGTTCTTCAATGCCGGTGAGGGCTACCAGGTCAGCCATCCCGTGCAGGGCGGCGACACCAGCCTGGTCGTGGTCGTGGAGGAGGCCCTGTTGCGGGAGCTGGCACCGGACGCGCTGCTGCGGTCGGGCGCCGAGCTGGCATTTCGTCCGCAGCGCCTGCGCATCGATCCGCGCGCACAGGCGCTCGTCGCCTTGCTTCGACACAGCCTGCATCAAGGTGTTGCCGAGCCGCTGGAGGCGGAGAGCCTTGCCCTGACATTGGCCCAGCGTTCCTTGGGGCCGCGCACAACGCACGCTGCGGGCGCCAGCATCGGCCGGCGGCGGCTCGCGGACCGGACCAAGCTCGTGCTCGCGCACGATCTCGCGCGACGCTGGACGCTGGTGGAGATCGCCGCCGAAGTCGGCTGCTCGCCGGTCTATCTCACCCAGGTCTTCCGGCAAGTCGAAGGACTGCCACTCTACCGCTACCAGATGCGGCTGCGGCTGGCGCGGGCGCTTGATCTGCTCATGCAGTACGACGACCTGACTGCGCTCGGTCTCGATCTCGGCTTCTCCAGCCACAGCCACTTCAGCGCCGCGTTTCGGGGTGCCTACGGCCGCTCGCCTTCGGCCTTCCGGCAGTCGGCGCTGCGTCATCGAGTTCGCGGCCGCGTCGCTAAAGCAAGTCGCTAAAGATTCTGACAGCGCCACTTCTTGCCAGCGTGATTCATTCGTCCCGCCCGGACGTCGGGTGCTCCTGGAGGACGAATCATGACGGAGAAGACATGCGCGGCTTGTGACGCCGAGCTGGATGCCGATCCGATCAAAGTCGAGATCGGCGGCCAGGCTGTCGAGGTGTGCTGCGAGGACTGCGCACGAAAGCTGAAGGAGGCGCGCGCTTTCCCCGCGGCGCCAAGGAAGGGCTGAGCCATGGACGGAAGCAAATCCTTTCCGGCACGGCACAGCATCCAGACCGCGTCAGGCCGTATCAGCTATCTCGAGCAGGGCAACGGACCGGTCGCCCTGTTCGTCCATGGCGTGCTGTTGAACAGCCACCTGTGGCGACATCAGCTCATGCATCTGTCGGATATCCGACGCTGCATCGCCATCGACCTGCTGGCGCACGGCGACACCGAGATCGCGCCCGATCAGGACGTGTCGGTGACGGCCAATGCCAGGATGCTGCGCGAAGTCGTCGACGTGCTCGGGATCGACAAGGTCGACCTGGTTGGCAACGACAGTGGCGGCGGCATCGCCCAGATCTTCGCCGCATCGAATCCCTCGCGCGTGCGCAGCCTGACGCTCACCGACTGCGACGCCCACGACAACTGGCCGCCGGAAGCGTTCAAGCCGTTCCTCGCGATGGCCGCCGCCGGCGGCCTGCGCGGCACGCTCGACGCCATGCTGGCCGACAAGAACATCTACCGCTCGGCCGGGGCGCTGGGCCCGGCCTACGAACATCCCGACCGGGTCACCGACGAGACCATCGAGGCCTATCTGCGCCCCCTGGTGAGGACGGAGCAGCGCACGCGCGACTTCCAGCGCTTCCTCGCCGCCTTCGACTGCAAGCACACCGTCGCGGTCGAGGCGCAACTGCAGAAGCTCACCGCGCCGACACTGATCGCCTGGGGCACCGACGACGTCTACTTCGATGTCCGATGGTCGCATTGGCTGGCCAAGACCATCCCCGGGACGCGCAAGCGAGTGGAGTTCGAGGGCGCACGGATCTTCTTTCCCGAGGAGCGCGCCGCGGATTTCAATCGCGAACTGCGTAGCCACTGGAGCATGGCATGATCGAAGCAAGGAAGAAGGCCGACGACTTCCATG
>Ga0081455_10001707_pt1 | contig 26573 bp, 22 predicted proteins | sample TabmetS3T2R1_FD_70207 | JGI IMG/M metagenome (GOLD analysis project Ga0081455, IMG submission 70207) | Tabebuia heterophylla rhizosphere microbial communities from the University of Puerto Rico - S3T2R1 | ecosystem: Host-associated > Plants > Roots > Rhizosphere ...
TTCGTCGGTCACGAAGAGACGCCGAGCCAATTATTCCGCAACCGAGGCGACGGGACTTTCGAAGACGTGACTGGGAAAGCCGGCGTGGGCCGCAGGGCTTTCACCAAAGGCGCCGTGTGGGGCGATTACGACAACGACGGTTACCCCGACCTCTACGTCTCGAATTACGGCGAAGAGAATTTTCTTTATCACAACCGAGGCGACGGGACCTTCGAAGAAGTCGGCAAGCGGCTCGGCGTCGAAAAGCCCGTGATGAGCTTTCCCACGTGGTTCTTCGATTATGACAACGACGGTTGGCTCGACCTCTTCGTGGCCAGCTTCGCGCCGTCTGTGGCCGAAGTCGCGCGCGGTTTTCTTAGGCTGCCGCCTGGCGCCGAGACGATGAAGCTTTATCGCAACGATACGAAAGGCGGTTTTCAGGACGTGACGAATGAAGTCGGATTGAACCGATTTGTCCCGACGATGGGCGCGAATTTCGGCGACCTGGACAACGACGGTTTTCTAGACATTTACCTCGGAACCGGCGCGCCTTCCTACGCGGCGCTCCTGCCCAATTTCGCCTTTCGCAATCAGGCGGGGAAAAAGTTCGCCGACGTGACGGCGGCGACAGGCGCGGGCCACTTGCAGAAGGGCCACGGCGTAGCCTTCGGGGACTTCGACAACGACGGCGACGAGGACTTTTACGTCAACGTCGGAGGCTTCGTGCCCGGCGATTACTACAACAAGGCGCTCTTCGCCAATCCCGGCGGCGCTAATAACTGGATTTCGATCAAGCTCACCGGCGCGAAGAGTAACCGCGCGGCCATCGGCGCGAAGATCAAGCTGACACTGAGTGACGCAAAGGGACAGAAGTCGTTGCGCTACCGTGAAGTAACCAGCGGCGGCTCGTTCGGCGCTTCGTCATTGCGGCAGGAAATAGGGCTTGGCCGCGCCCGACAGATAGACGTGATGGAGATCTGGTGGCCGGCCGGCGGCGCGCGACAGGTCTTTCGGAACGTCAAAGCCGATCAGTTTATCGAGATTGATGAGTCGAATAGTGAATATCGACCGCAGCCAATACCTGTTCAAAGAATTAAAGCAACAGAAAAATGAAAATCGCTCCTGGGTACGCATCGCTTCCAGCGTGCAGTGGTGGGGAAAGTCGTATTGATCGGAATCTTACGTCCCCGAAGGCGCCTCTACTGTGTTGGGCGATAATTGTTTGCGCTCGTGCGCATCCGGCTACAAGCGCGCTGCGGGATTCCAATGGGTCTTCCACCCACGACTGCACGCTGGAAGCGATGCGTACCCAGGTCGCGCGCAAAACTTTGGCGAACACCCGACTGGCCAATCTACCGGGTCGCATCAGGCAAAAAATCTAAGAGCGTCAGGTCTCGTCTTCGGATTCGGCGTCTTCAGATGGGCTGTCCTCAGCAGGCTCCAACAGGCGCGCTCGGATGAGTTTCTTCGCTAGCGCGTAGATGTCTTTTCTGTCCCCTTCTCTTCGAATGCCGGCGGCGACGATCAGAACGATGACCTTTTCGTTGTCAATGCGGTAGATGATGCGGTATCGCTGGCCGACGGCGCGGACGCTATGGTAGCCGTCGAGTTCGGCGGTAAGAGGTTTGCCCTTTTTTTCGGGGTCCTCGGCAAGACCGTCAATCGTCTCAATGATCTTCGCTCGAATGCGACGGTCTTGCGCTTTATTGATCATGCTTAAAGCGGTCGGTGTAATTTCAATCTGAAATGTCACGGTTAAGCTCCTGCTTGGCCCGGTCCCAAGAAACAGCCTGGCCTTCGGAAGCTTCCTTGATGCTTTGACGCAGGGCGGCCATCATCTCTTCGTCACTCAGAATCTCCAGCGTCTCGACTATTGATTCGTAGAGTTCCCAAGGGAGAATGGCTAGCACCGGTTCGCCGCGTCGGGTCACGGCTATTGCGCCAGGCTCTTCGGCAAGCTCCTCTGGCAGGCTTGTCAGCCTGTCTCGGGCTTTGATAATCGGCATTTGGACAGGCACAGTTCGCATCGTGATATACCTCGCGCAATAATGGTGGGCATGTTTTTATTAGCCAGCCGTTAGCTTGCACCGCCATCGGCTGTTCAGGAGTACGCCTTATAGTACGTATAGCCGTACGCATTGTCAAATCAACTTAAATGCTGGGAGTCATTCCTTGCCTGGACGCGGGCGCGAGATATGCTTGCCTTTTAAATCCCTCGCTCTTACACTCCCGCTTCGTTTTTTCAGACCCCGATCCAATCAAACATCTGAGACCGGAACAGTACCGCGCGCGATTGCTGCGCGGCTGACCGATCAACGGCCGCTTGCTTAGGCGCGCGGTACTGTTCCGGTGTCCCAACTGAGGCGTTCTTATGAAGATTCACGAGTATCAAGGTAAGGAATTGCTGCGCCGTTTCGACGTCAAAGTCCCGCGCAGCAGGGTCGCGCGTTCGGTCGCCGAGGCCGAAGAGGCCGCCAAGGAATTAGGGCTGCCGGTGGTCGTCAAAGCGCAAATCCACGCTGGGGGGCGCGGCAAGGGCGGCGGCGTCAAACTCGCGCGCACGATGGAAGACGTTCACAACCTGGCCAAACAAATGATCGGAATGAACCTGGTCACGCATCAGACCGGTCCCGAAGGCCGCGCCGTGCACACGCTGCTCATCGAAGAGGGGCTGAAAATTAAACAGGAGTTTTATCTGGGACTGCTGCTCGACCGCGCGGTGTCGAAGCTGGTCTTCATGGCCTCGGCCGCCGGCGGCATGGACATCGAGGAGGTCGCGGCCAAGACGCCTGAAAAGATATTGAAGGAATACATCTCGCCGGCCGTCGGCATGCAGGCGTTCCAGGCGCGCAATCTGGCCTTCGGCCTGGGCCTGGCGCCGGAGCTGATCGGCAAGGCCACGAAGTTCATGCTCGCGCTCTATCGGGCGTTCGTCGAAATGGACGCCTCGCTCCTCGAAATCAACCCCTTCCTGTTGACCGAAGACGGCGAGCTTTACGCGCTGGACGCGAAGGTCAATTTCGACGACAACGCGCTCTACCGCCACAAAGAATTCGCGGAGCTGCGCGACCTCAACGAAGAAGCGCCGCTCGAGATCGAAGCCTCCAAATACGACCTCAACTACATCAAGCTCGACGGCAACATCGCCTGCATGGTCAACGGCGCCGGGCTGGCGATGGCGACGATGGACATTATCAAGCTGGCCGGGGGCGAGCCCGCAAACTTCCTCGACGTCGGCGGCGGGGCCTCGCAAGAGCGCGTCGAGAACGCCTTCCGCATACTGCTGGCCGACGCGAACGTGCAGGCCGTCCTGATCAACATCTTCGGCGGCATCGTCAGGTGCGACATGGTCGCGCGCGGCGTTGTCGAGGCCGCCCGCAACCTGCAAGTCGCCAAACCGATCGTCGTCCGGCTGGAAGGAACAAACGTCGAAGAGGGGCAGAAGGTGTTGAAAGAATCCGGATTGAACTTCATCGTCGCCGACGGAATGAAGGACGCGGCTGAGAAGGCCGTCGCTGCGGCTGGAGCTTAGGTCAATCGGTACGTGTAGCGTCAGTAAATCGCGAAATCACGCAAAGAAGAGTATTGTTCATTTGTCATTGTTCATTTGTCATTGCCCGGAAATCTCCCAATGAACATCGGTCATTGAATCTGGAAATCCTCCGGCAATGTCAAATGAACAATGAACAATGGAACTTTTCGCCCATTTCGCGATTTACTGACTGTAACGCATATCTAAACTTCCAACACGACCGGGATGATCATCGGCCTGCGCCCGGTCTCTCTCTGAATATACCGTTTGAGGTCGAGTCGGATCTTCTCCTTGATGACGGACCAGTCCACGCGCTCTTCGTGGCTGGCGTTGGCCACCGTCTCGCCGACGACTACTCTGGCCCTGTACAAGAAATCGGAGCCGTCGTCGCTCAGGGCCAGCCCGCGCTGAATGACTTCGGGGGCGGATTCCATTTCGCCCGACGCCTTATTGATGGCGACGATGGGCAGGACGATTCCGTCGTAAGCCAGGTGCTTCCGATCGCGCAACACCAGTTCGTCTATCCGGCCCGTGCCCGAATCATCGATCAGGGTGCGCCCGACGGGGGCTTTGTCGGCGACCTTCGCGCTGTTCTCGTCAAGCTCGATGACGTCGCCGCTCTCGGCGAGCACGACGCGGTCCCGGGAGACGCCCCACTTGCGCGCGGCCTCGGCGTGGCGATAGAGCTGGCGGGTCTCGCCGTGGATCGGGATCAGGAATTTCGGTCTTACGGCGTCGTACATAATCTTCAGGTCGCCTTCGCGCCCGTGCCCTGAGACGTGAATCCTCGCGATGCTCGAGTCGATGACGTGGGTGTCCTTCTTGAAGAGGTGGTTCATCATCCGCGAGATTGCCCGCTCATTGCCCGGAATCTGGCGCGCGGAGATCACCACCGTGTCGCCTCGCAGCACGCTGGCGTCCTTGTGCGAATCGACGGACATTCTGGCGAGCGCCGACATCGGCTCTCCCTGGCTGCCGGTGACCAGCAGGCAGACGTCGCTCGGCGCCATCCTCTTGGCCTGCGAGGGGCTGACGAGCTGTCCTTCTTCCACGTCGAGGTATCCGTAGCGCATCGCCGTCTCGACGTTGCGGACCATCGCGCGCCCCACCAGGGCCACGGCCCGCCCTCTCTCGGCGGCCAGATCAAAAACTATTTGCAAGCGGTGAATGCTCGTGGCGAAGCAGGAGACGATGACTCGCCCCGCAGCCTCATCGAAGATATTCTCGAAGGCCGGGATGACGGCCTTCTCTGACCCGGTGCGGCCGTCGCGCTCGACGTTGGTCGAATCGGCGAGCAGCGCCAGGACGCCCTCGTCGCCGTAAGCCGTCAACCGGCTCAGGTCTATCGGCCCGCCGATCACCGGAGTGTCGTCGACTTTGAAATCGCCGGTATGCACGACGACGCCCACCGGGGTGCGGATCGCCAGCGCGACGCATTCGATCAGCGAATGCGAGACGTGAATGAATTCGATCTCGAACGGCCCGAGCGTGAATTTCTGCCGCTGCTTGATCGTCCGCAGCTCGACCTTGTCGAGCAGGCCGAACTCCTGCAACTTGCCCTCGACCAGCGCGAAAGTGAATTGGGTCGCGTAGATCGGGACGTCCACCGATTGCAGCACGAAAGGCAGCGCGCCGACGTGGTCTTCGTGCGCGTGCGTCAAGACTATGCCGATCAGTTCGTCACGATGGTCTTCGATATAAGTGAGGTCGGGAATCGCAATGTCGGCGCCGAGCAGGTCTTCGTCGGGAAACATCATTCCGCAATCGACGATGATCATCTGACCGTCGTACCTGAACGCGGTGATGTTCATTCCGAACTGCCCCAGGCCGCCCAGAGGTGTGATTTGTAGTTTGCCCATTTCCATCAGCCGTTTCCGCTTTCTAATTAATAGCCTTAAGTATAGCCCAAAATGGCGTGGGGAACAGCGCCGCCCGCACATGGGAGGCTATTCCCCGCCCGCGTCCGGAATCGAGGCGGTTAGGCGGGGAATCCCCGCCCCCTACGCGCCCGTCGCTTTTAAGGCGTTAGCTAACCGCGCGATCTCATCGATTGACAGCGTTTCTGCGCGCCGCTTCGGATCAAGCCCACAGGAAGACAGCAACTCCCCGATTTCGGATTCATCGGTCAGACCCAGTCTGTTCCGACCGGCGCGCAGATTGTTAAGGATGGTCTTTCTGCGCTGCGCGAAGAGAGTCTTCGTCAGTTCGATCATCAAAGCCTCGTCATCGACGGGCGCGGCCGGCCGCGCGCGCGCGCGCAGCCGTAGCGCGGTCGAATAGACCTTAGGCGCCGGGCGGAACGCGCCGGGCGGAACGTCGAAGAGTTTTTCGACCTCGCAATAAAACTGCGCGAACACCGATAAGAAACCGTATTCCTTGCCTCCGGGAGGGGCCGTAATCCGCTCGACCACCTCGCGCTGCAACATCAGCGTCATCTCGGTCAGACAGCGACGATGTTCGATCAGACGCTGCAGGATCGGCGTCGAAATATAGTAAGGCAGATTCGCGACCACCCGCGCCGCGGCGCCGGGGATGATCAGATCGCAGTAGTCGACCTTCAAGGCGTCGGCCTCGATCAACCGGAAATTTTCGAGGCCGGAAAACATCCGCGACAGGCCCGGAATCAACTCGGGGTCGAGTTCGATGGCGATGACGCGGGCGCCGCTTTCGATAAGCAAGCCGGTCAATGCGCCGCGCCCCGGCCCGATTTCGACGATCGTCTCGCCCTCCCGTGGCGCCACCGAATCAACAATCCGGCGAGGGTAATGCGAGCCTACGAGGAAATTCTGTCCGAGACTGCGCTTGGCTCGCATATGCTTTAATCATTGTGGGGATGATTGGTTATTGGGGGTGATGATGGGATTGATTGAACATATAGGTCATGTGAGACATGCAATTTGTCTTATAAGTCCTATATGTCCTATTCCAATGAAAGCAATTATAAATCCGCCTCCGCCGGTTGAATTTCGCTGTTCAATTCGATGGCTTCTTTCTTCGTCAATCTGCTCGCCAATCTCAGCCGTGAAACCATCACTCCGGCGATGATCAACACCGCGCCGACGCCGCTCCGCCAGCCTAGTTTCTCATTTAGATGCGCATATGCGAAGACGGCCCCGACAGCCGGTTCAAGCGCGTAAATGATCACCGCGTGCGTCGAAGAGACTCTCTTCTGCGCCCACGTCTGCGCCAGAGCCGCGATGAAGGTTACAACGACGGCCATGTAGGCCACCTGCTGGGCGAAGCGCCAGTCGATCGGATTCGATCCCGCTTCCATCGCTACCAGGGCCGGGAGCGATTGGGGATCAGCGGAAGAGCGAGCGACCCAACTCAGGATGAAATAGGCCGAGATCGAGAGCGCGGCCACGGCCATCACCTGCGCGGACGCCAGGGTCCGCACGTCTGACTCGCTGGCGAACGCGCTCGTCGCGGCGATGTGCGCGGCCCATGCCACGGCGGCGAACAGGATCAAAATGTCGCCCCAGTTGAACGACCCGCCGGTTTGCGGGTAACTGAGCAAGGCGAAGCCGCCGACCGCGATCACCAGCCCGGTCAGATGATCGCGCGTCGGACGCGAGCGGAACAACAGATAACCGAGCAGCGGCGTGAAGACCAAATAAAGCCCCGTTATGAACCCGGCTTTGGAAGCCTGCGTGAAAACCAGCCCGGAAGTGTAAAAGGCTATTCCGGCGAAACTGAATAAGCCGAGCCACGCGCCCTTCATGATCTCCTTCCTGTCGCTCCGCAGCAGGCGCCGGCCGAACAACAGCCCGAAGCAGAGCGCCGCGATTCCGAAGCGCACGCTCGTGTAAAAAGCCGGCGAATGCGTCGCGAAAATTTCTTTTTGAATGACGTGCGACGTTCCCCAGATCAGCGCGAGCATGATCAGAGCGGAGTCCGATTTCCAGTAAGAAGCCTGATTCGTTTGTGAATATTTCATCGTTCCGTTACGAGTCTTAGCCACAGAGACACCTCAGCCACAGAGACGGAGGGGCAGGAAGATGAAAGTCGCTTTTTCTATCCGTCCTTCTGTCTCTTCGTCTCTGTGGCTGCGGTGTCTCTGTGGCAATTCTTTTGTCTGACATTTTCTGTAGATCACTCGAACAGGCCGTCAACATAGGCCTTCGGATCGAAGACGACCAGGTCGTCGGCCTTCTCGCCGATGCCGCAATACCGGATCGGCAGGTTCAGGTCCTTGGCGATCGCCACGGCGATGCCGCCTTTCGCGGTGCCGTCGAGCTTCGTCAAGACCAGCCCCGTCACGTTAGCGACTTTCAGAAATTCACGCGCCTGGCTCAGGCCGTTCTGCCCTGTCACAGCGTCCACGACCAGCAGCGTCTCGTGCGGCGCGCCTTGCACTTCGCGTCCCGCGACGCGATTCATCTTTTCAAGCTCGGCCATCAAATTGGTTTTGGTGTGAAGACGTCCGGCGGTGTCGACTATCAACACGTCGGCGTTGCGCGCCTTTGCCGCCTTCAACGAATCGAATAGGACCGCCGCCGGGTCAGTTCCCTGCTTTTGCTGGATCAGTGGGACGCCCGCGCGCTCGGCCCAGATGGCCAATTGGTCGGAGGCCGCGGCGCGGAAAGTGTCCGCCGCGCAGATCAGCACGTCGTAGCCGTCGGCCTTGATGCGGTTGGCCAGTTTGCCGATGGTGGTCGTCTTGCCTGTGCCGTTGACGCCCACAACCATCAACACGTAAGGCCGCGCGTCTGCGCCCACGGAGGCCTCAGAAGCCACGCCGCGCGCCCGCTCGGCCCGCTCTAGAATTTCAAGCAGGCGCCCTTTGATCACCCGCTTGAGTTCCTCAACGTCCTTCAAAGTCTGGCGGCTGACCTGACGGCGCACGTCTTCGATGATTTCGAGCGTCGTCGGCACGCCGACGTCCGCGCCGATTAAAGCCTCTTCAAGTTCCTCCAGCGTCGACTCGTCAATCTGCTTCTTGCCCTTGACGGCGTCTTCGATCCGCGAGGCGATGTTCTCGCGCGTGGCCGAAACGGCTTTGCGGAACCGCGCGAAGAAGCTCTCTTCTTCGACCGGGGCTTCGACCCACTCCACGACCCTCTCTTCGATGGCAGGTTTCGCGGCGCCGGCAGTCGCAGGTTGCGCTCCTGCGTGGCTCGGAGGTTCGAAGAGCTTCGCCGCCTCGGCGGCCCATTGTTCGACAGGAATCCCGACCGGCTCAACCTTCTCAGGCTCTGCCGTGACCGTTTCCGTCACTTCAGGCTCAGCGACGACCGGAGCCGATTCCGCCCTCCATTGCGCGACATGCTCGATCTGAGCGGCTTCTTCAATCCGCGCCTGTTCCACTGACTCATCCGGCGCGCTCAATCCCAGCGAAATAAACTCTTCCTTCTTACGTCTCCAAAACAAACCCATAATTAAAATCTCAAATCTCAGAGCGGGTACCGCTACCGGCCCTGTTCAATCCGCGACCGCCAACGCCTCCCGCGCTCGCGCTGCGGGCGCCCTTCCGTCTTTGGGATAGAACCACAAAAGCGCGGCGGAGAGGAGCGGAACCAGCGCCGCCATCGTCAACGCGCGGGCGAATCCGAACTTCTCGCTCATCGCGCCGGCGATCGGAGTCATCAAGGCCCCCGCGCCCCAGGCGAATCCCATCATCAGCGCCGAGACCGTGCTCGCGCCGCCGGGAACCAGCCGCTGAGCCATCACCACGCTAACCGGGATCGGCAAATTCAGAGCCGTCCCGCCGGCCATCAATAACACATTACTCAATGTCCCGCGCGTCGAGAACGCCGCCAGCAGCAGAGGCGCGGCGACGAGCATCGCCACCATCGAGACCCGCCGCGCGCCCAGCCGGTCGGCCAAGACTCCACCGAAAAATCCGCCCACCCCGCCGAAGAAGAGGAATCCGGCCAGCACGGAGCCGTACTCCATCTCGGTCATCCCGAAACTTTTCAACGCGAACGGCCAGTAGGTCTGCACGCTGACCGCGACCGCCGAACGCAACACGACGGCGAAATAGAGCAGCGTCAACGGGCCCCAGGCCGCGCGCAACGCGTCGCCGAGCGCGGGCGCGCCTTCCGCCCTGGCTTTCTGTTCGAGCGGCGGGCAGTGGCGGAACAAGACCACCCAGAACGCCACTCCCCAGATTGCAGTGTACCAGCTATTCTCAAGCCCGTACCGGTTCACCGCCATCGCCACCAGCAACGGCCCCAGCGCGTAACCGACCGTCCCCGACGACGAAAAGACCGACATCATCATCCCCTGACGCCTGTCCAACCCGTCAGACGAAGCCGCACGCGAAACCAGGGCCGCCCCTTGCGGATGAAACATCCCCACTCCGACGCCGCCCAAAATCACCAGCGCCATCAAGCCGGGCAGGCTATCGGCCGTTCCCAGACAGGAGAGAAAGACGGCGGCGATCAGGGGCCCGAAGACCACCATCGAACGCTTCAAATAACGATCCGAAATTATTCCATAGACCGGCTGCATCAGCGACGACGCCACGGTCAGCATCGGCGGAACCAACCCCGCCTGCGCCGGCGTCAGGCGCAGTTTCACCGCCATCAGCGGTAACAGTTGAAACAAGAAACTCGAATATGAATCCAGCACGAAATGCGCCGTCGACAGCAGGGTGATGGTGAGCTTATTCCTTCGATCCATTTTTTGTCAGTTCACACAGCGCGGGTAAATTCAGTTGTCTTTCTGCGGAGCGAGAATCAATTTGACGCCGACGAGGTCTCCCGGCTCGGCGGCTTTCAATTCGCCACGCATCCACTTGCCTTTCTCGATCTCTATCTGCGCGATCAGAAGCGTTTCTACGCCTTCATAAGTTTTGAACGAGAAGCGCCCCTGCTCATCAATCTTGATCTGCGCTCCCCCGTCGTGAATATAACAGGTCAGTTGAGCGCCCGGGGCGGGCTTGCCATCAGGCCACAAAACAACGCCTTCTATCGTTCTTTCAGGCGGAGTCGGTAACCGGAAATCTACGTTCTCGACTTTGGCGCTCTCGCCAACAGCTATCACGCCAGCCTGATCCGCGCTTAAAACGCCCGGGTAGTAAAACGTGGGAAAAGATTTGAGCGGTTTGCCGCGCGGCCCGTCGTAATAGACACTGAGTTTGTATTGACCAGGAGGAACCTGCCTTATCTCATACCGCCCTTCGTCATCGGCGGTGACGCCGTCCGAAAAGCCTGAATATCGTTTCTCCGCCTCGGCAGAGCGGAGCATGACGTAGCTGTCCGATAAAGGGCTACCTTCGGCGTCGAGAACTCTGCCGCTGACACGTCCGTCTACCGTAAGCCAAAACCTGACCGTCGCGCATCCGCGATCGGCGACATTGACCTCTGATTCATTGCTTCTGTCTGAAAGACCCTCAGGCGGCGCCACCCGAACCTTGTAACTTCCCTCAGGCAGAGACGAAGCGTGGAATTTGCCGTCGCTGTCGGTCGCCAGAGTGACAGATTTTCCCTGTCCTTCGACCGTCACTTTAACGCCCTCGATCGGCAAAGGTCTCTCCTGGGTCCAGCCAGACTTGAAAACTTCGCCAAACACCCATCCTCCAGGCGAAGCTTTCGATAATCCACGGATGTATTCAAGGTCTTCATCAGCGTTGCGAACTGGTCTCGTGCGAGTACAGACATTCGTGAACAGCGTCTCTTTCTTTTGCTGGTCCCGGTATGCGTAGATCAGATACTGCTCGCCGATTTTGAAGTCATACCCGCAATCGCCGCCGCCGATTCCGGTCATAACCGCAACTTGTGCGCCGTTCACGCCGCGAAAGGCCTGGTCAACTGAAAATCTGAAAACGGGCCGCTTACGTTTAAGCGCAAGGCCTTCAAGTTTCTCTTCAAACTCAATCCAGGAGAGATCTTTAGCGGTTCCGATGAAAACGGCCTCAACCTGCCAGTAAGCTTCGCACGGAAGAGGCGGCCGTGTACAAGCGCAGGCAAATGCGGTCTCACTGAATGACCATAGCGCCAGGACAAGAGAGCCGATACTGAGCAGTTTCCATCTATGATTCATGGTCTCGCCGCTTCAATAAATTGTTTGAAGATGGCTTGTGAAAATTTATCTTTCTCCCATCCGATTTCAGGGTGCCATTGCACGCCGAGCGCGAAACGACCCGGGCGCGTATCAATGATCGCCTCAATAACCCCATCCGGCGCGCGCGCAATCACATGCAGATCGCGCCCGATATTGTTGACGGCCTGGTGATGAGAGCTGTTGACGCGCGCGGTCTCGCCGCCGGCGAGTTCGGCAAGTAGTGAACCGGGCTCGATCTTGATGTGGTGCGACGGCCGATTAATGGTCTGCCCTTGCTCGTGTTTGATCGCCTCTGGCATTTGCGACGACAGGTCCTGGATCAGCGAGCCGCCGCGCGCGACGTTGAGCGACTGCATCCCGAAGCAGATGCCCAGTACGGGTATCTCGCGCCGTTCGGCCACTTCGAGCAGGATCAGGTCGGTCTCGTCTCGCTCCGGCGCCACCGCCCCGAGCTTCTGATGCGGCTCCTCGCCGTAATAGACCGGATCGAGGTCGCTGTTGCTGCCCGACAACATCAGTCCGTCGAGCCGCTCGCAGAGCGCCGAAAGGTACGCGCGGTCCGGAATGAGAGGAATATAGACGGGCGCGCCGCCCGCGCCTTCCACGGCCTCGGCGTAATATCGGCGCAGGTAAAAAGTCTCTTCGGCGCCGAGCCGCGTGGTGACGCCTATCAACGGACGTGAGGTCGCAGATAAAGCCGACCTGGTCAATCTCAAGCTCCTGTTATGAATTTAGTAAGTAAATCGTGAGTGTAAACGGCGCCCTGTGGCTTGTCAAAAGCGTGGGCTGAACGGCGTTTAAGACGGGATTACTTCTTTGAACGATATGACATTTTCATATAAACATCGCCGTGGAAAAGCTCATCAAGCATTTGTTCGAGCCGCTTCTGCCGCGTTGCAGGCAATTTCGCCCTGGTTATCCATCCGATGTAATCATTTTGCTGATAAGCGGGACGTCGAAGATATGCCTCTATCAAATTCCTACTCTCAAGAGCCGCCCTGACGAATTCGGGCATCGGATGCAGTGGCCGTTTCAAACCTGTAGATCGCTTATTCATTTCAAACGCTCCTTTCTCCTTTATTCTCCTACTCTCCCGCTCTCCTTTGAGCGATAAGCCTAAGCATCTCTTCCCTTCCCTTCTTCCTTTTGTTGTATCCGCGATCTCCGTAAGGCTGCGACTTTTCCAGCCATAGATCTTCCAGGATCGCCAACTCCTCTTGAAAATCGCGCCCTTCCTTCGGCGTGATTTCATCCAATATCTCAAAGGCGAAGCTCTCGCCGCCGAATTCATTCCACTCGGCCTGAAGGGCGCCGTTCTGATGATTCCCCGCCTTTAACTGGCATTTGTGTCGGTTGAAAATTCCGGGAAGATTGAGGGAGGAGCCGATCAACACTTTCTCGTTGACGACGTTGCGTATCTGATAGACGCCCATCGGACGATGATTCAGCTTATACTCTCTTTTCAATTCTTTCTTTGTCACGCTTGCTCCTCAATTGTCCTTCAAATGTCCGGCGCCCGCCTCGAGATTCTTCGTCGTGACTTCAGTAACGCCGGAAGGAGACGTCAGCCCGACAAGATCGCCGGCGGCGCCTCCGGACGGCATTTCACCCAATAGTGGCGCGGTTTCTTTCACTGCCGCCCGGTCAACTGAAAATGTGGGACTCGACCTGGATATGGCTCTCCCCAAAATCCCCGCGACGCCGAGACTCAACCAAACCATCGCCGCAATCATCACCGAAAAACATAAAGCCCAGTTGACTGGTGGGGGCGCGATAGCCGCAATCACAATGGAAATGATCAGAAAGCCTGCGCCCAGGGAGATATTTTTAATCGCCTTTTCAAGTTTCTGCTGATCATCGTTATTTGCCAGCGTGTATTTCATCATCGCCTGCGCTATAAGCGTTAGACTTTGTCCACAGGCGCGACAGTATTTTGTTTCATCGGCGGCCTGCGCTCCACATTTAGGGCAGTACATATTCCACCTCTTGAGAATTGACGCCTGAAGCGTTGAGTAGACCTCTTGCAAAAGTAACTCCAGCTTCTGATCCGCCATGCTAAAGGAAATCGGGATCGCAAAAGGCGTAGCGCAAACTGTCCAGTTTGCGCAGGTTCATCGAGCGGCTAATCATCAAAGCCGCGCAAACTGGACCGCTTTGCGCTACGGTTGACAATCCGCTCGCTCTATCCGAAAGGTCTTTTGCAAGAGGCTCAGTGATCGCCATAAACTTGTGTAGCTTGGCTGATTGTAAGTCCAGTTGAAGGTTTTCGCGAACATCTTTTAGGATCAGGATCGTCATATGGAAATACTGAAAGAAGTCTCGACCATTCCGATCATCGACATCGGCCCGCTGATCGGCGGAACGGAAAGTCGTTACGTCGTGGCGGACGAGATCGGGCGCGCATGCCGCGAATGCGGCTTCTTTTTTGTCACCGGACACGGCGTGGATGAAGGCTTGCAGCGGCGGTTGGAACATCTCAGTCGGCGATTCTTCGCTCAGGACCTCGAAGCAAAGATGGAAATTCGGATGGCCCGCGGAGGCAGAGCCTGGCGCGGCTATTTCCCCGTCGGAGGCGAATTGACTTCGGGCCAGCCCGATTTGAAAGAAGGTATATATTTCGGCGCCGAGCTTGGAGACGATCACCCGATGGCGCGCGACGGCGTCCCGATGCACGGCCCGAATCTTTTTCCTTCAAACATCCCCGGATTCCGCGAGACCGCGCTGGAATATATGGCCGCGATGACCGAGCTTGGCCACGCGTTGATGCGCGGCGTCGCGTTCGGCCTCGGCCTCGATGAATCGTATTTCGCCGAACACTACACGGGCGACCCGCTGATACTGTTTCGCATATTCAACTATCCTGCACAGTCCGCCGCGGCAGGATGGGGCGTGGGCGAGCACACCGATTACGGGCTGCTGACGATTTTGAAGCAGGATGAATCGGGAGGGCTGCAGGTCAAATCGCAATCGCGATGGATCGAGGCTCATCCCATCCCCGGATCGTTCGTTTGCAACATCGGCGATATGCTTGATCGGTTGACTGACGGGTTGTACCGTTCCACGCCTCATCGAGTGCGGAATGTGAGCGGGCGCGACCGGTTGTCGTTTCCGTTCTTCTTCGACCCGAACTTCAACGCCGAGGTGGAGCCTCTTCCGCTCGGCGCGACAGCGATTGATGACCGCGACGAGCGCTGGGATCTGGCCAGCGTCCACGAATTTCGCGGGACCTATGGCGATTACCTGCTCGACAAAGTGGCGAAAGTCTTCCCGCAGTTGCGACGCGATGTTTTGACCGATCCGGGGCAATAGGCCGAGTGTAGAGCCGGCGAATCATTATATTCAGCGCCGCTTCGAATTATTCAATGCCGCTTCGTAGCCTGAGCCTGAATCAAAATTTTGAGCCCGCGCCTGATCAGCCCTCGAGCGTATTTGACCCCGAAATCGAACCGGTCGATCTCGGCCACCGCCGCGAAGTAGAGAATCTCGTCGCCATGCGGCGAGCGGCTGCGGTCGGTTAGCGTCACGTCGAGCGCGATCTCGCGGCTCTGGCCCTTGATCGCCAGCGTTCCGTTGACGCGCAGCATGTCCCTGTCTTTGCCGCGACCGACACTGGCGCTGTGAAAATGAATCTCAGGGTGTTCGGCGGCGTCGAGAAAATCCTTCGAGCGCAGATGCTCGTCGCGCATCTTGACGCCGGTCGTGACGCTCGCGGCCTTGATCGTCGCCTCGACCGACGAACGGTAGATGTCGTTTTCGTCGAGCGTAATTTGTCCGCCGAATTCGGTGAGGCGGCCTTTGACCGTGAAGAACAGCATCTTGGCGCTGAACTCCACCGTCGCATATTGGGGGTCAATTGTCCAAACAGTTGTGGCGCTCTGCGCGCCGATTGTCTCTGGCTTCATCTTCTACCTCTATGGATACTCCATCCATAGGCGAAAGGCTTGGATGGAGAGGAAATCGATACCGTATGCGAAATGAAGGGCTTGGCCCATCGATGCGCATATGAGACAGAAGTTGGAACCGCGGATTTTCACGGAGTCTACGGATTTTAAAGGATTATCTTTCATGATCCGCCGCATCCGTGAAAGCTCGCGGTTCCTCTTTGTGACCAAAACGATGATCAATGCCCGAAATCCAAATACTGTGCCAGTCGGGGCTATTGGCTAAATGATGAGCACAGGCGCCTTATTCTATGAGATGTCACAATGCAGGCAAATAGAACGTCCGCTTCCGGGAACTTTTAATCCCAAAAGCGGACGATTTGTGTGTTACAGCTTGTCGGACATTTTGCGCTACTATTGCCCGCTTCCTGCGGCGCCATCTTTGACTCTCTTACAATGGGTGACGTAGCCGCTCTGCTCTCTTAGTAATTCGACGATCTCGCCCTTTTCATCCTTGACGAATGTGATTTGCGCTTCGGCTTCCGGGATGAAGAACTTAGTTTCCGAAGCTGGGAACATCTCGCCTTTCCAACCGTTCGGCGCCTGGCCGAAATAGCGGCTGCCCTCTCTTGTCACTATGTACAGGCGGTTGTTACCTAAATCGTATTTGCCGGCGTAAGTGTCAAAGACCTGCGGATCTATCCTGGCCAGTTGTTTCGGTTTTTCGGCGACGTATTCCACAAAACCCATCATCATCTCGTCATAAGTCGGTTCGCCGTGACGCACCGCTTTAGACGGATCGGGATTGAGTTTGTTACGGCCTGAGTTGTCGAAATACCCTGTGACCTCGATCTTGCTTCCCGCAGGAATATGGATCAGCTCTCTCGGGTTGTAAGTCATCTGCCAGTTGAAACTGTATTTCGGCACATTTAGCAACATCTCCGATCTGCCGTCGGGATAAACCACCTTGTATTCCATCGCCGCGCCTCTATAGTGCATATGCGGCGATAGCGAGTGGATTGTTATGTCAACGGACGGCTTCCAGAAGGCTGTTACCTTGTGACGTTCGGCGCCGGGCGGAATCTGGAAGTAGATGTTCGACGCGGCGCGAGACTTCAGCGTTTTTTCCGGCGGCTGTTTGGCGAAGATCAATCCGATCTTTGACCGATCCTTCTGCTCGCTGCCGGCGACTTTCGAGTAATGAACCTGGAAGCGGATGGTCGCGCCCGCCGGGATCTTCTTGGCGACGCCGGGATTCCAGACGCTGGGAATGCTGCCCGGCGCGTAGCCGGTAAGGAAATCGCCAATGCCGGCGTCGCCACGCAGGTTCGGCGGGATTTCGTTGGCGTCGTTGTAAACCGGCTGGTCGGGTTTCATGCGGATCAGATAGCCGTCGCGATAGAATGGGCTGTTCTTCAACGCCATTTCCAGCGCCTTGTCCCGCTGCTCTTTCGGGACTTTAGCAAGGCTGGGATTTCCGGGCGGGACAATGAAGGCGACGACGTGGTGAACGACGCGACGGTTGCCAGGACGCGCTTCGGCCATCTGCACGTATTTGTCTTCGGTAAAATTGGTCGGCGCGTCAAAGTATTGATACTCGTCCGGCCCGCTGGCTCCGAGCGTGAACTCTTCGGGCATTTCAATGACCACGTCGGGTTTGCCGATTGACCAGCCTTCGGCGAATTGCGGCGCGGCGGGCAAATCCTTGGCGTCTCCTTCCTTCGCCCCGTCGTCAATCCAGGCGGTGATGGTGTCAATCTCCTGCTGTTTCAGGCGGCGGTCATTGGCCCACTCGCCAATGTGCGGGTCTGCGTGCCACGGAGGCATTTCGCGGTTGACGACTTTTTCGCGGATGGATTTCGCCCATGGGCGCACGTCTTTGTAACTCAGGACTGAAAACGGCGCGGACTCGCCGGGGCGATGGCATTCGGCGCAGCTTTTGAAAAAGATCGGCGCGACATCTTTGGTGAAAGTGACGCCAGGCGCCTTTGCCTTCGTTTCTATCGCCTGGCTCGCGGGAAGCGCCAGCAAAACGGCGGCCCCAAGACCAACCAGCGCGATCAAAACAACACGAGATTTCTTCATGGCTTCAACTTCCTCCTGAAATAAAATGATTAGACTTATCGGGATGCGGAAGAATTGGTTTCTTTCCAGGAATAAGGAAGAGGCTATCCTCGCCCTCGCGTAGAGATACGATAATCAGCCGCCAAAAGTACGCAAAATTTCTTGCCGCGCAAATGACTGTGATCAAACGCCGGGCAGCTTTCAATTCACGAATTAAGCGTTGAGGATAATCGGGTTGGCCAAGCAAGAGCGGGGATTCATCCAGGCGCCGGACACCAGATGCGCGAGCACGTCAGGCTCACCCTGACCGGCGATGCTCACGCCCAGACGGACATCAGTAAACGCGGCAAGTCCGGTCTACACTTGATCGTACTCTCGCATGCTCATTGTTGTGGCCGGCCCGCCGGTCGTTTGAGTTCCCATTCTGGGAAGCTCACGCGAGATTGGGGAATGCGCTGGCCGCGCAGGAAAGCCATAACGGCCGGTGTCAGTTCTGGATAGCCCACGATGCCATGCGCAGCGTTCGCCACGATGAGATGCTGATGGTTCGGGAACCCGGAGGCCACCTCCACTGCGTTGCTTACCGGGGTACGACCATCCATTTCACCGCTGATAAAAAGCGTGGGCAAGGAGGAACGCAACGGCGCTCTGAACTCATCGCCGAGCCTCGGTAGATTCATCCCCTCACAGATGGCCGGGAAGGGAAAGTCAATAGCCGCTCCCAGGATCGCGCTCCCGGCCTCGCGCCGGATGCGCTCCAGTCGGGCCGCCGAAGCGGAGGATGCGCAATCCATCGTCACAGCCATCGCCGAAAGCGAACCGGCGCCCCGATAGCCGTAGGCCCACTGACCGAGTTCGGTGAAGTCGCCGGATAGCATGGCGTAAATCGCGGCCGGGAGTCGGCGCATTGCGCCTGCACTGCCCATCACGTCGGCGATCCTCTTTTGCAGATCCCACTTGCCCACGACGACTGAAATCTCCGGCGAGATCTTAACCGTCACCGGCTGCCGTTCGAGCCGTTCCATAATTGTCCGGATGGCCTGCATCAGATCAGGCATGGATCCGGCGTAAAACGAATCCGCCTTGACCAGAGCAGCTAACCTTTCGAGGTTCGCCTGGACATTGCTTGGCAGTTTGTAGGTTTGGTCCAAGCCTTCGGTCCCGAACAGGATCACGCGTTCTAGGCTGTCGGGATGCCGGCGGATAACAGCTAATCCGAGGTGGCTGCCGTAACTGCCGGCCAAGAGCGTCAGTTTCTTCGCCCCTAGAGCAACGCGCAGAGCTTCGACATCATCGGCGTTTTCGGCCGTCGTGAAAGCCGCCAGGTCTATCCCCCTGCGTCGAATGGTGTCGGCGCACGAGCGCATCCGCTCACGAAAGATGTGAGCGTACAATTCCGGGTCGCCAGGCTTGTCAAACGGCAGCGCCTCTTCATACCCGCAGATCACGTCGCGCGGTTCGGACGCTCCCGTGCCGCGTTGATCGAGCGCGATCACGTCAGCAATGGTACGCAAATCATTCAACAGGGAGAGCGGCGCCCCCCGAAAGTCATTGATGCCTGAGTCGCCCGGGCCGCCAGCCAAATAGACGATCGGCGACGCCGGTTTCTTCGCTGTGCTTTTGAACCGTATGAAGGCAAGCGCGATCATTCTGGCCTGCTGGCTGGCCTGCTGGCTGGCCTGCTGGCTGGCCTGCTGGCTGGCCTGCTGGCTGGCCTGCTGGCTGGCCTGCTGGTTCCCCCGCTTTTCCGGGACCAGCAGTTGTCCCGATTCCGCCTCAACCTTTTGCTTATCTCTGACCTCAAAGACTATTGGTTTGAGAGCCAGACTGTCCGCTTTTTGCTCAATCGAGTTTACGACACCGAAGGTCGCCGTGGTCTCGCCTGTGCTAAGGGTCAGTGTGAAAACGGCAATCAAGGCGAAGCCGTGTGGCTTCAGTAACATTCGCGCGCCGTGGCGCACGTCTTGCCATAGTCGCATAAGTCCTCCCAATGACTGATGACGCGTTCAACATTATTGCCGCACGATTTATTGCAAAATGGATTTGAGGGCTGGATCCAAAGTTGAGTTCTGTAGCCACTCGGCGGCCTCGGTCGGGGACCTGAGGTTCCACACCGTCAACACAACGCTGGCGGCATTGCCATAATCGCGCTGGCTGGCGAAAGGCAATGCGCCGAGCCATTCCATCGCGGCTTCGGGCGGGCCGACCTCCGCCAGCCGTTTAGCAGTCAGATTGACAGATCTCCAGAGTATCTCTTCCTTGTTCGCCCCTCTTCTTTCGATGGCGCGCCATTTTTCCGCCATAACCGTTGATTTCACTTCGGCTTCGGCTCTGAGCCAGTCATTCAGGTCCTCGCCATCAGTTCTGCCGCGCTCCTCGTAAATTTCATAAGCGCGCCGCGCGATCATCCCTCGCAAATCGGGCTGCCAATCGTTCCCGTAGGCTCTGTTCGATCGCAGCTTGAGTCCTGGGTCTTTGCTGATGATGGGATCGAGAATCAGCCGCGACTTCCGAGGATCAAAATATAGGTCGGGCGCGGCGGCCTCAATCAGAGCCAGTTCCATCACGGGGTCGGGGGTTTTCAGATAGGCGTCCACCGCGCGAATCACCTGGTCGTTGTCGAGTTGCGGAACGAGGAGGGGGATGGCGGCGCGAATATCCTTCGGAGCAGTGAGGGTGTTGACCCATGCAATGGCGGCGTCGGCATCCTGTCGGACCCAGAATCGGGCCAGTTCCGAGATGAGTCTGGCGCGTTGGCGGGCGTTGAGGTCCGAGTTGGCGATCAACTCAGCCACCTGTTGGCCGTAGTTGTTTATCTGCACAAGTCCGCGCATCATCGCCCCGAGTATGAATGCGTAGGAGTCTGCGCCATCTAGTTCGGCCAAAAACCGCAACGCCGTCTGAGGGTCGATGCCATAACTCTTCAGATCAATGATTTCATCCTTCAGTTCGGCCAAAGCCTGCAACGCCACCAGAGGGTTCTGTTCAGCGAGCCAGTAACCGACATGGGAGTAGAAGACCGCCTTTTCGACTCCACTAAGGTTTTGCCGCGCCCATTCGGCGGCGGTCTCAGTATCGGACCATCCCTGCGCCAATGATCTGAGCCGCGAAACACGCTCGGGGGGATTGGCGCCGGCGAGAATACGGTTCGCCAGCGAGTAGGGATCAGTGGCCGCTTCCAAGAGGTCCAGCGCCTTAGCCTTGCCTGGCCCCTCGGGCAGCATCCCATCCAGCATGTCGCGATTAAGATTCGGCAGGGTCTTCCGCGCCGCATCGAGGAAAAGCTGAACATGATCTACGCCAATACTAATTGGCCACGAAATAGAGGCGGCCCAGGCCAGAGCCTCCTGTGGCTGTTTGGAAGCCCAGAGTTCGATTACGCGAAAGGTGAATATTTTCGGCACGCATCCCTGGAGCGTGCGGACTTCGCCCTCCGATAGTTGAATTCCATACTCGCTATTGAGGATTTCCTGTACTTTCAACGTGTCGGTCATCAGGGCAAGTTGATCTATGTGGCGCTGGAACTTCAACAATGGCCCGATCGCGTCTTTCATATCTTTTACCAGGTCGCCGTCGCGCAAAGCTTTGATAACAAGTTCGAACTGTTATCTACCTTAAGGCTGCGCGTTTTTTTGCAAATCGGATTTGAGAGAGGAATCCAAAGTGGAGTTCTGTAGCCACTCGGCGGCCTCGGACGGGGATTTGAGGTTCCACACACTCAAAACAATGCCGGCGGCATTCGCGTAATCGCTCTGGCTGGCGAATGGCAAGGTGTCGAGCCATTCCATCGCGGCAGCGGGCGGGCCGACCTCCGCCAGCCGTTTGGCGGTCAGAGTGACGGATTTCCAGAGTACTTCCTCCCTGGTCGCCTCACTTCCTTCGACGGCGCGCCGTCTTTCCACCATAACCGAGAATATCACCTCGGCTTCGGCTCTGAGCCAGTCGTTCAAGTCGTCGCCATCACGTCTGCCGCGCTCCTCGTAAATTTCATAAGCGCGCCGCGCGATCATATCGCGCAAATCAGGCTGTCCGCCGCTCTCATCGGCTTTGCTCGACTGCAGCTTGAGTCCCGGGCTGTTGCTTATGATGGGGTCGAGTATCAGCCGCGACTTCCGAGGATCAAAACCAAGGCCGGGCGGCGCCGCAGCCTCAATCAGCGCCACTTCTATCACGGGGTCGGGGCTTTTCAGATAGGCTTCCACCGCGCGAATCGCCCGGTCGTTTTTGAGTTGAGAAACGAGGAGGGGGATGGCGGCGCGAACATCCTCAGGCGCTGTGAGGGTATTGGCCCACGCGATGGCTGCGTCAGGATCCTGCCGGACCCAGCGGCGGGACAATTCCGAGATGAGTCTGGCGCGTTGGCGGGCGTTGAGGTCCGAGCTGGCGATCAACTCCGCCACCTTTTGGCCGTAGCCATTTGTCTGCACAAGTCCGGGCATCATCGCCCCGAGGGTGTTGGCGTAGACGCCTCCGCCAACCTGCTCGGCCAAAACATCCAGCATCGCCTGCGGAGCGAGGGGATAATTCTTCAGATCAGTGGGTTCGTTCCTCAGTTCGGCGAAAAACTCCAGCGCCGCCTGAGGGTCTGTTTCGACAAGTTCAGCCATCTTGGCAATTTCGCCCTTCAGTTCGGCCAAAACCTCCAACGCCGCCAGAGGGTTCTGTTGAGCAAGCCAATAACCGACCTGGGAGTAGAACACCGCCTTGTCGGCGCCACTGAGGTTTCGTCGCGCCCATTCGGCGGCGGTCGCGTGATCGGGCCACCCTTGGGCCAGCGCCCTGAGCCGCAGGGCGCGCTCGGTTGGATTAGTATCGGCGAGAATACGGTTCGCCAGTGAATAGGGGTCCGTGGCGGCTTCCGCGAGGTCCAGCGCCTTGGCCTTGCCTGGCCCCTCGGGCAGCATCTCATCCAGCATGTCGCGATTCAAATTCGGCAGGGTCTTCCGCGCCGCTTCGATGAAAAGCTGAAGAAGATCTACTCCGATAGCTCGCGGCCATGAAATTGAGGCGGCCCAGGCCAGAGCCTCCTGCGGCTGCTTGGAAGCCCAAAAATCAATGACGCGAAAGGTGAATATCTTCGGCGCGAATCCCCGGAGCATGCGGGTTTCGTGCAAGGACAGGTTAATTCCATACTCCTTGCCGAGAATTTCCTGTACTTTCAGCGTATCGTTCATCAGGGCGAGTTGACCTAAGCGCTGGTGGAACTTCATGAATTTCTCGACCCTGCCATTCATCGCGGCCCCCTTCGTTTTCCATCGCGTCACTTCGTGGAGAAGCGCTCAAGGCTTTTGAGCGACCGATTTTTTCGGCGGGCTTTGCCAAAGCACGTTGACGATCATCCATTTGCCGTCGAATTTCGCCAGGTGCATGTAATCAACGCCCCACTCGGCTACCAGTTTAACCGACGCCGTCTGATCCAGCACATCTAAAATTGTGACCTCTTTCGGCGCGTCTTTCGACAGTTTGCCTTCTTTGTTGTAGTTTTTGGCGATCTCGACCAGCCGCTCGAAGGTCATCGTCGCGCCGGGACGATAGGCGTCGTCCGCGGGCGGGCGGTAGAAACCGAGTTTGGCGAGTTTGGGATGCACGCTGCGCTCGATGCGCGATGGGTCGACGTTGTAGATGCCCTCGACGTAATCGAGCGCCGCTTGCCGCACTGCCTCGCGGTCGGCGTCCGTTTGGGCCTGCGCCGAACAGAAAGGCAAAACAAACAACATAGCGAGAGCCATAAAAAACGATCTTTTCATACTGAACCTCCATTGATTTGAGCTGTTGCGAATCTTCATCTGACATCTGACATCTGACATCTGATATCTACTCGCATCTGAGCGCCACCATCGGATCCACTTTCATCGCCCTCCGCGCGGGGATGTAACAGGCCAGCAGCGCCATCCCCAGCAAGAGCGCAGGCGCGACTGTGAACGTCAGCGCGTCAGCTGGCCTGATCTGGAAGAGCAGCGTTTCGAGGAAGCGCGCGATTCCGAAAGCTCCCGCCAACCCCGCTGCTGTGCCAATCAGCGCCAGCAACATCCCGCGACCGATGACCAGCCGGAAGACGTCGCGTGGTTGCGCTCCGAGCGCCAGCCGGACGCCGATCTCGCGCGTCCGCTGCGAGACCAGGTAGGCCATCACGCCGAACAGCCCCACCGAAGCCAGCAACAACGCGACGCCGGCGAAGCTTCCCAGCAGAAACATATTGAAGCGACGCAAGCCGAGCGAGTCCGAAAGCATTTGCTCGACCGTCTGGACCTCGTAGACTGGCACGTTAGCGTCTACCGAGCGCAGCGCGCCGCGCACCGCTGAGGCTTGCGCCGTCGGCTCGGAGCGCGTGCGGACGGCGAGGCTGAACTGGTTCCAGAGCGCCGCTGTCGCCAGCGGGACGTAGACCATCGCTCCCGGCTCGGTATCCAACCCGAAGCTGCGGACATCTCCGGCGACGCCGATGATCGTGCGCTCGCGCCCGCCGAAGCTGCCTATGAAGACTTTCTTCCCTATCGGGTCCTCGCCGGGCCAGTACCGCCGCGCCATCTCCTCGCTGATAATCGTCACGGGCGGGCTGGACTCCGTATCGCGCTCGTCGAAATCGCGCCCCCGCAGCGGAATTCCGAGTGTGCGATGATAGCCAGGGCTGATGATTCGCCAGGATGCTGACGGCTGGCTGCCGTCGGGCGCCGCGCTACGGCCCGGAATCCGCAAATCAGTTGACGTGTTCCCACCGCCCATCGGCATCAGGCTGGTGATCCCGACGTCTTGCGCTCCCGGCAGCCCTTTGAGCTCCTGCAGCAGGCGCGAGTAGAACGTCCAGGCCGCCTGATTGTCCTGGTACCGGCTGCGCGGAAGGTTGATCCGCATAGTCAATAAGTGATTCGGCTCGAATCCAGGCTTGATGTCTTGCAGTTTCCAGAAGCTTCGCAGCAACAATCCCGCGCCGATCAGCAGCGCTATGGAAAGCGCCACTTCCACAATCACCAGCGCGCCGCGAGCGCGCTGCCCCCCGGCCCCGCCGCCGCGCAGGAGGAGGACGGCCAGCTGGTCGTCGGGCGGCTGCACCTGGACCCGTGCCCGGACGTGGAGGGCGCCTGGTGCGGGAACCTCCGGGTGCCGTTGGACCGCACCGACCCGGCCGCCGGGACGATGCCGATCAACTTCGAGTGGCACCCGGCCGAGCAGGCGTCGGCGGGTACGATCGTGGCCATGGAGGGCGGCCCCGGCTATCCCAGCACCGGCAGCCGCGACTACTACCTCGAGCTGTTCGCCGGCCTCCAGCGCTCCCGCAACCTGCTGCTGGTCGACAACCGCGGCACCGGCGCCTCGGACCTGATCAACTGCCGGCCGCTGCAGCGCTGGCGCCTCGCCCTCGGCGAGGAGGAGTACGACCGGCGCCTGGCCGCCTGCGGCGACCAGCTGAACAGCGCCCGGCGGCTGCCCGGCGGCGACTTCGTCCACGGCAGCGACCTGTACGGCACCGCCAACGCCGCCCGCGACCTGGCCGACGTGCTCACGGCCCTGGAGACCGGGCCGGTCGACCTGTACGGCGACTCCTACGGCAGCTACTTCGGCCAGACCTTCGCCGCCCGTTACCCGGAGCGGCTGCGGTCGCTGACCCTGGACGCCACCTGGCCGGTGCTCGGCACCGACCCCTTCTCCGTGTCCACCATCGAGACGGCCCGGATCGCCTTCGACCTGGCCTGCCGGCGCAGCGTGGCCTGCGCCCTGGCCGCCCCCGGGTCGTCCATGGCCCGCATCGGCGCCCTGGCCGAGCGGCTGCGCCGGGCCCCGGTGGTCGGCCAGACCCGCGAGCCCGGCAGCGCCCCCTCGACCTGGAAGGTCGACGTCGCCGTCCTGGTCGCGCTGGTCAACAACGCCGGCTCCGACGCCGGGGTCTACCGCGAGCTGGACGCCGCCGCCCGGGCGGTGCTGGAGCGCCGCGACGCCGCCCCGCTGCTGCGGCTGGCCGCCAAGTCGCTCTACACCGACGACGGCGGCCCGGTGCGGGAGTGGTCGGCCGGCCAGTACTCGGCCGTGACCTGCACCGACTACCCGCAGGCGTTCGACATGCGGGCGCCCGAGGCGGTCCGCCGGGCCCAGTACCGGGCGGCCGTGGCCGCCCTGCCCGACGACGTGTTCGCGCCGTTCACGGCCGAGGAGTGGACCACCTCGCCGGTGGCCGAGTTCGACGACTGCGTCCGCTGGCCGGCGCCGGTCCGCGACGACCCACCGATCACCAAGCGGCCGCCGCTGCTCCCCCGCGGAGTGCCCGCGCTGGTCCTGTCGGGCGGGCTCGACACCCTCACCACCTGGACCGACGGCGAGCTGGTGGCCGAGCAACTCGGCCCCTCGGCCCGCTGGGTCAAGGTCGAGAACACCATCCACGTCACCGCCCTGGCCGACCCGGTCGGCTGCGCCAGCGGGCTCGTCCGCCAGTTCGTCCGCCGCCCCGAGCGGCTCCAGACCATGGACACCTCCTGCGCCAGCCGCATGCCCGAGGTGCGGGTGGTCGGCGACTTCCCGCGGCGGCTGACCGGCGCCACCCCGGCCACCCCCCGCAAGGGCAACCAGGCCCGCTCGGCCGGCCTCAAGCTGGCCGCGGTCGGGGCGGCCGCCGTCGGCGACGCCATCGCCCAGTGGTGGTACCTGCCCGGGTCGCGCGGCCACGGCCTGCGCGGCGGCTGGTTCACCGTCGACGGCGACGAGAGCGTCCTGTTCGACCTGCACAAGATCCGCTTCGTGGCCGACACGGTCGTCAATGGCCGCGCCACCTGGAACACCGGCACCGGCGCGGTCTCGGCCCGGGTCGAGGTGAAGGGCTCCCGCGGCATCACCGCCACCGTCCGCATGCGCTGGGACGACCTGGCCCGCCACCCCCGCGCCACCGTCAGCGGCCGCACCGGCTCCGGCGCCCGGCTGGCCGCCACCCTCCCCGCCCCCTGAGCGGACCGCGGTGGGAGGGGCTGTGGACAACCACAGGGACCATTTGCGGCCCTCGGCTACCCTCCCGGTTCGGGGGCCCACGTCCCCGATCGCCGGGGCGTCCGAGCGCGCCTCGGCACCGAGGTCCGAGCGCGGGTCGAGCCGGAGGACCGACCGCGGGTCGAGCCGGACCGACCGCG
>Ga0081455_10001708_pt1 | contig 26571 bp, 50 predicted proteins | sample TabmetS3T2R1_FD_70207 | JGI IMG/M metagenome (GOLD analysis project Ga0081455, IMG submission 70207) | Tabebuia heterophylla rhizosphere microbial communities from the University of Puerto Rico - S3T2R1 | ecosystem: Host-associated > Plants > Roots > Rhizosphere ...
CCTGCTGGCCGTCGGGTCGTTCGCGGTCTGGGGGGTGCTGCGCTGGCAGCGCAAGGAGGGCGAGTCGTGGCCCGCCCGCGCCTTCCGGGGGTTCCTGTTCTCCAAGTGGGTGTTCTGGGCGCTGCTCGCGCTGTCGCGGTGGATCGACGACGCGTGGCGGTTGACCCTGTACGCCGCCGCCGTGACCTACGTCCTGGTCGCGTTGGTCTGGTTGATCCTGGCGCTGCTGCTGACGTACGTGCGGCCGGCGCTGCGGGGGGAGCCGGTGCCGCGCGACCCGATCGAGGAGGTGGTCCCGCCGGGGCCGGAGCCGTGGGACGGCACGGAGCGGCGCACGGGCGAACGGCGCAAGGACTGGCCGCCCTCCCCGCCCCAGGTCCTCATCTGAACCCTCGCGAATCCTCGCAATCCGATACGTATATGTGTACACTTCGATGGAGACCCGGAGGCGGGCGGGGACGCCGCCGCGACCGGGGCCGCGGCCACCCTGGCAGGGGTGCTGCGCCCTCCCCGCCCTCCCCGTCCCGGCCGGGGCCGGAACCCCCCTATCATGCCAGATTCTCCGCCGAACGCATAGGGTGAAATTACGGAATCGTCCCGCGGACGGGGCGCGTATTTCTAACGACATAGCCTCGCGTGCGCGCCGTGCTAGTCGGGGAAATTCAGGCAGGCGTACTCCCCGTACAACTCCCTTGCCCTGGCGTCGTAGGCGCGCGCCGCTTCTTCTGCCGTCGCAAATCCTCCTAGTCTAAAGTGCCGACCTTTGTAACAGATTGCGGCGCAAAATCGCGTTTTGTCTCGGGTCACGCCCTTATATCCGGTCGTATTGTTCCGCGGCAATCTTTTGTTGTGCCCGTTCTGACTCCCGGTCGCCTCTCGCATGTTGCAACGACGGCAATTCAAGCTATCGCGGTCTCGGTGGTCGATCAGCACGCCGGGCGGGGTTCCCATGATCCAGCGATGCAAGTAGATCACGCGCTTCGTTTTGGGGTCCTTGCGCCGCGCATACCACAAGGTCTTGCACTTTCCGACCGACCATTTGTGCGCACCAACCCGGTCGCCATCGTCAGCGTCGATGACGGCATACATCCCCCGAGACAAGGGAACCAAGAGCGCGTCGGGGTCTTCGGGGTGAGGAAGCAACGCGCGGGGACTGATAGACTGTTGGGGCATCGGATTCTGACCTCCACAACAGGTCGGATGAGGGTGCATCAGGGCCGGGACGCAGCAACGTCCCGGCCCTTCTGTGTTAGGGGCATTATACCATCGCGCGCGCGCGCGAGGAGGTGGGAATTGAGTCCCGAGGCGTGCTGTATAATTGGTCCGGTGGCCGGCCTTAAGACCCCTCAACCGGTCTGACCTCTTGGCTACCGGTATGCATTGCCGTGTTGCGTTGTGGCAGCGATGCCAACCGGCTAGGCGGACGCATTGCATGACCGACCTTCACGGTTGCACCTGTTTCCGGTGTTCCTCTCCGTCGTCGTGGCGGGCTGGCTGATATGGGTCGCCATCGGTACGGCTGGCCCGCCCTCCTCGAAGCCCGTTCCTACGCGCTCGCCCATCGTCGAGACCCGCCCGACCCAAACGCCGCGCCTGATCGTCCGCACGGCCGAGGTGCCGGTGACGGTACTGGCAACGCGCGTGGTGACGGTCCTGGTCGATCCCGAGCTTCACGCGACGGCAACGGCGCTCGCGGCGGAGTACGCGACGCGGCGGGCCGAAACGACCCTGACGCCGCGACCGACCGGGACGCCGCGACCGACCGCGACCCCGACGGCGACGCCGACCGTGCCGCCCTTCCCGATGGGCGGGGGGACGACCGGCAGGACGGAGACGGGCGGTGGGTAGCCCCCTCTTCGACAAGGAGGCCGTGATGGCCCTGTGGACGCGGCCCGAACCCGCCGCCGACCCGCCCGGCCGCTGCCGGTTCCGCCGCTACGGGTTGCGCCGGGGCGAGGTGGCGACGTGCGACGACTACGCGCTGCCGGGCGAACGCTTCTGCGCCGAGCACCTGTCCGACCACGACCCCGGCAACCCCGAGTGGGTGGCGGGCTACTACCGAAAGGGAAGCGGCCGATGGGCGAACCGTACGACTCGACGGCGGACACAGTCGAGCACATCGGTAAGGTGCAGGACTACCTGTACGACGCGATGAAGAACCTGTCGCGGCGGTCCCTCGTGCACGACCAGAGCAAGCTGAAGCCGCCCGAAAAGGACGCCTTCGATGCGCTGACGCCGCGGCTCAAAGGGCTGACCTACGGCAGCGACGAATACCGGGCATGCCTCAAGGAGATGAAGCCCGCGCTCGACCACCACTACGCCAACAACAGCCACCACCCCGAACACAACACCGATGGCATTTCGGGAATGAGCTTGTTCGACATCGTGGAGATGCTGATGGATTGGAAGGCCGCGAGCGAGCGGCACGCCGACGGCGACATCTGGACCTCGATATCCCACAACGTCAAACGGTTCGGCCTGTCGCCGCAACTCGACGACATCCTCTGCAACACCGCGAGGGAGATGGGATGGTGACCGAGCGCCCCTGGCCCCTGCCGATCTGGATGGAGCACCCGACGCGCTACCTGATTTGTTTCTGCGGCGGCATGATCCGGTTCGCCGAGGACGGGAAGCGCATCCCCTGCACCTGCGGCTCGACCCTGACGCGCGAGGAGGTCGAGGAGGCGGTCGAGGAGATGGAGAAGGCGGCGGGATGGTGACGGGGGACGGCATCGCGCGGCTGACGCCCCGCGAGCGCGAGATCCTGCGGGCCGTCTGCGCGCACGGGCGGGAGGAGGCGGCGGACCTGTTGTTCATCACGCCGCGCTCGGTCAAGGGCGCGCTGGGCCGCATCTACCGCCGCCTCGGGCTGCCCCGCACGCGGTCGATGGCCCACATCGGGCGGGCGTGCTGGATGCTCTGCGAGGACGACAAAGAAGGGGGGCGGGCGTGAGGTACTTCGTTGACACCGAGTACGACTGGCACCCGAAAGAGGGCAGGATCGTCCCCATCGGCATCGGCATCGTGGCCGAGGACGGGCGCGAGTTCTACGCAATTACGACCGACTTCATCCCCGGCACATGCTCGCCGTTCGTCGAGGAGCACGTCCTCCCGAAGTTGACCGCTTCGGTTGGCTACGCGCCCATCCACAACGAGCGCGGCGTCGTTGCGGGACTCATCAAGAAGTTCATCGGCGACGACGCCCCGGAGTTCTGGGGCGACTGCGCCGCCTTCGATTACGTCGTCCTCTCGATGATTATGGGCGACTTTGCCGATTGGCCCGAGGGGTGGCCGATGCACTTCAACGACTGCCGCCAAGAGGCGGTGCCGGAACTGGCGTCTGCCGTGCCGCACCACGCGCTCGCCGATGCGCGAGCGATCCGCGATTCGTGGGATTGGGCATTCCAAAAAGCGGAGGTGAAGGCGTGACCGCGTTCGCGAAGCGCACGAAGATCCCCGGCCCCGTCGCCGACAAGGTGTGGGGCTCGCTCGACCTCGTCGCCGTCCTGGCGCCGCGGCGCAAACTCCGCCACCCCGCCGCCCCGATGGCGCGGCCCAACGGCAACGGGCTGTGGGTGGCGGGGCCGGTGCGTCCGGCGGGGACGGCCCTGACCCTGCCCTACGCCTGCATGGGCGACGACTTCATGCTGTGGTACGCCTCGGAAAACGGCTCGTTCTTCGAGGCCAGCGACTTCCGGCCGTGAGCTTTACGGAGGTGTCCTGGTGTACATCGGTGGCGGGCTGATCCTGCTCATCGTCATCGTCCTGTTGCTCATCCTGATCTTTTGAGGAGGTTGCCATGAACCGCTGGACCATCGTCTTCGTCGTCGCCCTCTTGCTCGCGGCGGCGGTCGCCATCGGCACGCCATCCCACGCCGACGCCGGCAAGGGTTGGGCGAAGAACTGCTACAGCGCCATTTGGTGCTAGGCGCGCCACAATCGCCCGTGCGGGGCGGGAGGAACGAACCCATGAACCGACGCCTTTGGATCGTGCTGGCCGCCCTGGCGGCGCTCCTGTGGCCCCTGGCGGCATTGGCGCAGGGGGCGCCGGGCGGGGAGACGACGCCGCCCGATCAGATGTCGAACTTCGCCCTGTGGAGCGCGATCGGCGGCGCGGCGTTGACCTACGTCGCCGCATTCATCAACCGGGTCCATTGGCCCGACTACGTTCGCTTCGGGACGTTCTTCGCGTTCTCGCTCGTCTACGCGGCGGGCGTCGCGTATTTCACGCGAACCCTAGACTTTCACGATTGGGCGAGGTCGGTCCTGATCGTCGTGGCGTCGGGGATCGCGTTTTACCAACTCAACAAGGGCAGCATCAAAGCATTCGAGGCCGCCACCAGTTAGGCGTCGTCGGAGAAATTCAAGCGGGCAAACTCCCCGTGATGGATGCGGGCGGCCGCGTCGTAGGCGCGCGCCGCCTCTTCCTTGTCGTCGAACCTGCCGACCGAATAGACGCGTCCGGCAGCCTGAATCTGGACGAGCCATTTCCCGCGCGCCTTGTCCCAAAAGACGCCCTTGTATCCCGACTTACTTGCCCTCGTCACGCCCTTGTTCATGGCGTTTCCGCAAAACCCCGACGGCTCCGAGAACCGCAACATCCGCTTTCGGCAGTCCCGCAGGTTCCCGAAGCGATGGTCCACGTCTTTGTCGGGCGGAGCGTCCATGACAAAGCGGTGAAGATAAATGGGTATCCGGCTCGTCTTTTGGACGTAGCCGTTTCCCGATCGCGTCCAAGTGAATTGGCCAACGCGCTCCGCATCCTCTGCGTCGATGAACGCAAAGGTGCCGTCTTGGAGCGGCACGAGCATCGATGACGGATCATCGGGGTTCGGCAGCAACTCCGGTGGCGTGTACTGGCAAGACCGGGAACAGAAAACGATTCCGCTTCCCCGGACGTGGCTGGGGTAACGGCGAACGGCGGTTCCGCATTGGGCACAAGTGAGAATGAGTCGGTTATCCTTGAGGTGCATCTGTCCTGCTCCTTAGCCGGAAGGATAGGTGCCGGCGACGGGGCGTTTGCGCCGTCCCGTCGCCACTTATTATACCGTAAACAAGGCGAGCAAACCGGCGATGGACGAACTGAGCCGGATCACGACGCCGGGGGCGCCGAAGGCGTCCTAGACGCACAGGACGGGGGCGACGGCACACCGGCCTTCGCCCCCTCGTCACATGCGGCCGTTGCGACCGCTCAAATCGACGACTCTCGGGTCCGTTGGCATCGGCACCACCTCTTCTCCGTCGCGGCCCGCGCCGCGCCAATCCTACGCCGAAAGTGCCGCCGGGTCGTCGGCGTGGCGCCCCAGGTCGTCGAGCGTCTTGTGGACGCGGGCGGTGAGGACGGCGACGTCCTCCCACGCCGCGAAGATCGTCGTCTGGTCGGCACCCAGGAGCACGCCGTCCGCGAGCCGCATCGACTCCCGCAACGCGAGGGTGGTCGTGCGCAATTGGTCGAACAGTCGGCGGAGGTCGTCGGCGGTCTGCTTGCGTCCCATCGTTCCCATCGTTCCCTCCTTGGTCGGCCCGCGCCGCGCGAATCCTGCGCCGCCGGGTCGGTATTGCCATCTGGCATGACCTATGATATGCTCTGTATTGCCAAATGTCAATACCTTTGGCGCGGCAGTTTTTCCGATTGGCAACAGGGAGTGGTACGATGGTCGATGTGGATACGCCACTGGGGAGGCTCAGGGTTGCGGCCGGACTGTCTCGCCTTGAGGCGGCACGCCGCCTCGACGTGGACCAGTCCGCGCTCTTTCGGTGGGAGAAGGGAGACCGCGATCCCGGCGCACGCCAGGTCCGGGCATTGGCGCGTCTCTACGGCGTGCCGTCCGATAAAGTGCTCGATGCTATCGAGGCGGGGCAATCCGAACAGGTCGCCGCCGCGGAAGGCTCGGGGGAGGGGGAACGGTGAGCGAGCAACGACCCTTGTCGCGCATCCTGTACGACAGCTTCAACCTGCGCATTCTGCAAGCCCACAGCCGCGCCTGCAAGATCCGCGACACGGGGATGACCCACGATCAGTACGCGGACGCCTGCTTCGCCGAGTTCGCCCCGGTCTACGAGGACATCGCCGACGCGATCCGGGCAGCAGAGGAACGCGCCGCCGCCCCATCCGCCGTCCCGCCCCGCCCGTAGGATCGGAGAAACGGTGAACGACGAACGGCGAGAGGAGATCGCGCGGGCGCTCGACGTGGCGCTTCGGCAATACTGGCTCGTCTTCCCCCGGCAATTCGACGGGACGCCCGAGGAGTTCGCCGAGGCGAGGCTGGACCTGAGCCGCGCCGCCGTCAAGTGCGTTCTGTGGGCGGCGTTCGACGCGGAATCCCCATCCGCCGCCCCGCCCCGCCCGTAGGATCGGTGGGGGCCGTGCGGCACGGCGCCCGTAGTGTTGACAGCGCACAGGTGGTGTGCCGCCCGCTCCCCAACTACAGGAGACGCATGAGGGCCATAGATTTGTTTTCCGGCTGTGGCGGTCTGTCGCTCGGCCTGACGCTGGCGGGGATCGAGGTGGTCGCCGCCGTCGAGCGCGACCCCGACGCCTGCGCGTCCTACCGCGCCAACCTGGGCGACCACGTCGTCCAAGCGAGCATCGAGGACGTGGATGCGTCCGATTTGCCCGACTGCGACCTGATCGCGGGAGGACCGCCGTGCCAGGGATTCAGTTACGCGGGCAAGCGGGACAAGGACGACCCGCGCAACCGGCTCTGGCGGGAGTTCTTCCGCATCGTCGAGGCCAAGCGCCCGGCGTGGCTCCTGATCGAGAACGTCCGCGGCATGCTCGCCGCCGGGGAGGACAAGCCGCTGGTCCTCGCCTTCCGCGCCATCGGCTACCACGTCAGCCCCTACCTGCTGAACGCCGCCGACTACGGCGTGCCCCAGCGGCGGATCCGGGTGTTCTACGTCGGCAACCGGATCGGCGTCGCGAACCCGTGCCCGGTGCAGACGCACGCCAAACCGCCGGGGCACCTGATGCTGGGATTGCACCCGTGGGTGACGGTGCGGCAGGCGCTGGGGATCGGCGGGACGATGACGCACAAGTTCGGCGCCACCGTCGAAAGCGTCGGCGGAAGCTGCGGCACCCCCTGGTTCGACGGGAACGTCGAACCATCCCGCGTCGTCAACACCAAGAGCATGCAAATCCTCGACGAACCGTCCCGTGCGCTCCGGGCGGGAGCGCATGGCCAACCCGGCTACTCGCCGCGCCACGTCGCGGGGTACGTGCCGACCGGCCTCGACCTCGATGAGCCGTCCACCGTGGAGTACCACGGTGGACGGCACGGCAGTCCGGGCAACCGTAAGCATCAAGGGTTGTTCGTTCCAACCGAGCGCACCGACCACGGCGTTCTCGCCCTCGACGAACCGGCCTGCGCGATCAAGGCGGGCGGGAACTTCGAGGCGGACGGTCACATGGGAGGGCCGTGTCCCCCGGCCCTCCCATGCATCGACCTCGACCCCCCCGCCCCGACGATCCAGGGCGGCGGCACCGAGACGGGCGGGGCGGAGCCGGTGGCGCACCGGCTCCGCGGGATTGAGGGGATTCCCGCTCTTGACGGTGGGGGCAACACCGTCAAGAGCGGGAATGGCGTGCCCATCTACGTCAAGCAGACCGATGCGCAACTGCGCCGCCTGACCGTCCGGGAGTGTGCCGTTTTGCAAAGTTTCCCGCCCGACTTCGTGTTCTGCGGCAGCAAGACGAGCCAGTACAGGCAAGTCGGAAACGCCGTGGCGATCGGGATGGCGCAATCCTTGGGCGAGGCCATCGAGGCCGCCTACCTGCGCGCCGCCCCCATGATCGCCGCGACCGCGTCGTCGTAGGCAAGCACCGGCTCCGCCAGCAGCACCAGCCGCGCCCCCATCCCGACCAGCGCCTCCCGAAACGCCCCCGGATCGGACTCCGCCAGCACCCACACCTCCGGCCCCAGCGCCTTCGCCTGGGCGACGACGCGGGCGACCGCCGGCGCGTCCACCCGCGGCGCACGTACGCGCCCATCCCCGTCGCTTCCATGCAACCCAACATACCACGGTTGCTACCTATTGACATCAACGTAGACATTTGCTACTATCCTCGTGTAAGGTTGCTACTCGTTACGGAGGGGGACATGCCCAGGTCGTTCGTCGGAGAACCCTACGTCAAGCAGTCGGTGTCGCTGCGGCGGGACCAGTTGGCGGCGGCGGCCGAGGTCGCGCGCCAGGACTACGGCGGTTTCCTGTCCCGGTACATCCAGGCACTCGTCACGAACGACCTGCGGTCGCGGTTCGGGCGGGACTGGTCCGACGACTTCGCCGCCCGCACCGAGCGCGAGGAGGCGACGGCGTGAACGATTGGCGCGACACGGACCACGGATACCAGCCCGACCACGACGAGATCGTGGCGACGCTGCGCGCGCACCTGCTCTCCCTCTCCCACCGCGACCGCTCCCGCTGGTACCGGGAGGCGACCGACGACGACCTCGCGCTGTTCGCCGAGGCGTTCGACGTCGACGCGATCCGGGCCGCCGTGCAGGCGGTCGTCCGGGTCTGTCTCGACCTCGCCGCCGCCGCCGAGGCGGACAGGCTGGCAAGCTGATGGACACCGAACCCCTCGCCATCGCCGCCCACAACCTGATCCAAGCCCGGCGGTGGTATCGCGACATCCAATTCGAGCTCTCGCGCGGTCGGCGCGTGCCGGCGTACGACGAGCGCGAGGCCACCGACGCCTGCATCTTCTACAGCCGCATCGTGCTGCGCGAACTCGACGAGCTCGTCGACGCAAGGCGGGCGCTCCGATCGTGACACTTCCCAAAATCCCCTCCCGGCCGCCCCTTCCCCACCCCATGCCGCGCACGCGCCGGACGGCCGGCGGCGCGTGTTCGGCCCCACCGAAGGAGGCACGCATGCGGTTGTTCCTGCAACCGATCACGTTCGCGGAGGCGGCGGCGTTCGTGCGAGCGCACCACCGCCACCACGCCCCGAGCGTCGGTTGGAAGTTCGGGATCGGGGTCAACGACGGCACGGGGGTCGTCGGCGTGGTCGTGGTCGGCCGGCCGGTGGCCCGCCACCTGGACGACGGCGCGACGCTGGAGGTCACGCGCTGCTGCACGGACGGCACGCCCAACGCCCCCTCGATGCTCTACGGGGCGGCGTGGCGGGCGGCGAAGGCACTCGGCTACCGACGTCTCGTCACCTACACGCTGGCGGAAGAACCCGGCACGTCGCTGCGGGCGGCGGGTTGGACGGTCGTCGGGCAAACGACCGGCGGCAGCTGGAATCGCCCCGGCAGGCCGAGGGTGGACACGCACCCGATCGGCCAAAAAACGATCTGGGAGGCATGCGGATGACCACCGAACACGTCGAGGCGGTCCTGTGGGCGACCGTCCTGGTCCTCGCGGTCTACGAACGCTGCTGCGCCATCGCACGGTGGCTGTCGGACCTGCGGCGGCGGGACGACGACGTCGGCGATTTGTACCCCTAGTGCGCGAATCCTCCCCGCCGGCGCGGCCGTCCGTGCCGGGGCCGACCCTCCTTTCTCCGGCTCCCCCAAACGGCAGCGGCTCGACATCGAGGCCGCATGGCACGGGGCGGTTGCGACCGTTTGGTTGCAACGGCGACGACCAGCGGGCGGGTGCGCCGGCGGGCGGGATGCGCGCAGCGGTTCCGGGATTCGCCGGGGAAGGGCAGCGCGTGCGAATCGGTAGTGCGGGCGGGCAACAACCAAAAAAAACGAGCACGTGTTTCGGACGCTAAACCGTTCGGAGTTCGGGAAGATTTCACGGCCGCCCAACATGCCCGCAGCTGCCCACGCGATGCCCTTCCCCGGCGGCTGCCAGACCCGCCGAAACCGTCAGCCAACCGTGCCCGGCGGTTCCGGGCAAGCGTGCGGCGGGATGTCCGCCGCGAAGGAGCGTGCCGGCGCTTGGGTCGCCAGCGGAACGAGGAGCGGGATCGTAGACCGGGCGGCGCCGACTACGAAGCGGCGCCGCCCCCCTCCCGCCGGACGCCCGTGCAGGGGCGCGGTTCGAGACTAGCGGAGGACCGGGGTTGGGGCAAGGCCAAATTTTCGCCCCGCGAAAGGAACCCCGCACGTGAACAAACCGAGACACGCAACCACGAACCGGCGGCAATGGCTCTTGGTCAGCAGGATGTACGAGGAGGCGATGAAGGACGGACGGATGGACCCGAGGGAGCACGCGGCGATGCTGGACGCCCTGGAGGGCGGGCGGTCGATCGGCGCCCTTCTGGATGCCTCGGACGCGCTGTCCGGGGCGTTGGGCCGCAGCGGCGACCCGGAGTACCTGCTGGACATGGCACGCGTCTACGCGTCCCACGTCGGCAAATTGGGACGGTGACGCGCAGACCCCCTCGCGTGCCATCGCGAGGGGGTCGCACCGACCTACCGAAGCCAGCCGGGATGTACGAGGAGTGTAGCAGATGGACGGGCAAGACGTGTTGATCCGCGAACTGACGGCCGACTGGGGGCACGCCCTGGCCGACCGCCCCGCCGCGCCGGAACCGGCGCGGGCGGACGGCGATTCGGCATGGCGGGCGGAGGCGAAACGGAAGTTGCACCTCCTATTCGAGCGGATCGAACGGGAGTACCAGGGGAGGGCGGAGTGGGCGTGCATGTAGCGGTTCTGGAGCGAAGGGCGCGGCCGACCGGGACGCCGCCGCGGTGCGCGGTCTGCGGGGCGGTCTGCCACCCCTCGATGCTCGGGCCGTCCTACTGCGCCGAGCACTGGCCGCGCCTGCAAGGGATCGACACGTCGACGCGGCGGGCGATGTTCGCCGCGGCGAACGCGGAGAAGCACCGGCGGCGCGAGGAGCGGCGGCGGGCGGAGGACCGGCGGCAATCGCGGGAACTCCTGGCGTTGCGCGTGGTCGCGCCCGGCATCGGCGTCGCGCCGTTGCGCGAGCGGTTGGCGGAACGGCGACGCGCCGAGAACGGGGGGTGAGGTGGAGCACCTGCTCTACGACGATCCGCTGGTCGACGACGCGATCCGGGCGGCGATCCGGCGGCAGCAGACCGAGCCGCTGAACGCGATGGCCTACGCCTGGAAGTGCGCCCGCGACGCGGGGATGACGGACGACCAGGCGCGGCGGCTGTTCGACGGCATCGGGTTTCTGGGAGGGAACGATGGACGAGAAAGCGGGATTCGACCCGAGGGAGTTGCCGACGCGGCAGATGCGGTCGAAGTCGGGGGCACCGGCGGCGTACATGGACGTGAAGTGGCGTCTGGTGTGGCTCCGCCATGAGCACCCGGACGCGGCCGTCGCGACCGAGGAGATCGCGCACGACCCCGGCAAGTGGGCGACCTTCCGTGCCTCCGTGGCCGTGCCCGGCGGCGGCAGCGCGACGGGGCACGGCAGCGAGACGGCGGGCGACTTCGGCGACTACTACGAGAAGGCGGAGACCAAGGCGCTCGGCCGGGCGCTGGCGGCGCTCGGCTACGGCGCGCAGTTCCTGCCGGACGACGGCGAGGCGCTGGCGGACAGCCCGGTCGAGCGGCCGGTCGCTCCCACGGAAAAGAACCGGACGCAGCGACCGAATCCGCCAGAAACGGCGCAGGCAACGCAAACGGAGATGGTCGGCGAGAACCCCGGGGTCGTCTCGTGGACGGTGTGTTGGGACGAGGCGAGGAGGATGGGCGTGCGCAGCGCCGAGGATTACGAGGAACTCACCGGCCGAAAGATTCCCGAGACGCCCCAGCACGCCTTGAACCTGCTCCGCAAGACGATCCGGGAGCGGGACGCGGCGCTCTCCGGGTCGTCGTCGTGACCGCCTCGCTCGCGTCCGTGATCCGGGCGCACGTCGAGGAAGACCGTGGCATCTGGAAGGTTTGGGTGAACGATCGCGACTTCGGCGCGATCCGCGAGGCATTGGCCCGTGTGGAGCGGCGGAAGTTCGCGCTCGACTTCAGCGCCCGGATACCGCGCGGCTGCTACCGGATCGAGCACGACTAACCCTCCCTCGGGCTCGGGCGCCGCACGGGACCGGCGCCCCGCCCGAGGGGTCGAAAGTGGCGCCATGACGCGGTTTTTGATACAATGGGGGCGACAAACGAAGCGGGGCCGGGGGGTGCTGTCAACACCCGACCGGCCCCTGACGACCGCCCTTATTCACGGTAAGGAGGCCGCTATTGCCCCTAGTATCCATACCCCACGAATCGCGTCAAGTTTCCCACCTTCGACTGCTGCGCGATGATGAGCGGCACACCTGCGACGCCGGCCCGACCGACGCGGAACCGCCGACCGTGAGTATCACCGACGTCACCCGGGCGGTGCGTGTTTCTTGTGGGCCGATGGCGGTCGCGCTGGTTCACATCGTCGCGGCGAACGACGAAGACGGCACGCCGAATACCTACGCCATCCTCGCCGATCAATTGGGGGTGTCGCTCAGCACGGTCCACCGGATCGCCCGACCGCTGATCCGCGATGGTTGGATCGAGGTTGTGGCGGCCGGCGGGGGGCGCGGCAAGGAAACCGTCCTCGCCCCCGGAAACCGTGTCAGAAACCATGTCAGGAACCATGTCACCGATGACACGGTATCACCAGAAACCATGTCAGAAACCATGTCAGAAACCATGTCAAATCCCCCCCTAGAACCCCCCGTGTGTGTAAAGGACGTTCCTCCTGACAGAGAGACAACTGGTAACGGGGTTTCACACACGACGAAGTCAAAGAGGCCGCTGCCGGAAAACGGACCCGCCCAACAGATCGTCGCGGCGTGGTGCCGGGAGGCCGGGCTCGACGGGCCGGCGGTGTACGGGAGGGCGGTCGGCCAGGCGGCGACGCTGGTCAAGGCCGGGGTCACGGTGGCGGACGTCCCGTCGCTCTATGGCTACGCCGTGTCCTGGGCCGGGACCGCAGACCTGGGGACGATGGTCAATTCGGTCGACCGCTGGCGGCAGCAGGGCCGGTCGCCGACCGCGACGCCGAATGGCCACAAGCCCAACCCGATCGACGAATGGGCGGCGCGGAAGCGGGCCGAGCTCGGGCAGGCGCCGGACGACGGCGTGATCGAGACGACCGGGAAGGTGATCCGGTGAACGACGACCTGATCGCGAAGCTGACGCAGTTGTTCAAGGCGTTCCGGCAGAAGGACGCGACGGTGGACGGGACGCTCGACGTGTACCTCGAGCGGCTCTCCGAGTTTCCGGCCCCGGTCGTGATCGCCGCCATCGACCGGCTGATCGACACGTCGCGGTTTCTGCCGACCATTGCCGAGATCAAGGAATCGGCGGTGCTCGGCCCGCTCGGCCAGCAGTTGGCCGACGAGGCGTGGGTCGAGGTGAGGCGGGAAGCGCGCCGCGTCGGGTACAACCGGCCCCCCGTGTTCTCTGGCGGGCGTTTCCTCCCGGCGGACGTGCCGGAGTTTTCGTCTCCGGTGATTGCCGCCGCGGCCTATGCCGTGGGTTGGGAACTCATCTGCACCGGCGACGACAGCCGGGGCTTCATCCGCGACCAATTCCTGAAGGCGTTCAAGGCGCTCTCGGAGCGGGAGACGAGGGCGAAGCAGGCCGGGGTCGTGCCGCTCGGTGCCGAGGCGTTGCCGCGCAACGGCGTCGCGGCGATCGGAGAACGGTCGTGATCGGGGTGGCCGAGGCCGTCAAGGGGACGGTCGTCAAACGCGAGTTGACCCGGGACGAGAAGGACGCGGTTGCCGACATCCTCGACGCGGCGGCGGAATGGCGGCGGGGCGCGCTGCCGCTCGACGCGTTCGCCCTCGTCGGGAAGCTGCCGGCCTGGAACGCGGCGGGGCGTCGGTGCGAGTCGGCGGGCTACGGGCGGGCGCTGGCGCTGATGGCGACGCCGCAATCCGACCCCCGGTGGCGCGCGCTGCGGGCGGCGATCGAGGCGCTGGTCCGGCGGCAGGACGTCGTGGTGACGAGGCAGGGCGTCTTCGATCGGTCGGAGTTGGAAGAACACGGGGTCACGGTGAGGGGCGACGAATGACCGAGACCGAACGGGCCGTGGAGTTCGTGGCGGCGGTGGCCGCGCACGGGGAGGGGGAGCGGTGATGCAGACGGGGCAAATGGCCCTCGATTGGAGCAACACGATGGCGGTACCGACGATCGCGCCCGAACGCCGCAAGAAGGCGGCACACCGCAGTCAGGAGACGGCACCGAACGACGGAGACCCAACCCGCACGGAGCGCACGTTGGCGGTCGGCTCGAACCGGTGCCTCTGCCGCGGGTGCGGCCGGCACTTCGGCGGCCCCTCGACGTTCGACCGGCACCAGACCCTGACCGATGCCGGGGACGCGGTCTGCCACGACCCGGCGGCGCGGGGGTTGGTGGTGACGTGGAAGGGCGGGCACGCCTGGTGGAGCTCGCCGGCGCGGTTCGGCCGGGGGGACGACGATGCCTGAGTCCCTGACCGTCGTGGTGCCGATCGCCCCGCCGTCCGAGCTCTTGCCGAACGCGGCGCGCCGGACGGACTACCGGCGCAAGGCGTCGCTGTCCCGTCCGCTGCGCGACCTGGCGAAGTGGGCCGCGATCGAGGCGGCGCTCCCGATCCGCCCGATCGACGGCGGGCCGATCTTCCTCGGGCCGGTGCGGATGCGGGTGACGGTCTTTTGGGGCAAGGGGCGGCAGCGGCCCGACGTGTCGGGGCTCGGGCACGCGGTCAAGGCGATGGAGGACGGGTTGACCGACGCGCTGATCTGGACGGACGACCGGCAGGTGGTGGAGGCGTGCTACCGGCAATCGCGCGACGGGACCGGGCAGGGGTTTACGCGTTTCGAGATCGAGGAGGCAACGACGTGACCGCCGACGACACGATGGAACGGCTGGCCGCGTTGGAGGAGGCGGGCGAAGGGGACTCGCCCGAGGCGGTTCACCGACGCGACCAGTTGGGCGAGGCGGTGCGGCGCGCGTTCGATGACGTGATCGCGCCATCGTTCCGCCGCGCGGACGGGACGCTGCCGGAGTGGATCGCGCGGCACCGGACGGAGTTGCCCGCGTCGTGGGAGGAATGAGCAAGCCCGCCGGCCTGGGGAGGCGCGGCGGGCGGGTGCGGGGCGGTGCGTGCGGCTAGCGGATGCTGAGGGCGAATCCGAGCAGGGCACGCGCCTTGTCGATCTCGTCCGCCACGTAGGCGGGGCTGGCGGCGATCCGCTGCAGCTTGGCGAGGATGGTATCCGCTTCGGCGACCGCGTGCAGGGCCTCGACGCAGGAGTCGCAGAATGCGTCGCGTTCGGCGTCGAGGATTTCGGCGGAATCCATCACTTCTCTGTCGATCATGGCGGTCATTTTGGTTGCTCCTAGCAGACGGCCGCGAGCGCGGCGTAGGCGTCCTGGTAGCGGTCGGTCCACCCGAACCGCGCGACGTCGTCGAGGTGGATGAGGGCGGTGTCGATCGCCTCTTTTGCTTCCTCGGTTTCGGTCTGGGCCTGCTCCCGCGCGTCGTCGATGTCGCGGGCTAGGTCCCAAAGCTCCCACATCTTGTCCTGGTCGGGAACGTACTTTTCGAGAAGGGCCGCAAGTCGGTCGAATGCGCTTTCCATCGGTGCTGCTCCTGTGGGTGGGGCGGGGCCGGGGTGGCCCCGCCGGCGGGGGGGTTAGGCGGCGACCACGCCAGCCTGTCGGTTGAGGCGTTCGGTCGCGTCGGCGTCGTAGGAGATCCACGGATTGCGGAACACGGAGAAGGGCATGGGGCCGACCATCGTGGTCCCCGCCAGAAGATAGCCCGCGTCGCCGAGGGCAAACGCCGTCGCGCGCTGGTGTCGGCTCGTGGTGCGGCTGTAGTAGTCGGCGTTGACCAGAATCCCGGCGGCGGTTTTGATCGCGAGCGGGAAGTGCGGGCCGTAGGAGAAGAGGGCGGGGCAATCCTGCCCGTCGAGGCGGAACGATCCCGCGTACATGCTGTCGAGGCGTTTGGTCGGTCGTCGGTCGTCGATCCATGCGGACGCGATCTCTTGCGGAGTCTCGTAACCTGCCACGGTATGATTCCTTTCGTCTGCTGTGCGGACTGCCGGTGGACGTGGCGGCAGGCGCGGGTGAGATCGCGCCTGCCGCCGGGTTCTGTGGGTTAGTACGGGAAGACGTGCGGATGGTTTGGCGACGCGGGCCATCGGTAGCCGTTCATGACGACGTGGAATGTGCTGGCGAATGTCGCGCCATCCTCGCGCCTGAACACCCACGAGGCGTTGCCGCGATCGTCCGTGCGAATCTCCGGCTCGTCGCGGAAGTCGTGTGATGCGGCTCGGTCGCGGATGGCGTCGACCAGTTTGGCGCTGTCGGTCGTCGTGCCGCCGAGGATGGTGTACTGATCGGGCTTTTCCGGCAGGCGTAGGTAGTGGCTTACGGTTGCGGTCATTTCGCTTTCCTTCCTCCCCGATGTCGCGATCGACAGCGCATCGTTGGTCGGCGTGCCGATAACCGTGTCCATCGTCCTGTCCTTCCTTCCGTGTGGTGCGTGGGAGCGGCGAGGTTGCCGCTCCCAGGGATCGCGCGTGTTGGTCAACGCGCGAACCAATTGCGGTGCTCCTGCCAGTCGTAGATCAGGATGCCGATGCTGTCTGGATCGTCGTAGGTCGCGAGCAGCCGCGCGGCGTAGTCTCGTGCTTCCGCGAAGGTATCGAAGTACGGGGAATTGGAGCGGTCAAGTGCGGCATCGCCGCTGCTGATCTTGACCTGATAGCGGTCTCGCGTGACGGTCCGTTCCACGATAACCGGAGACCCGTTGTCGATTGCCTGATTGACCACGCGAGCAATGAGTGACGCGCCTTTTGATGTGTGGGTCATCGTCGTGTCCTTCCCCTCTCGTATCGTCTGCCGCCCGGTTGATGGATGTACTATACCAGTGTTATCCAGACTTGTCAAGGGGGTAGACAGGGCAATATCTGGTGTAGTATGCTTACGTCTGGAAAGGATGGTTCGTCATGGATGACCCTTGGCTTACCGTGGAGCAGGTTGCCGAAAGGTTGCAGCTGCACATCGATACGGTGCGCAGAGCGCTGCGAGATGGGAGGATGCGTGGATACCTACTCAACCGAAAAGCCGGCTGGCGTATCCGCGCCAGCGATGCCGACCGCTACGTCACGCAACCGCAAGGATTGGCGCAGGGAGACGAAAGCCGCGGTCTGGGAGAAGAGTAGCGGCGCCTGCCACTATTGCGGATGTGCGCTCAATCCCTTCGACGGATTCACCATCGATCACGTTGTTGCTCGGTCAAAGGGCGGAAGCGACGATCTGGATAACCTCGTCGCTTCCTGCCTCCCGTGCAATTCTCGCAAACACACGGCGCCCACGGTCGCCCCCATCGTCGATACCGGCCCGCCTTACACCATTGCCGTGTTGCGTCATCGCACCGGACTCAGCCAGGCAGACTACGCCGGCGCCTTGGGCGTCTCGCCGGCGACCGTCTACGTCTGGGAAGCCCGCAAGAGCGATCCGACCGCGAAGCAGCTGCGGACGATCGCCCGCTACCATAAGGTGAGCATGGATACGATCGACTTCGACGCCGATCCCGACAAACGCCGCAAACGCCAGAAGTCGCCCGGTGCGGTATCATCCGGGGCATGAACGATACCAGGATGCCCGTCCCCCTCGATCCCGAAACCGCCTTCGATCTGTACATGCGCCATACCGATCGGAGCTACGTCAAACTGGCCGAGCTCACCGGCATCAGCCTCAACACCATCCGCAAGTGGGCCGTTCGCAACCGCTGGGCCGACCAGGCGAATGCGCTCGACGAGCAATCCCGCCGCGCGAATAGGCAACACATCTTGACCGTGCTGGATGCCGGCATGCCCGCCGCGCTCAAGACCATCCGCGCGCGCATGGACTCGGCCAACGAGCGCATCAGCCTCGATGCCGCCAACGACTGGGCCGACCACTGGGCCAGGTACCGCACCCTCGCCGGCGATGACACCCTGTCACGCGAGGACGAGGACGACCAGGACCCCGACGACGTGGCAGACGACGAACTGTTCGCCGCGTTCAAGCGCCGGGCCCAGAGATGAACGCGCGCGCGTGCGTGGGCGATCCCTGCCGGGCCGGGGGTCATTTACGAAGCGATCGGATGGAACGGAGGGGCGGGGGTCCCAGACGGTGTCGTCCGACGGGGACCCAGACGGTGGCGGGAGACGGTGTCCCTCGACGGGGGGTGACCGTCGCACCCGGACGACGACGGCGGGTGCGGCCACCCCCCTCCCCCTCAACGGTGCGGCACGAGGCTGGTGTTTCTGAAGCAAAAGAAGGCTTATACCGGTCCTGGCTCGCCCGAAGGCACCCGGTGGCTGTGGTCTGCGGCCATGCGACGGATATTCGGTTGGGTTGCGGTCAGCGGGACCGCAGATGTTGTCGGCAATAGCGGTGGCCCGGCACGGCTTCTCGGTCGCACCGGGCCATCTTCTTGTGGCGTCCGCGTTTGCACCAGACGCAGCGACGGCGGGGCTCGCTCGCCGGCGACGAGAACCACCCGTCCATCATGGCGTCTTTGTCGAAGGGGGTCGTGGTAGGATTTGCCATGTCGCTTGGCTCCCAGAATACGAAGCGACCACGACCGGGGCGAAGGCGTTCGCCGCCGGTCACTTCTTTGCCTTTTTCCCGTCCGAACCCGCGTTGCTCGCGGCGGCGTTGGCCTTCGCAAACGCCGTTTCCTCGGATTTGGTGCGGGCCAGCACGCGGTTGAACACGGCGGCGAACACCCGTTTTTGTTTGGGGGTTCGGGTGTTGGCCTGTTTCGGCACGGTGGCGGGGGTGTAGGGCATCCTACCGCATCCTGGGGTCGAACCCCAGCGTCGCCGCGATCCGGTCGTGCAGGTCGGCGGAAAAGGGCGAGCCGGCCCCAGGCGGCGCCGATCCGCCCAACAGGCGCAGCAGGTCCGCGAAACCGATCGGGCGCGCCATCCTCGCCCATCGGTCGGCGAACGAACCCCCCGGCATCGCGTACGAACCCGTGGGGGACGCGATCGGGGTGCCGGGCATCGACGACACGATGCCGTTCGCGCGGGCGCGGGCCGCCGCGACGGCCTCCGGGCCCATGTCGAAGGCCGGTTCCACGATCGGGCGGATGCTCGCCGGGGAGACCCCCGGCCCGAGGACGCGCGCCACGTCCGCCGGGGTGAACGGGACGGCCACGGCCTAGTCCTCCAGGGGCGTGCCCTCGGGGCCGAGGGTGACGGGCTTGGCGGTCGCCGGTTGGGCGGGCCACACCGAGAGGGTGCCGTCGCCGGCGTGGCGCAACGCCTGCTCCTTGCCGGTCTCGTCGTGCTCGCCGTACGTCTCGACGAAGTGGGACGGGTTGGCCGCGGCGGGGCCGCCCCCGTCCTTCCCCTTGTCGAACACCTCCGCGTCCTGGGCCACCGCCTCGGAAAGCGGCTTCTCCTCCTCGATCGCCTCGGTGGAGACCGATCGGGTGGACGGGTCCGCCGTCTGCGGCCCGCCGGGGACCGCCGGTTCCACCGCCGGGGCTTCCTCCGCGGGGGCCTTGTCCTCGGCCGCGTCGGCGGCCTTCTTCGCGGTTGCCTGGGCCTTCGCCTGGCCCTCCTTGGCCGCCTGCGCCTTCTCCGCCTTGGTGTCCTTGTCCTCGGTCTGGGTCGCCATCGGGGTCCTCCGGGTGCATGCCGATATCGCGATGTCGTCATGGACATGATACCATGCGCGCGGAAGCGTTCGCGCGGGGCGCATGCGGAGGTCCGGGTGCCCACCGAAGGAGGGGCGATGGCGTACGAGGCGTTGTGGGACATCCCCCGTCCCGATCCCGACAAGGTGATGCTGGCCCCCTTCGAGTACGTGCTGGCGATGGTGGGCGGCACCCGGCGGCGGGTCACCCCGGAGCGGTGGCGCGCGCTCTTCCCGCTGCGCGTGCGCGTGCATCCCGACGTCTACTTCGCGGTGGTCGCCCACCTCCTCTGCTTCGACGGCACCATCCAGACGTCGGACGGCCCGCTGACGATCCGCCCCGACCCCAAGCTGCGCAAAAAGGACGTGTTCGTCGACGCGAGGCAGGGGACGTAGGTGGACCCGACCGCATCGCTGGTGATCGAGGTCCCGTGGCTGCCGGATGCGATGCCGGCGGTGGTGGACGGGCGCGTGCCGACATCGGTTCGGGCGTGGCGGGCGTGGGGGAACACGGTGCTCCGGCACCGGATGGACCGGATCAAGGCGTGCCGGAACGACCCGGCCGAGCGGCGGCGGGAGAAGAAGCGGTGCCGGCTCTCGCGGGACTACTTCGCCTGCACCTGGCTCTGGATCTTCGACCCGATGGACCCGAAGGACCCCAACAAGCCCTGGATTCCCTATCCGCGGCAGGTCGACCTCTGGCACGCGATGGACGCCTGCATGGAGGTCCCGATGGGGCCGAACGCCTCCCTCGCCTGCTCCAAGGCCCGCGAGGTGGGGGCCTCCTGGGCGGTCGTCGCCGACGAACTGCACCGCTGGCTCTTCCACCCCGGCTGGCAGGCCCGCCTCGTCTCCCGCCAGGAGGATTTGGTCGACGACGTCGGCAACCCCGACTCCCTGTTCTGGAAACTCGACTACCTCCTCTTCGGCAACGGCGACGCGCCGGGGCTGCCGTCCTTCCTCCTGCCGCGCGGCTTCCTCCGCCACAAGCACCGCACCCACCTCAAACTGGTCAACCCCGAGACGAGCGCGGCGATCGTCGGCGAGAGCACCGGCGCCAACACCGGCCACGGCGGGCGGGCCAACCGCCGCGACTACGACGAGTTCGCCCGCATCCCCAACGCGCGGGCCAAGTGGGACGGCGGCGCCAACGCCGCCCACCACCAGGTCGTCGTCTCCACCGAGAACGCCGAGGCCGAGGGCAAGGACTTCGAGGACCTGCAAACCGGCGCCGCCGGCGGCACCCCGCCCGTGTCCTTCCCGATCGAGTGGTGGCAGGTCCCCGGCCACGGCTGGGACTGGTTCCGGGCCAAAGAGGCCGAGATGAGCACGGTCGAGTTCGCCTGCCAGGTCCTGCGAAACCGGCACAAGGGGATGGAGGAAACCGCCGTTTTCCCCATCGCCCGCCACATCACGCGGGAAAGCGGGCGGCTGGGGTCGTTCCCCTACAAGCCGGAGTGGCGGCCCCACCTCGTCACCATCGACGACGGCCACGGCGACGACACCGCGATCCTGTGGTGGCAGAAAAACCCGCGCACCCAACGCTCGGAACTGGTCGAGGCGTGGTTCAAGCGGCGGCGGCTGGCCCGCTTCGTCGGCAGCATCCTCAAGGGCGAGAAGCTGTCCGAGTACCTGGACCTCTACGACCAGGACGACCTGGAGGTCATCGCCTGGGTGGCCGAGCACCGCGCCTGGGAGGCGCGCATCTACGGCGACCGCCACGGCCGGCAGGCCAACCAGGTCACCGGCACCAGCCCGTACGCCGAGATCGAGCGCGAGTTCAAGCTCGCCATCAACGACTCCCACTCGGGCCTCAGCTCCGAGATGCTGCGCGACGCCTTCGAGGCGCACCTCCCCCTGATCGACGTCAACGACACGCCGCGGACGCGGGCGGTGGTCGAGATGTGGCAGTTGCACCACTACCGCGACGACACCAACCGGGTCGGCGAGCAGAAGGAACCGGCCCACGACGAGACGAGTCACGTCACCTGGGCGGGCGAGCTCTACGCCGTCGTCCAGGGGTACGCGACCAGGCCCCCGACCAAACCCGGCAAGCGGCACACCACCGGCGACCGCTCGCGCAACCACCTCGGCTCGCGGCGGCGCGGGCAGCAAAGGAGTCCGGCGTGGCTGGCCTCATCCACCCGCTAGAGATGACCAAGGCTTCGGACGACCGGGCGGCGATTCCCGAGTCGGGAACGTGCCCCGATTGCCTCTCCCGCGAGCTGTGGGTGTTTCGCGACCGCCTGGGCGGTCTCTGGGCGTCCTGCGCGCGGTGCCACCTGATCGTCCGCATGGCCGAGGAGTAGTCCCCCGTGGGTTCGCCGTTTCCTCCCTCCCCACCCCCCATGCTGTTCGGCCCCACCGGCAACCCCCTGTCCGGCGGGCCGGGCGGCATGGGCATGACCGGCATGGGCGGCCCCCCGCTCCTCCCCCCGATGGGCGGCGGTCTTGCGGGGTTGCCGGGGATGCCGGGGATGCCGCCGGACCCGGGCGACCTCAAGGTGGGTCCGGTCTACCCGGCGCGGCTGCTCGACGAGAACGGCAACCCGCGCAAACCCCGCAAACCCACGGCCACGGCCTGCCAGGCGAAGGCGACCCACGACGAGCGCAAGCACGGCCGCCTGGTCGCCCGTTTCCTCAAGGACCTGCGCCGCTACCGGCAGAAGCACCAGGGGGTGTTCGAGGACTTCGACCCCACGATCGACCAGGAGTTCACCTCCACCGAGGCCAGCACGCAGGTCAACAAGGTCGCCAACATGGGGGCGGGCCTGCCCTGGCGCTACGAGGTGCCCTACCGCACCGCCGCCGAGAAGAAGGCCAGCCAACGGGTCGAGGCGTGGGCCGCCCACTGGGTCGACACCTGGACCCGGATGCACGCCGCCCGCTGGGGCACCGACCTCCGCTACGAGATGTTCTGGTACGCCCTGGTCCTGGGGCACCTCGTCGGCCGCTGCTTCTGCGACCTCGACGACGCCGGGTACCCGTGGACCCCCGAACTGCTCAACCCGGCCCAGACCTTCCCCACCTTCGGCGGCCCCAAGGACGGCCTCACCGTGGTCACCGAGGTCTACCGGACCACCTACGGCGACGTCCTGGAGACCTACGCCGCCAAGTACGCCGGGCTGGAACGCAAGCTCCTGGGCAAGCAGCAGGGCGACGACCAGACCTGGAGCCACGCCGAGCTCGACCGCGACCGCTGCGGCAAGATGGTCACCTACTGCGACGCCTGGTGGCACGGCGCCTGGTTCGACGGGGTCGAGGTGGTGCCGGTCACCGCCCACGAGTACCTGGAGGTGCCCTACGTCTACTGCCGGGCGCCGGGGGAACCGGGCGGGTTCGCCTCCCCCGACCGCACCGACGTCACCATGCGGGAGGCCCTCTACGGCTACAAGCCGGGCCAGGACCTCGCCGGCTGGGACACGGTCGAGCAGGGACCCTCCTTCTTCCACTACGTCGAGAACGCGCTCTTGCAGCAGGAGGCGTACTACGGCATCCTCGTCACCCAGACGAAGCAGGCGACCAACCCGGCGACGGTGTTGGAGTCGGACTACGAGGAACCGCCGGAGCCGTTCGACTTCGGCCCCGGCGGCAACAACACGCTGCGCCCCGGCGAGAAGCTGCAAAACATCCCGACCAGCCCCCGCCCCTCCGACGTCGGCCCCCTCCTGGAGAAGGTCGGGGCCGAGGTCGCCAAGGCGATGCTGCCCGACCCGATGTTCGGCGTGGCCTCCGGCTCCCAGGTCTCCGGCTACGCCGAGGACGCGCTCAGGGGCGCCACCCGCGACCGCACCGGCGTCTACTTCGCGATGGTGCAGCGGTTCGTCGGCGGCATGCTCGGCCTCGCCGCCAGGGAGTTCCGCTCCTTCGGCCACCTGGCGACGACCGACGGCACCTACGCCGTGCCCAGCCCCCGCAAGTCGGCGGGGTCGGCGGCGGTCGGCGTCGGGGAGATGGCGGACCTGCCGCCCGAGGTGCTGCTGGCGATGGCGCAACTGGGGATCGGGCCGCCGAAGGACGAACCGGAGGTGGCGGTGTCCCTGGAGGACTTCGACCTCGTCGGGTCCGACGTGCGGGTCAAGATCAAGCAGATCTCGATGCAGAACCTGACCCAGATGATGAACGTGGTGCAGATGGCGCTGAACGCGCCGATGCCGGTCTGGAGCTGGGAGTACGGCGCCGAGCAGCTCGACGTCGACGACCCCGACCTGATGTGGCAGCAGATCCTGACCAACAAGGCGATGATGGACCCCCTGATCCTGAAAACGGTCCTCTACCCGAAGGCCCTCTACAAGAGCGGCAACATGGAGGCGTACCGGGCGTACATGGACGAGTTGCGGATGGCCCAGCAGCCGCCGCAGCCGATGGGCGGCGGGCAGCAACCGCCGCAAGCCCTGCCCCAAGGCGTGCGCGGGCCGCAGACGGCGCAGGGGGATTCGCAGCCCGCGGTCGACCAGGGACCGGGCGTCGGCGGCAGGCCAAGCGGCCCCACCGGCGGCCGGACGGATTTCAACCCCAGTTAGTTAGGAGGACACCGTGGCAAACGTCGGCGGCACGAGTTCCTACAGCAAGAAGAAGCGGACGGTGGGGACGCTGGTCAGCAACCCGATCCAGCCGAGCGGGGCGAGCGGCGATTCCCGCAACATCGGCGGCGGGTCCAGCGGCGCCTACTACACCCAGGCGGCCACGCCCAAGAGTTCCGGCACGCCGACCGGGGCCGGGACGAACCGGGCGCAGACGCCGTTCGGCCGCTACATCGCGCCGTCGGCGCTGCACGACCTGTGGAACGACCCCCAGGCGGCGGTGACGGACTACTTCAAGTTCATGGACCTGCCGCGCACCGGCGGCGGCTACGCCTCGGCCCTCGACGACGCCGACCGCGTGCAGTTGCTCTACCTGCTGCTCAACAACAACAACCCCAACTTCCTCTCCTTCGGCGACGCCGGCCCGATCGACTGGCTGGGACGCTACGAGGCCAACCAGTTCAAGCCGGGCGCGGCGGGCGTCGGCCCGTCCGACATCATCAACGCCCTGTTCAACGCCAAGGCCGGCACCACGGTCTACCAGGCATTGAACGGCGGCTCGGTGCCGATGACCGCCGAGCAGCAGACGAAGGCGTGGCTCGACTCCTTGCAGGGCGGGCTCGCCAACACGATGCCCGACGCCGTCTACCAGACGCTGATCGCCCGCTACCAGCAGGCGGCCAGGGACTTCAACGCCCAGCGGGCGCACAACCCCGGCGGCGCGACGTCCTTCGGCGACTACCTCCGACAGCAGGGCCTCGGCCCGCAAGCCTTCGGCGTCTGAGAAGGGAGGGCACGATGGCCGCGGCAGACCCCTTCATGATGGCCTACCCGACGTTCGGCCAGCTCTACCAACCCGGCACCTACGGCGGGATCTACGGGGCGCCAGGGGGAAACAACGCCTACCAGGATTCCCCGTTCGGCCAGCAGTACCTGGAGGACAACCCGCAGGCGGCGTTCTTCCGGGAACTGACCCGGCAGGGGTTCGGCGGGCTGGACAAGCGGTCGCAGGCGGCCCAGTCCCTCTACTCGCAGGTGCTGACCGGGTTCAAGGCGGCCTCCGCCGACAACCCGTTCATGCGGCTGGCCTCCGGTCCCGACGCCTACCTGCCGCGGCTGTCCTTCTCCGACCTGCTGCGGCAGATGACGCCCCAGCAGCGGGGCGAGAACCTGCCGGCATTGAACGTCACGTCGAGGTGGCAACCCCGGTAATGGGCATGCCGACGTTTCCGGTCAAGGTGCGGGGCGAGGTGGTCGCCGGGGTCAGCAGCTTCGTCCCGCCGTCGTACGGGTTCGTCGAGGCGGTGACGACGCGGCTGGAGGAGGTCGTGGGGGCGGCGGCGGAGGGTGACCTGATCGCCGTCTACGTCACCGTCTCCCGCCCGACGGCACCGCCGCCGACCCGCAGCGACGAGATTTGAATGCTAGGAGAAGTTGGTCCTCGCGAACTCGCCAAAGACCTTACGCGCCGCGTTGTCGTAGGCGTGCGCGGCTTCTTCTGCCGTTTGGTAGCATCCGAGGTATTGCTTCTTCCCCGCACAGGTCAAGGACGCGCTCCAGGGTTTCTTCCTGCCGCGATGGTCGAAAAACACGCCGCGAAACCCGGACGGACCGACCTTCCACTTCGCCATGTTCGCCATGTTCTGGCTTTGCGAACAATCGCGAAGGTTGCCGCGACGATTATCGAGCCCGTTCCCGTTTTTGTGGTCTACGTAGCGACCGCGCTGGGCGTCCATCAAAAATCGGTGGAGATAGAGACGCTTGCCGCCCCAGCCGCTTGCCGCGTACCACGCATGACCCGTCCAGATGGCGTGCCACTTGCGAGCCAGTACGCGTCCGCCATCTTCGGGACTGATGAGGGCGACCTTGCCCTGGGTCAATTGAACCTTGACGAAAGGGATACACTGAGGGTGCATCGCGGACCTCCATCCGGGGTGCCACGCCGGGGGCTGCTCCAACAGCGTCCCGGCTTTTCGTTGCGACCATTATACCCTCTCGCGCACGCGTGCGCACGAGGAGCGTGACGTGGCCTTCGACCCCTTCGGTTCCGCCATCGGGACGCTCGCCTCGGCCTTCCGCGGGCCGGGCCGCACCGTCCCCAGCCTGGTCGGGCAACCCCAGAACCTGCTCGGCGGGATGGGGTTGGTCGGCCCCGCCTCGGTCGGCCTGGGCGGGTTCGGCCTCGGGCTGACCCACGCCCAGGCCAGCCCCGCCGGAACGACCCCCTGGTGGGGACCGGGCGGCTCCTCCGCCCCCTGGTGGATGCCGCAGCCGGTCTTGCCGGCGACGACCGGGCCGACGACGCCGGGCACGACGGGGGCGATGGCCTCCCCCGGCGGCGACTGGGCCAACGTCGACAAGCTCAACGACCTGATCGCCCGCGCCGCGAGCGAGGCGGGGGTGGACCCCAACCGGATCAAGGCGATCATGAAATTGGAGTCGGACGGGGTGTGGCAGACCTCCTCCGCCGGCGCGATCGGCTACATGCAGGTGATGCCGGACTG
>Ga0081455_10001709_pt1 | contig 26564 bp, 26 predicted proteins | sample TabmetS3T2R1_FD_70207 | JGI IMG/M metagenome (GOLD analysis project Ga0081455, IMG submission 70207) | Tabebuia heterophylla rhizosphere microbial communities from the University of Puerto Rico - S3T2R1 | ecosystem: Host-associated > Plants > Roots > Rhizosphere ...
GTGCTCGGCGCGAACGACGGCATCGTCTCCACGGCGGGCCTCGTCGTGGGCGTGGCCGGCGCGACCGACGACCGCACCGCGCTGCTCACCGCCGGGCTGGCCGGCCTGCTGGCCGGCTCGATGTCGATGGCCGCGGGCGAGTACGTGTCCGTCTCCACCCAGCGGGACTCGGAGATGGCCGCACTCGCCCTGGAGCGGCGGGAGTTGCGCGAGCAGCCGGAGGCCGAGCTGGAGGAGCTGACCGAACTGCTGCAGCAGCGCGGGATGTCGCGCGAGGTGGCCCGCGAGGCGGCCGAGCAGCTGACCGAACGGGACGCGCTCAGGGCGCACGCGCGCGTGGAGCTCGGCATCGACCCCGACCAACTGACCAACCCCTGGCACGCGGCCTGGGCGAGCTTCCTTGCGTTCACCGTGGGCGCGCTGCTGCCACTGCTGTCGATCGTGCTGCCGCCCGCCGACTCCGTGCGCTCGGTGTATCGCAAGCTCCGCCGCCGCGGCTCGTTCGACTTCCCGGTGCTGGGGGTCGCGGCGGCGCTCCGGATGGACGGCGAGCGCGTGGCGGAGGCCCGCATCGTGCTGGGCGCGGTGGCCTCGCTGCCGCGCGAGGCGCCCGAGGCCGCGCGGCTGCTGATGGGAGAGCGCCTCACCGCCGAGGTCATCGACCGCGCGGCGGACGCGGCCTACCGGCCCGCCAAGCCCCTCGACAACACCGACCTCACCCATCCCTACCGCAAGAAGATGACGCGGGTCTACGTGGCGCGCGCGCTTCGGAGCCTGGCCGGCCTGCCGGAGGCGGCATCGGCATGACCGCCCTCGGCCAGCGCATCAAGGCCTTCCGCGCCGAGCGCGGGCTTCAGCAGCGGCAGCTCGCCGAGAAGGCGGGGCTCACCCCGAGCATGCTCTCGCAGATCGAGTCGGGGCGGCTCACCCCGTCGCTGCCCACGCTGGGCAAGCTGGCCGGCGCCCTCGGCGTGTCGATCGGCTCGCTGTTCGAGCCCGCGCCGACCGGGCGCCTGCACGTCACCCGCAAGGTCGACTACCCGGTGGTGTCCTTCGACGGCTCGTCGGAGAAGTGGCACGTGTTGGGAGCCGGGCTCTTCCAGGGTAAGATCCGGGCGGTGATGTCGACGCTCGGGCCTCGCTCGCGGGGCGTGAAGACCGACAAGGTCGTCATCGAGCCGGGGCAGATGAAGCTCTTCTACGTGATCGAGGGCCGGGTGGCCCTGCACTACAACGGTGATCGCCACGTGCTGGACGCGGGCGACAGCGCCTACCTCGACGGGGGCACCGCGCACGGCTGGGAGAACGTGGGCGCGCGGACCGCGAAGGCCCTCTGGGTGATCCTCGGATAGGCCGCGGAGAGAACGGATCATGGCCGACGACAAGGAGCGGGTGGTGGTGGACTTCCGGACCGAGCCCGGCCGGTACAAGCACTGGAAGCTGTCGATCGCGGGCCCGGTGGCGACGCTGGCCATGGACGTGCAAGAGGACGGCGGCCTCGTGCCCGGTTACGAGCTGAAGCTCAACTCCTACGACCTGGGCGTGGACATCGAGCTGTACGACGCCATCCAGCGGCTGCGCTTCGAGCATCCCGAGGTGGGCGCGGTCTTGCTCACCTCCGGCAAGGAGCGCGTCTTCTGCGCGGGCGCCAACATCCGGATGCTGAGCCAGTCCTCGCACGGGTGGAAGGTGAACTTCTGCAAGTTCACCAACGAGACGCGCAGCGCGATCGAGGACGCCACCGCCCACTCGCGCCAGGCCTGGCTGACCGCGGTGCACGGGCCCTGTGCGGGGGGCGGCTACGAGCTGGCGCTCGCGACCGATTGGATCGTCATGGCCGACGACGGCTCCACCACGGTGGCGCTGCCCGAGGTGCCGCTGCTCGCGGTGCTGCCCGGCACCGGCGGCCTCACCCGGCTGGTGGACAAGCGTCACGTGCGTCGCGACCGCGCCGATTTCTTCTGCACCTTGGAAGAAGGCATCAAGGGCCAGCGCGCGGTGGAGTGGCGCCTGGTCGACGAGGTGGTCCCGCGCTCGCGGCTGGCCGAGGCCACGAAGGCGCGCGCGGAGGAGCGGGCCGCCCGCACCGATCGGCCGACGACCGCGCAGGGAATCACGCTGGACCGGCTCGGGCGGCGCATCGAGGGCGACCGTATCGCCTACGCGCACGTCACCGCCGAGATCGACCGTGGGCGGGGCGTGGCCGAGATCACGGTCGCGGGCCCGACCGCGCCGCCGCCCGGCGACGCGGCGGGCATTCACCGCGCCGGCACCCGCTTCTGGCCGCTCGCGGTCGCGCGGGAGCTGGACGACCTGATCCTCCACCTGCGCACCAACGAGGAGGCGATCGGGATCTGGATCGTCCGCACCGCCGGCCCCGCCGACCTGGTGGAGGCCCACGACCGCGCGCTCCTCGAGCACGACGCGGACTGGCTGGTCCGCGAGATCCGCCTGTACGTGAAGCGCACGCTCAGGCGCCTGGACGTCTCCTCGCGCTCGATCTTCGCCCTCATCGAGCCGGGCTCCTGCTTCGCGGGCACCCTGCTCGAGCTGGCCCTGGCCGCCGACCGTGTCTTCATGCTGGAGGGCCCGCGCGAAGGCGACGAGCGGTCGGCCGCCACCGTGCGCCTGACCGGGATGAACTTCGGCCCCTATCCGACCGTGAACGGCCTCACGCGACTGGCCAGCCGGTTCCTGGACGAGCCGGGCCGCGTGGACGACCTGAAAGGTCGGATCGGCGAGGACCTGGACGCGACGGCTGCCTCGGAGGCCGGGCTCGTGACCTTCACGCCCGACGACATCGACTGGGAGGACGAGGTGCGGATCGCGGTCGAGGAGCGCGCCGCGTTTTCGCCCGACGCGCTGACCGGCATGGAGGCCTCGCTGCGGTTCGCGGGCCCCGAGACGATGGAGAGCAAGATCTTCGCCCGACTCTCCGCGTGGCAGAACTGGATCTTCCAGCGGCCCAACGCGGTCGGGCCCAAGGGCGCGCTCCAGGTGTACGGCACCGGCGAGCGCGGTGACTTCGACCGCAGGAGAGTGTGATGGCGTCGATCGACTACATCGAGCGGATCCCCAACAACGTCAACCTGGCCGAGAACCGGCGGCTGCTGCGCGCGCTGGAAGAGTGGCAGCCGAAGTTCCTCGAGTGGTGGCGCGACATGGGGCCGGATGGCTTCCAGGCCAAGGAGGTCTACCTGCGCACCGCGGTCAGCGTGGACGCCCGAGGCTGGGCGCAGTTCGACTACACACGCATGCCCGAGTACCGCTGGGGCATCTTCCTGGCCGAGCCCGAGCCGGGGCGACAGATCAACTTCGGCGACCATCTGGGCCAGCCCGCCTGGCAGGAGGTGCCGGGCGAATACCGGGGGACGCTCCGCCGCCTGATCGTCACGCAGGGCGACACCGAGCCGGCGTCGGTCGAGCAGCAGCGGCACCTCGGGCGGACGTGCCCGTCCCTCTACGATCTGCGCAACCTCTTCCAGGTCAACGTGGAGGAGGGCCGCCACCTCTGGGCGATGGTCTACCTGCTCGACGCGCACTTCGGCCGCGACGGCCGCGAGGAGTCCGAGGCGCTGCTGCAGCGCCGGTCGGGCGACCACGACAAGCCCCGCATCCTCGGCGCGTTCAACGAGCGCACCCCGGACTGGCTCTCCTTCTTCATGTTCTGCTTCTTCACCGACCGCGACGGCAAGTACCAGCTCGCGAGCCTGGCCGAGAGCGGCTTCGATCCGCTGTCGCGCACCTGCCGCTTCATGCTGACCGAGGAGGCCCACCACATGTTCGTGGGGGAGAGCGGGGTGGGGCGCATCGTGCAGCGGGCCTGCGAGATCATGCGCGAGCACAAGACCGACGACGTGCGGCGCTTCGGCGGGGTGGACCTGCCGACCATCCAGAGGTACATCAACTTCCACTGCTCGGTCTCGCTCGACCTCTTCGGCTCCGAGGTGTCCACCAACGCGGCCAACTTCTACACCATGGGACTCAAGGGCCGCTTCGAGGAGACCAAGAGGAAGGACGACCATCGGCTCAAGGACGGCACCTACTCGGTGGCGACGCTGGTGGGGGAGAGCATCGTCACCCGCGAGGAGGGTGCGCTGGTCTCGCTGAACGAGCGGCTGCGCGACGACTACATCGCCGACTGCCAGCGCGGGGTGAACCGCTGGAACGAGATCATCAAGAGCCACGGCATCGAGTTCACCCTCACGCTGCCCCACCGCGGCTTCCGCCGCGCCATCGGGGCCTTCGCCGAGGTCAAGGTCTCGCCCGACGGGCGCGTGGTCAGCGAGGCCGAGTGGGACGCCAGGCACCGCGACTGGCTGCCCACCGAGGACGACGAGCGCTACGTGGCCAGCCTCATGCAGCCGGTCACCGACCGCGGCAAGATCGCCGGATGGATCGCGCCGGCGGCGCGAGGCATCAACAGCCAGCCCGCCGACTTCGAGTACGTCCGGCTGGGCTGAGCGGGAGCGCGAGCCCGTGAAGCCGGTCACCTCGAAGACGCTCGGGCCGACGTTCGGGATGTACTCGCACGGCATGGTGGCCTCGGGCGGCGAGCTGGTGGTGGTGGCCGGGCAGGTGGCAGCCGACCGGGTCGGCAAGCTGGTCGGCTCCGGCGACGTGGTGGCCCAGACGAAACAGGCCTTCGAGAACGTGCGGGCGGTGCTCGAGGCCGCGGGCTCGAGCATGCGCCAGATCGTCCGCTTCCAGACGTTTCTCACCCACGCCGCCGACATCGAAGGCTTCATGCAGGCGCGCAAGGAGGTCTTCCCGGGCTACTTCCCGGACGGCGTCTATCCGCCGAACACCATCCTGGTGGTCTCGCGGCTGGTGCTGCCGGAGCTGCTGGTCGAGATCGAGGCCATGGCGGTGAAGCCGGGGTCGACGAACGCAGCGAACGCCCCCACCCGATCGGCCGCGAAGCGCCACCGCCCGCGCGCGGCCGGTCGCGGCAAGACGTCGCAGAGGCGCCGATGATGCAGGTTCCCGCGCGGTTCAACGCGGCGACGTTCTTCGTCGACCGGCACCTCGCCGAGGGCCGGGCTGACCGGATCGCGTTCTTCCACGAGGGTGGCTCGCTCACCTACGCGCAGCTCGCCGACCTGGTGAACCGCACCGGCAACGCCCTGCTGGACCTGGGCGTGCGCCCCGAGCAGCGTGTGCTCTGCCTCTTGCTCGACTCGCCCGAGTTCCTGGCCACGTTCTGGGGCGCGATCAAGATCGGCGCCGTCCCGATCCCGGTCAACACCATGATGCGCGCCGACGACTACCTCTACTTCCTGGAGGACAGCCGGGCGCCGGTGGCGGTGATCTCGGAGCCGCTGCTGGCCGAGGCCGGCCCGATCCTCGACAAGGCGCGACATCTCCGGCACGTGGTCGTGGCGGGCCGCGCGTCGGGGTCGCAGATTGGCTTCGAGAGCTGGGTGGCGAAGGCCTCGCCGCGCCTGCCGCCCTTCGACAGCTCGAAGGACGATCCGGCCCTCTGGCTCTACTCCTCCGGCTCGACCGGCAGGCCCAAGGGCGCGGTGCACCTGCAGCACGACATGGTGGTGTGCTCGGACACCTACGCGCTGCAGATCCTGGGGATGACCGAGGCCGACCGCACCGTCTCCGCGGCCAAGCTCTTCTTCGCCTACGGCCTCGGCAACAACATGTACTTCCCGATGCGCGTGGGCGGTCAGGGCGTGCTCTATCCGCACCGGCCGACGCCGGATGCGATGTTCGAGCTGATCCAGCGCCACCGGCCGACGCTCTTCTTCGGGGTGCCCACGCTCTACGCGGCGATGCTGCAGGTGAAGGAAGCCGAGAAGCGCTACGACCTCTCCTGCCTGCGCTTCTGCATCTCGGCGGGCGAGGCCCTGCCCGAGGAGATCTACCGGCGCTGGCAGGAGCGCTTCGGGGTCGAGATCCTCGACGGCATCGGCACCACCGAGATCCTGCACATCTTCCTGTCGAACCGTCCGGGCCGGGCGCGGCCCGGATCCACCGGCCAGGTGGTGCCGGGCTACGAGGCGATGGTGGTGGACGAGGACGGCCGCCCGATGCCGACCGGCGAGATCGGCAATCTCCGGGTCAAGGGCGACTCGACCATGGCCTACTACTGGAACCAGCACGAGAAGACGAAGGACGCGCTCGTGGGCCACTGGATCCAGACCGGCGACAAGTACTACCAGGACCCCGACGGCTACTTCTGGTACTGCGGCCGCGGCGACGACATGCTGAAGGTCGGCGGCATCTGGGTCTCGCCGGTCGAGGTGGAGAACACCCTGATCGCGCATCCGGCGGTGCTGGAGACGGCGGTGGTGGGCCACGCCGACACCGACGAGCTGATCAAGCCGAAGGCGTTCGTGGTGCTGAAGGAGGGCCACTCGCCGTCGGCTCACCTCGAGGCCGACTTGAAGGCCTTCGTGAAGGACAAGATCGCGCCGTACAAGTATCCCCGCTGGATCGAGTTCGTGATCGAGCTGCCCAAGACCGCCACGGGCAAGATCCAGCGCTTCAAGCTGCGGCAGTGACCGCGCTCGAGACGCTGGACGCCGAGGGCCTCCGGCGTCACCAGTGGACCCGGCTGCTCGCTCTCGCGGAAGCCGCGGTGCCGGCCAATCCGTTCGTCACTGCGCAGTGCAAGCGCGCCGGCTTCACCTCGGCCCGGGACCTTCGCGGCTGGGACGATTTCGCGCGCCTCCCGCTCACTTCCAAGAGCGAGCTGATGACGGACCAGGCCGAGCACCCACCCTTCGGCAGCAATCTCACCTATCCGCTGGACCGGTACGTCCGCGTGCACCAGACCTCCGGCACCACCGGCACGCCGCTACGCTGGCTCGACACGCAGGAGTCCTGGGAGTGGTGGGCGCGCTGCTGGACGGCGGTGCTGCGAGGCGCGGGGCTCGGGCCCGGCGACCGCGTCTTCTTCCCGTTCTCGTTCGGGCTGTTCGTGGGCTTCTGGGCCGGGTTCGAGGGCGCGCGCCTGGTGGGGGCGATGGCGATCCCGGGCGGCGGTCAGGACTCGGCCCAGCGGCTGGCCGCCATGGCGGCCCTCGGCGCGACCGCGGTCTGCTGTACGCCGTCCTACGCGCTGCACCTGGCCGAGGTGGCCCGCGAACGCGGTGTCGCGCTGGACCGGCTCGGCATCCGGGCCACCGTTCACGCGGGCGAGCCCGGTGCCGGCATCCCCGCGGTGCGGGCCCGCATCGAGGACGGCTGGGGCGCCCGCGCGTACGACCACGCGGGCATGACCGAGATGGGCGCCTACGGCTTCGAGTGCGCCGAGCAGTCCGGCCTGCACGTGAACGAAGCCGAATTCATCGCCGAGGTCGTGGACGTGGTCACCGGCCGCCCCGCCGACGAGGGCGAGCTCATCCTGACCAATCTAGGCCGGCTCGGCTCTCCGCTGCTCCGTTACCGGACCGGCGACCGCGTGCAGGTGGCCAGGAGGCCGTGCGCCTGCGGCCGAAGCTTCATGCGCCTGGACGGCGGGATCCTGGGCCGCGTGGACGACATGCTGATCGTGCGCGGGGTGAACGTGTTCCCGTCCGCGCTCGAGGGCATCGTCCGGCGCTTCCCCGCGGTCGACGAGTTCATGATCGAGGTGTATCGCCGCGGGCAGCTGGACGAGGTGCGGCTGCTGCTGGAGGTGAGCGGGCAGCCGGCCACGGTGGTCGCCGCGGTGCAGGAGGCGGTGCGCGTCGACCTGGGCATCCGCGTCGAAGCGGTCCCGGTGCCGGGGCAGAGCCTGCCGCGCTACGAGCTGAAGGCGCGGCGCCTGGTGCGCCGGACGAGCGCATAACCCCACCCGCTCTACGCGCGGGGGCGGCCGCCCGGATGTGTTGACCCGCTCGCGCTCCCGCTGGTAGTCATTGAGGCCATGGCGCCTGCCGTCTCGGGGTCGGAGACCTTCCCCACGCTCATCGCCGCGATCGCCAGCGGCGACCGCGATGCGTTCAGCCGCTTCTACGACCTGGCCGCGCCCCTGGCCTACGGGCTCATCCGCCGCGTGCTGCGCGACCCGGAGGCCGCCGCGGAGGTGCTGCAGGAGGTGTTCTGGCAGGTCTGGAAGGAGGCCGCGCAGTACGACCCGAAGCGGGGCAGCCCGGAGGCCTGGCTCGTGATGCGGGCGAAGACGCGGGCAATCGATCGGCTGCGGTCCATACGTAGAAGAGACAGGACCTTCGTGGCCCCGGTGGACGAGTCGCTGGCCCGGGGAGAGGACCCGCCGGGCGCGAGCGCGGCGGGGATGGCCGAGGACCGCGGGCTCGTGCAGGGCGCGCTGGCGCAGCTGCCGGAGCCGCAGCGGCAGGTCATCGAGCTGGCCTTCTTCCAGGGCCTGACGCAGTCGGAGATCGCGGCCAGGCTCGGGGAGCCGCTCGGCACCGTCAAGACGCGCGCCCGGCTCGGCCTCGAGCGGCTCCGGGGCGCCCTTGGAGGGGGGAGGATGTCGGCGACATGACCCGCGACGAGATCGGCGACCTGGCCGCCGCCTACGCCCTGGGCGCTCTCGAGGGCGACGAGCGCGCGCGCTTCGAGGCGCTGCTGCGTGCGGACGACGCCGACGCGGTGGCCGCGCTGCGCGACGCCGAGAGCACGCTGGTGGACCTGGCCGCCGCGGCGCCCGCGCCGCCGCCTCCGGGCGTGAAGGCGGCGCTGATGGACCGCATCGCGGCGGAGCCGGCCGCGGCGCGAGCACCGGCGATCCCGCCGCCGCGGCGGCCGCGCCGCTGGTGGCCGGTCGTGCTGAGCGGGGCGATGGCGGCCGGCCTGGCCGCGGTCGTCGTCGGCTGGTCGGTGTCCTCGACCTACGAGCACCGGCTCGACGCGCTGGCCCGCGACGCCCAGCAGCTGCGGGCGGAGCTGCGCCGCCAGCAGGCGATCGTCGCCATCCTGCGCGATCCCGCCACCCAGGTGGTGGCGCTCGCGGGGCTGCCGCCGGCTCCGGGAGCCCGCGCGCGGATGCTGTGGCACGCGCAGGCCGGCGGCGTGTTCGTGGCGGCCGGGCTGCCGGCGCCGCCCCCGGACAAGACCTACCAGCTCTGGGCGATCGCGGGCAACGCGCCGGTCTCCGCCGGCGTCTTCTCGGTGGACGCCGGCGGGACCGGTAGTCTCTCGGTGGCGCCGCTGCCGGGCCTGAGCGCGGTCGACGCCTTCGCGGTCACGCTGGAGCCCGCGGGCGGACGGCCCGCGCCCACCGGCGAGATGTACCTGCTCGGCAAGTCCTGAGGCGATCGCACCGATCTGCCCCCGCGCAGTCGCGCACGGTTGCGGCGCACACCCGTGCGGGAGAAGATGGAGCGAGTCCGGAGACACCAGGGGGTGACCACAGTGCGAGCAGTCATCACGATCGTGGCCGGGGTGCTTGCGTTGGCCGGCTGCGCGGCTCAGATGGACACGCCCGAGACCACGGCCAAGGCCACCGAGGCGCAGCAGTGTCAGCGCGGAGGCGGATGGTGGCGTGCGAATCTGGGCGTCTGCGACTGGCAGGGGACTGGCAGCGGTAAGCAGTAGCCGCGGATGGAGATCGGCCTTCTCCTCGTGCTCGGCGCCTTCGCCTTCACCGTGCTCGCCGGCAGCATCGAGCTCTGGCTGGCCTGGCGGACCCGCCGATCCCTCGTGCGGAAACCCTCGCCACCGCTCCATCCGCTGACGCGTCGGGTGGAGGTGCCACGGCTGCGGTCGGCGAACCCGCGACGGTGGCTGCGCTACGTCGGGTTCTTCGTGGGGTTCCTCATCGCGAGCTACGTCGGCCTCACGCTGGTGAAGGCGCTCTACCGCGTGATCGAGCCCTGGCTCTAGTGAGTGACGGGGGCGATTCGATCAGAACGGGCTCCGCCCTTCGGGGCCCCCTCCGAGCCTCCCCCAGGATTCAGGATGGCGCGGGCGAGGCCCGCGCGCGAACAGAGGTGTACTGAGACGCGCCTCAGCCCGTCGACCGGCGCGGCGGCTAGTAGTCGGAGGGGGCCTCGACGGCCCCCTCCGAGCCTCCCCTGAGAGCAGGGTGGCGCGGGCGAAGCCCGCGCTCGAACGCAGGTTATTCAGACGCGCTCCCCTAGCCGACGGCGGATCGTTGCGGAGCTCCCTGCCCTCCGATATACTCCGCGCCACCATTCGATCGGGCACCGGCCCTTCCCGACCTCGAGGAGGCTGCCATGGATCGCTTCCGCCCGCTCCGGCCGCTCACCGCGGTGATGGCGCTGATCGCCGTGCCGCTCCTGCCGCTCGCCGCGTCCGCCCAGACCCCGAAGTACGGCGGGGTGCTGGTCACCGCGCCGCTCAGCGCCGCGCCGAGCCTGTCGCCGCACGAGGAATCGACGGTCGCGGTGGTGCAGCAGGCCAGCCCGTGCTTCAACAACCTGGTCTACTATGACCCGGCCAAGAAGCAGGAGAGCGGCGACACCATCATTCCCGAGCTGGCCGAGAAGTGGTCCTGGCAGGACAACCACCGCAATCTGGTGTTCCTCCTCCGCCGGGACGTGAAGTGGCACGACGGCAAGCCGTTCACCTCGCAGGACGTCAAGTACACCTTCGACATGGTGCGCGCCGCCCCGGAAGCCAAAGGTCGCCTGAAGGTCAATCCGCGCAAGCTCTGGTACGAGAACGTGGAGGGCATCGAGGCGCCGGATCCCCACACGGTGGTGTTCCGGTTGAAGAAGCCGCAGCCATCGCTGCTGCTGATGCTGGCCTCCGGCTACTCGCCGGTCTATCCAGCCCACGTCCCGCTCGCCGAGTTCAAGAACAAGTGCATCGGCACCGGCCCGTTCAAGTTGAAGGAGAACAAGCCGGGCGAGTACATCGAGTACGTGAAGAACCCCGACTACTTCGTCAAGGGCCGGCCCTATCTCGACGGCCTCAAGTTCGTGGTCATCCGCGACCGCTCGACCCAGATCGCCGCGGTGCAGTCCGGTCAGCTCGACGTCGCCGGCACCGGGTGGAACCGCGCCAACGCGGAAGACGCCAAGCGGGGCGCACCCAAGCTGGTGATGGTGGAGGCGGACAGCAACGTCAACGACAACGTCCTGATCAACTTCAAGAAGGCGCCGTTCACCGACCGGCGCGTGCGACAGGCCATCAACCTGGCCCTGGACCGCAAGGGCTACCTGGTCGGGCCCCGTCAGGGCGCGGCGACCTTCGGGGGCGCGCTCCTGCCCAAGCCGGCCGGGGTGTGGGGGCTTTCCGCCGCCGAGGTGAGCCGGCTCGCCGGCATGGGCGACCCGGCCAAGCAGAAGACGGAGGCGCGGAAGCTGCTCGCGGAGGCCGGGTTCGGCCCGAACAACCCGCTGAAGTTCACCCTGTCCACCCGGGCCCTGTCGATCTACGTGGATACCGCGAGCTGGATGGTCGATCAGCTCCAGCAGGTGGGCATCGAAGCGACCCTGGAGCAGATCGAGACCGGCGTGTGGCATCCCAAGATGACGCGGCTCGAGTACCAGGTCGCGCTCAACCTCACCGGCGTGGGCATCGACGACCCGGACGCGCAGCTCTTCGAGAACTACCGCTGCGGCTCGCAGCGCAACTTCTCGGGCTACTGCTCGGAGGAGATCGACCGGCTGATGCTCGAGCAGTCGCAGACCCTCGACCGGGCCAAGCGGCTCGCGCTCGTCAACGACATCGACCGCAAGCTGCAGGCGGACGGGGCGCGGCCGGTCCTGGGCTGGGGCAAGCAGCACTGGGTGATGTGGCCGCACGTCAAGGGCTGGGCGGTGCACGAGAACTCGATCTACAACGTGAGCCGCCGCCAGGACGTCTGGCTGGCCAAATAGCGGTCCCCGCGCCGCGCACGGGGGGATGACGTGAAGATCTACATCCTCAAGCGGCTGATCATCGCGGGCGTGACCCTGCTGGGCATGTCCATGCTCATCTTCGTGCTGATGCGGCTGGCTCCCGGCAACATCACCGACATCATCTTCGAGTCGGCCGGCTACGTGGACGAGGCCGACCGTCACCGCCTGGAAGCCGAGCTCGGCATCGACAAGCCGGTGGCCGTCCAGTACCTCAACTGGCTCGGCGACTTCGTGCGCGGCGACCTCGGCAAGTCGTACCGCTACGAGCTGCCCGCCTGGGAGGTGATCAAGCCGCGCCTGCCGGTCACGTTGGAGCTGGCGGTGCTGGCGCTGGGCTTCTCGGTGCTGCTGGGCGTTCCCACCGGGGTGATCAGCGCCGTCCGCCGGGGCCGGCCGGTGGACTACGCGCTCCGGGTCTTCTCGCTCGCCGGGCTGTCGATGCCCTCGTTCTGGCTCGGCATGATCGTGATCCTGCTGCTGGTCCGCTCGCTCGGCTGGATCCCGTCGATGACCTACGTCTCGCCGTTCGAGAACCTGGGGGCCAACCTCTTCCAGTTCCTGCTCCCCGCGCTCGCGGTGGGCTACCGCAGCTCGGCCCTGATCATGCGGATCACCCGGTCCACCATGCTGGAGGTGCTGCGCGAGGACTACATTCGCACCGCGTGGGCCAAGGGCCAGCGGAGCACGCAGGTGGTCTGGCGGCACGCGTTCAAGAACGCGTCGCTGCCGGTGATCACCCTGATCGGCATCGAGTTCGCGTTCCTGATCGGTGGCCTGATCGTCACCGAGACGGTGTTCAACCTGCCCGGGGTGGCCCGCTACCTGGTGGACGCCATCCAGGGCCGCGACTACCCGATCGTGCAGAACCTGGCGATGGTGATCGCGGTGGTGGTGGTGACGGCCAATCTCGTCGTCGACCTGCTGTACACGTGGCTCGACCCGCGCATCAAGTACGGGCAGGCCTGATGGCGATCAACGCGATCGAGGTCGCGGTCCCGGATCGGCGACCGCGGGAGCGCACCTGGCGGTCCGCGCTCTGGCTGTTCGTGCGGAAGAACCCGCTGGGCGCGCTCGGCGGGGTGCTGATGGTGTTGCTGATCGTGGGCGCGCTCTTCGCCGACGTGCTCGCCACCCACAACCCGGTTCGGACGTCGGGCCGGGTGCTGGTGTCGCCCGGCAGCGAGTTCTGGCTCGGCACCGACAACCTGGGGCGCGACCTCTGGAGCCGGGTGGTGCACGGCTCCCGCATCTCGCTGCTCGTCGGCGTGGCGTCGACGCTGCTGGGGGCGGGGGTGGGGGGGATGATCGGCCTCGTGTCGGGCTACCTGGGCGGCAAGACCGACCTGGTCGTGCAGCGGCTCATGGACATCATGCAGGCGCTGCCGATCCTGGTGCTGGCGCTGGTCATGGCCGCGGCGCTGGGGCCGTCGCTGCTCAACACCATCATCGCGATCTCGGTGGTGATCGTGCCGCGCGCGGCGCGCCTGATCCGCTCGAGCGTGCTCGCCATCCGCGAGTTCGTCTACATCGAGTCGGCGCGCGCGATGGGGGTGAGCCACGGCCGGGTGGCCTTGCGCCACATCCTGCCGAACACGGTCGGGCCCTTCATCGTGCTGGTGACCGCGCAGCTCGGCGGCGCGATCCTGGGCGAGGCGGCGCTCTCCTACCTGGGTCTCGGGGTGCCCGAGCCCTATCCGTCGTGGGGCCGCATGCTGTCCATCGCGGCCGCCGAGTACGCCCAGAAGGCGCCGTGGCTGGTGATCTTCCCCGGCCTGGCGATCAGCCTCGCCGTCTTCGGCACCAACCTGCTGGGCGACGCGCTCCGCGACAAGCTCGACCCGCGCCTGCGCGGGTCCTGACCCGCACCCTCAGACCCCTCACCCTGCCATCTCCCCAAGGGGGAGAGGGATTGCTGAGACCGACGGCACGCTCCCTCTCCCTTCAGGGGAGAGGGCAGGGGTGAGGGGCGCGGTTACTTCCCCTTCAGCGTCAGGTCCTCGTACGGCGCCGAGTAGGCGTGGCCGGCGATCAGGCCCAGGCCCGACTCGCGCACGCGCGGGCCGACCCCGTTGATGAAGGCCAGCTCCCAGATCGGCGCGTACACGACCTTTTCGTGGACCAGCTGCTGGATGCGGTGGAGGGTGGCCTCGCGCCGCTTCGGATCGTTTTCCGCGGCCTGCTCCTTGTATAGGCCGTCGATGTCGGGGTATGAGCCGTACACGTAGGCACCGCCGGTGGCCACGAAGGCCTCGATGCGGGTCGCCGCGTTGCCGAAGGCTCCGCTCGCACCCTGGATGAGGTTCTTGAACTTCTTCTCCGAGTAGCCGCTGAAGAACGCGGCGCGCTCGAGGGGGCGCAGCTTCACCCGGATGCCGGCCTGCTGCAGCGAGTTGCCGACCGCCTCGGCGAGATTGGCGTAGGAGCCGTCGCAGAAGTACTCGCCGGCGTCGAAGCCGGACGGGTATCCCGCCGCGGCCAGCAGTTGCTTGGCGCGGGCGCGGTCGTACACCGGCGCGGGCGGCTGCCAGAAGTACTCGAAGGAGCTCGGGATGATGCTGCCGCTCAGCTTGGAGTGTCCGAGCGTGAGGGCCTGGTTGATGGAGGGCCGGTCGATGGCGAGGCTCGCGGCCTCCCGTACCCGGCGATCGTGCCACGGCGACTTGGGGTCCCACTGGTCGGCGAAGTAGAGCCAGAATGGAGCCTGGATCACCGCCGGCTTGAGGGAGAGCCCGGGGGTCTTCAGCAGCTCCTCGGCCAGCTCGCCCCGGATCGAGTAGGCGATGTCGACCTCGCCCCGCTTGAGCGCGGCCAGCCGCGTGGCCTCGTCCGGCACCACCTTGAGCACCAGGCGCTTCACGCTCGGGCTCTTGCGCCAGTACTGCTCGAAGGCTTCCAGGACCAGCTCGACGCCCGGCGTGAACGATACGAACTTGTAGGGGCCGGCCCCGATCGGCGCCTTCTTGAACCCCTCGTCGCCGACCTTCTCCACGTACTTGCGCGGCACGATCCAGCCCGCGCCGGTGGCGTTGGTATAGAAGGTGAGGAAGTCGGGCCACGGCTGCTTCAGCCGGATACGCACGTGGGTCGCATCGGGGGTCTCGACCGCGGCCACCCGCTCCTTCATCAGCTTCATCGCGGTGCCGTGGTAGCGCTCCAGCGAGAACTTCACGTCGTCCGACGTCACCGGGTCGCCGTTGTGGAAGAGCGCACCCTTGCGGAGCGTGAACTCGTAGACGAGGCCATCCTTGGAGACCGTCCACGACTCGGCCAGGCTCGGCGCGCGCGGCTGGCCGGGCATCGGCTTCACCAGCGCGTCGTGGAGCGCGTAGAGGACCATGTACGGCGTGATCATGCCCGGCGTCTCGCCCGGATCGAACCAGGTCGGAGCCAGGGAGACGTGCACGGCATAGGTGAGCTGACCCTCGGGCGCGGCGAGGAGCGCCGCGGGTAGCACGAGGACGAGGGCCGCCAGCAGGATCAGGACGAGAGCGCGCGAGGTCATGGACACGCCTCCTTCGAGCGATGAAGGGTCCGGATCGGGAAAAGGTGCGGCCGATTATCCCGAAATCGTCGGGCGTGTCAACCGCGCTCGTGGGCCGTCAGCGGCCGCGCGCGCGGAAGCTCCTGCGCGCTCGGCATCCGTGGTATTCCTGCGCGGGTGAGCCACGTCGCTTCCACCTCGGCCGCCGTGGCTGCCCCGTCCGCCTTCGCCTCCATCCTCCGCGAGAGCGCCTATCGACGGCTCTGGTGCTCCGGTCTCTGCGTCAACGGCGCGCGCTGGATGGACCTGGTCCTGCTCGGCTGGCTCGCGTTCCAGCTCACCGACTCGCCCTTCATGGTGGGCCTGGCCGCCTTCGCCCGGTCGGCGCCGCTCATGGTCCTGGGGCCGTTCACCGGCATCCTGGCCGATCGCATGCACCGCGGGCGCGTCCTCGTGCTCACGCAGGCCCTCGGCTTGGCCACCGCGCTCGCCCTCGCCGCGGTCTTCGCGCTGGACCGGGGCGGGTTCTGGCCGCTGGTCGGCCTCGAGATGCTGTTCGGCGCGCTCTGGGCGCTCGACTTCCCGGCGCGGCGCACCGCCCTCTACGCGCTGGTGGGCACGCGCCGCGTGGCCACCGCGGTGTCGCTCGAGACCGTGTCGATGCAGGTGGCCAAGATGATCGTGCCCGTGCTGGCCGGCGTCGGTCTCGCCCGGCTGGGCCCGGCGCCCTGCTATCTCGGGGTGGCCGCGCTCTACACCGTGGGGCTGCTGGTGTTCATCGGGCTGCCCGCCCGCATCGGCGGGCCCGGCGCCCGCGAGGCGGCCTCGGTGGCCGCGAGCCTCGGCACCGGAGTCCGGGAGGCGTGGCGCGAGCCGACGGTGCGGGCGGTGCTGCTGGTGACGATCCTGATGAACGTGCTCTTCTTTCCGTACCAGCACATGCTGCCGGTGTTCGCCCGGGACGTGCTGCGCGTCGGCCCCGAATGGCTGGGCGCCCTCATCGCCGCGGACGGCCTGGGCGCCCTGCTCGGCGCGCTGGCCATCGCCTCCGGCCGCGGCTTCCTGCCCCACGGCCGGCTCTTCGCCTCGTCGGTGCTGGTCGCGCCGTTCCTGCTGCTGGCCTTCACCACCCTGCGCTGGCCCTGGGCCTGCCTGCTCGTGCTGGTGGTGATGGGGATCTGCGAGTCCGGCTTCGCGGCGATGCAGAGCACGCTGGTGCTGCTCGCTGCACCGGAGGCCGGCCGCGGCCGGGCCATGGGCATTCTCTCGGCCTGCATCGGCACCCAGCCCGCCGGCACGCTGTGGATCGGCTTCCTCTCGGGCGGCATCGGCGTCCCGGCCGCGATGGCCATCAACGGAGCGGTCGCCCTGCTGGCCATGGTGCCGGCGGCCTGGCCCCTGACCCGGCGATCACGTCCGGCGCATATTGACCGAGTTTACGAAGTACCCTAACTTTGTGGCCCGATCATCGCGTCGCCGGGGTGGTCCCGGCGGATCTCGGCCGCATTCCGTCGCTCAGGGGGGAAAGAAGATGATGCGTGTCGTACTCGTGCTGGGGCTGGTGGCCGCCGTGTCACTGTCGATGCCCGGGGCCACCTCGCTCGCCCAGGAGGTCCTCACCAACGACTCGGTGGTCCAGATGATCAAGGCGGGACTGCCCGAGGCGGTGGTCATCGCCAAGATCAAGTCGACCGCCACCAAGTTCGACCTGAAGACCGACTCGCTGGTGAAGCTCAAGAAGGACGGCGTCTCGGACAAGGTCCTGGAGGCGATGGTGGCCGCGGGGCAGGGATCCTCCACCACCGCGATGCCGGCCCCGCCGCAGCCGGCGATCGCCGCCGGAGCGTTGAAGAATCAGGACGTGATCTACCAGCTGGTGGGCGAAAAGTACGTCGAGATGTTCCCCACCGCGGCCAACCTCGAGACGAACATGGCGTTCTTCCAGAGCAAGAGCGAGGTCGTCCTGGAAGGTCGCAAGGCCAAGTTCCGCATCACCCAGAAGCAGCCGGTCTTCCTCAGCACGTACTCCACGACCGACGCGCCCCTGGTGAAGCTCAAGCCGGGCGACGACCACGACGATCGCAACCTCAAGATCGGCGGGGGGGCGTTCCATCCCTTCGGCGGCACCCAGAAGATGGGCGTGCGCCAGGAGGACAAGATCGACCTCACCATCGAGCGCGACTCGCGCGGCTTCTACCGGGTGAGCCCGTCCAGGCCGCTGCCGCCCGGCGAGTACGGCTTCATCCTCGCGACCGGCTTCGGCGCCGGCTCGGGCAAGATCTACGACTTCGGAGTGGACTGAGACGCACGGCCACGATGCGCCCGGGCCCCTCGAGCGGGCTCGGGCGCTCGCCCCGCTGCTCGATGACCTGAGCGATCGCATCGAGCAGGAGCGCCGGCTTCCCGAGCCGGTGCTGCACGCGCTGTTCGACGCCTCCCTCTTCCGCCTGCTCCTGCCGGGCTTCCTGGACGGCGGCGAGGTCGATCCCCTCACGTTCGTGCAGGTCATCGAGGAGATCGCCCGGCACGACGGCAGCACCGCGTGGTGCCTCTGCCAGGCCGCGGGCTGCGCGATGACCGCCGCGTACCTCCCGCCCGAGGCCGCGCGCCGGATCTTCGCGGAGCCCCGCGCGGTGCTGGCCTGGGGGCCGAGCAACGACGCCCGCGCGACCGCGGTCGACGGCGGCTACCGCATCACCGGCACCTGGAGCTTCGCGAGCGGCTGCCGCCACGCCACCTGGCTCGGCGGGTACTGTCCGATCCAGGAGCCCGATGGTCGCGCGCGGCGCCGGCCGGACGGGACGTCCGAGGGACGCACCATGCTGTTCCCGGCCGATCGGGCCACCATCGTCGACGTCTGGCACGTGACCGGCCTGCGGGGCACCGCGAGCGACGCGTTCACGGTCACCGACCTGTTCGTGCCCCACGAGCACACCGTCGCGCGGGACGATCCGGCCGAGCGCCGCCACCCCGCGCCGCTCTACTGCTTTCCCTCGGGCAGCCTCTACGCGGCCGGCTTCTCCGGCGTGGCGATGGGCCTGGCGCAGAGCAGCCTGGACGCCTTCATCGAGCTGGCCCGCGACAAGGAGCCGCGCGCCTCGAAGCACCGGGTGCGCGACAGCGCGCTCGTGCAGTTCCAGGTCGCGGAGGCGGAGGCGAAGCTCGGCGCGGCCCGCACGTTCCTCCACGACGCCCTGGCGCGCACCTGGGCCGAGGTGAGGCGGGTCGGCAGCCCGCTCGGCCTGGAGCAGCGGGTGAAGATCCGCCTGGCCTCCACCTACGGGATCCACCAGGCCAAGCAGGTGGTCGACACCGTGCACCACGCGGCCGGGTCCAGCGCCATCTTCACCAGCAGCGCCTTCGAGCGACGCTTCCGCGATCTCCACACCGTGACCCAGCAGCTGCAGGGACGCCAGGCCCATCTGGAGACGGTCGGCCGGTACCTGCTCGGGCTCCCGCCGGACCAGACCTTTCTGTAGTCGTGCCCTCCCGCGCTTCATCCGATACGCCCCGCTCGTCCGCGCGCGGCCGCCTCGCCGCGCCGCGGCGTCGGGCGCCGCAGAATTAGGAGTGAAATATTCCCCGTGTGTAGAATGACAGTGAGCTTCGAGCCCGGTGCGATCCGTCGAACAGGAGGTTGCCATCGCTCGACACTCGCGACGAAGTCCTCCCGATACCCGCCGAGGTGGCTTGCCTTGAGTGAGATCCCGGCCGAGACCCCCCGTATTGCCCGCGCGTACTGTCCGGCCTGCGAGCCGGACGCCGACACCTTCCACGAGATTCTCGAGGTCCAGTGGTGCAACGTCCACATGCCGCTGCGCGAGGGCGTGGATGACGCACGGGTGATGTCGGACGCCATGCTGACGGGCAGCGCGGAGGCAGGGGGCGACGAGAACCGCCGGTGGTGTGACGTGATTCACGGCGCGCCGAGCCGCCACCGTCGGGGACACTGACCCCGCGAGCCGCGACCGCGCGCGGCGCGCGACGTCAGATCAGCGGCCAGGGGTAGCGCAGGCCGCTCGAATCCGCCGGGAAGCGGCGTGAGCGGAGCAGTCCCCGCGCGCGGCGCTCGATCCCGCGCACCTCGTCGGCGTCGAGCAGCTCCACCAGCCCCGCCGGCAGACCCGAGCCGAGCACGCGCCGGAGATCCGCGAGCAGCGCGGGCGCGATCGGCTCCTCGGCGAAGTCCCAGATCACCGTCCGCAGCTTCGACTCGACGTGGAAGGTGAGCCCGTTGTCGATCGCGTAGATCCGATCGTCGGGCACCCACAGACAGTGCCCGCTCTTACGATCCGCGTTGTTGGCCACCAGATCGAACAGGCAGATGCGCTGGAGCGCCTCCCGGTGCTCGGCGTGCTCGAGCAGCGTGAAGTAGTGCTGGCGGAAGTCGGCGTGCACGAACAGCTGGAGCGATCCCTCTCCGAGCGGGCCCTCGCGCGGCGCGGTCGGCGGCACGAGGCCCCAGCCGAGGGCCTCCGAGAGCCGGTAGGCGGCGATCTCGCGGCGATAGAGGCCGGGCGGAAAGTCCCAGAGCGGCCGCTCGCCGCGCTCGGGCTTGTAGACGGCCAGCGCGGTGGTGCCGTCGAGATGAAGCTCGACCAGGAACGTGGCGTTGCTGCTGCGAGGCAGCCGCCCCTTGAGCGCCACGTCTCCCCGGGCCAGCAGGTCGAGGGCGACGGCCGGATCCGCTCGCCCGCCCATCGCCTCTAGCAGCCCGACGAAACACGCTCAGGCTGATCAAAGAGGTCCAGATGCGAGGCGACGCCCGACGGCCGCACGCGAGGCGCCTCGTGGCTCGAATGGCCCACGGTCAACATGGCGTAGGCATGTTGAGGATGAAGGCGAGCGTGCGGCCGGGGGCGCCAACGACGCAGATGGGCCTCTTTCATCGGCCTGAGTCAGTGCTGGACGTGGCCGTTGGAACGGGGGCACACATGACCCTCCGGATCCATGGGGCGGCTGCAGATCGGGCAGCTCGGCCGACCCGCCTTCATGAGCTCGTTGGCGCGCTCCACGAAGGCGGCGGCCTGCCCGCGCGTGATGCGGAAGCGAGCCATCGCAGGCTGGGCGGCGCTCTCCTCGGGCGCCGATTCCTCTGCGCCTTCCTCCGCCTCTTCCTGCAGCTCGCTGGCCTCGACGACCACCCGGTCCTGCGCCTCGTCGTAGCCGACCGCGAGGGAGCCCACGTCCCACACCGCTTCCAGCGGCTCCAGCAGCTCCACGCTGCCGCGCGCGGGAGCCGGCGCGCCCTTTACGCGCGCGAGGAGGCCGCTGAGGTATTCGCCCAGCGCGCGGACATGCTCCTTCTCGACTTTCAGCGTGAGGAGGCGGCCCGCCTGCCGCGATTGCAGGTAGAAGACGCGCTGGCCGGGCGGGCCAATCGCCCCCGCGGTGAAATGGTCGGGCGAATCGATCTCGAACGACGGGTTGTCGCTCATGCCTTGCCGTTCGCGAGCCAGGCGAGGTCGCCGCTACAGGAGTTGACGGTGAGCACCGCCGGCCCACCCCGGCGGTAGGACACCACCGTGATCGACGCGGGGGCGATCATGATGCGCTGGAAGAGATCGAGGGGCGTGCCGAGCGCCTGGGCCACCGCTGCCTTGATCGGATCGGCGTGCGAGACCGCGACCACGATCTGCCCGGGATGGCGGGCCACGATCTTGCCGAGCGCGGACGTCATGCGGGCCTGCATCTCCGGGAACGACTCGCCGCCCGGGAACCTGAAGCTGCTCGGATTGCGCTGCACCGTCTCCCACTCCGGCCGGCGGGCCGCCTGCTTGAGCGTCCAGCCGGTCCAATCACCGATGTCGAGATCGGCCAGGTCGCGCTCGATGCGGAGCGCGCGCTTCACCGCGCGCGCGATGGGCTGGGCGGTCTCGCGCGCGCGCGTGATCGGCGAGCAGTAGACCGCGGCCACCTTGGGCAGCCGGCCGATGCGCTCCGCTGCGGCGTCGGCCTGACGCCGGCCCTCGTCGGACAGGTGCAGCCCGGGGGCGCGCCCGGGGAGCTTGACTCCGGTGGTGGGTGTCAGCCCGTGGCGCACGAGCAGGACGACCGACGCGGCGTCCGCCATCGACGGGAGCGTCTAGGAGACGGCCCGGCGCTTGGACCGGACGAAGTCCACCAGCACGTACTCACCGAGGCGGTCCGAGGTCGCGAAGAAGGCGCGGCCGCGGTTGATGCGAGTCATCTGCTCGACGAAGGCGGTCAGGGCGTGGCTCTGCTCGAGCATGAAGGTGTTGATGGTGATGTCCTCGCGCGTGCAGCGCTGCACTTCCTTGAGCGTCTCCTGCAGCGTGCGCCGCGTGGGAGGATAGGCGAACTCCGGCTCGCTGCCTTCCAGATGCGCGGTGGGCTCGCCGTCGGTGATCATGATCACCTGCTTGTTGCCCCCCTTGTGCCGGGCCAGCAGCTGCCGGGCGAGGAGGAAGCCCGCGTGCATGTTGGTGCCCACGCTCCACTCCCCGGGGGCCAGGTGGGGTAGCTGGGCCGCGGTGAACTCGCGGGCGTAGAGCGAGAAGCCCACGATGTAGAGGCTGTCGCGCGGGAACTGGCCGCGGATGAGCGCGTTCAGGGCGAGCGCGACCTTCTTGGCGGGCAGGAAGCATCCGTTGAAGATCATCGAGCGGCTCATGTCGAGCATGAGCACGGTGGCGGCCTGGGTCTGGGTCTCGGTCCGCGCCACCTCGAAGTCGGCGGGGGCGAGCCGGACCGGGACCCCGGTCCCGTGCCGCTCCACCGCGTTCATCAGCGTCTCGCGCAGCTCGAGCAGGAACGGATCGCCGAACTCGTAGGGTTTCGCCTGGTCGGTGCGGTCGCCGCCCGCGCCGCGCCGCTCGATCGGATGGCCGCCGAAGCGATCGCGCTTCAGGTGGCCGAAGATGTCGCGCAGGGCCTTGTCGCCGATCTTGCGGATGGCCCGCGCGGTCAGCTCGAGCCGGTCGCCTTTTCGCTCGAGGTAGCCGGCCTCTTCGAGCTTCCGGGTCATCTCGCGCAGCCGCTCCAGGTCGCGCTTGGCCTCCTCGCCCAGCAGCTGCTCGACCTGCTGCGGATCGATCTTCTCCAGGTCGTTGGGATCACGCACCTTCTGGACCTGCCGCTCGAGGTCGTCGAGCTGGCGGAGCTCATCCATCAGCTCCATGGCCTGCTTCATGGTGAGGTCGTCGTCGCCGCGGAAGTTGTAGCGGCGCCCGTCGGGGGGCGGCATCACCTGGGAGAGGTTCACGCCGAGCTGTCGCAGCTCCGCCTCCAGCCGCTCGTCCTGCATGAAGAGCGACTGCATCATCTCCTGCAGCTGCCGGCGCTGCCCGGGCGACATGCTGGACAGCAGCGACTGCATCTGGCCGGCCTGCCGGGCGATCTGCTCCAGGAGGTCGTCGAGATTCTGAGCAGCCGGGAAGTGGTCGCCCCACTTCTGCTTGAAGGCCTCGAAGTCCGGCTCGCGCCCGTCCGCGCGCTCCTGGAGCATGCGGTTGAGATCGCGCAGCATCTCCCGGAGGCGCTCCATGTCCTGGGGCGTCATGCCGCCGAGCGCCTTCTGCATGTTGGACAGGAACGGCTGCAGCATCTGCTGCTGCAGGCCCTTCATCAGCTCCCAGAACAGGCGATGCGCGTCCGGATCCATGAACTCATAGTTCTGCAGCGCCTGGATGCGGCCGGCCGGCGACTCCGGCATCTCGTCGAGGGTCTTGCGATGCTCGGCGGCCGCTTTCTCCATCGCCTCGCGGAACGACCCGGGGGCTTCGCCCTTCTGGGCCCGCTCGCGCGCGTCGGCCACCCGGCGGTCGATGCCCTCTCGCTCGGTCTTCATGATGGTGTCGAGCTTCTGCTTGATGTCGTCGAGGACCGAGGAGAGGTCGTAGCGGTCGAGCTGCTGCTGGCGCTGCCGCCGCAGCCGGTTGAGCAGATCTTGAAGCCCGGGCAGGTTGGCCCCGTCCGGGTTGCGGGCCCCCCGCTGGAACAGCCGTCGCAGCGCGCTCCACGGATCGCCGTCCGAGAGGAGATCGTCGGACATCGCGTCGAGCAGCTGGTCGGCGTCGAGGTCGTCGATGCGCTGGGAGCCGTCCCAGCGCGAGTACCAGATCGGGGCCACTAGCGCCTCACGCGACCCGGTAGCGCGACTGGCCGGCCTGCACGTCCTTGTTCAGCTTCTTGCTCAGGTGCAGGCCTTCCAGCACGAACTCGACCGCGGCGGCCACCGTGGCCGGATCCTGGCCGCCCAGCTTGCGCACCGCGGCCTGCAGGGGACGGACCTGGCCGAGGTAGCGGAGGTAGGCCTCCGACGGCATCGCGTCCGAGACCTCGATCTTGAGCCCGTCCTGGAAGGCGCCCACCACTTCGTCGAGCTCGCCGGAGGCGAAGCTGCGGTTGAACACGTTGAGCACCGCGCGCTGGAGGATCTTGCCGAGCACCTTCTCCTCGCTCGATTCGCCCAGGCTCTCCAGCTCGATCTTGCCCCCGGTGGAAGCGCCGAGCGCGGCGAGGTCGCTCACCCGCGGGGCCGCCACCGCCTCCCCGAGGCGGAGGGCGCGCTTGAGTGCGCTCGACAGCAGGTTCTCGTAGTTGCAGATGGTCACGCGCACCGACACCCCGGAGCGCTGGCTGATCTCGGGGGAGCGGCGCGCGAGGTGGGTGATCTCAGCCACGAGCTGCTTCATGAAGTCGGGACTCTTCGTCTCGAGCCCCGCATCCGCGTAGGCGGTGCGCTCGGCCTCCATGATCGCGATCTCGTCGTCGACCCGGCGCGGGTAGTGTGTGCGGATCTGGGAGCCGAACCGGTCCTTGAGGGGCGTGATGATGCGCCCACGGTTGGTGTAGTCCTCCGGGTTTGCGCTCGCCACCACGTAGAGATCGATGGGCAGCCGCACCTTGTAGCCGCGGATCTGCACGTCGCGCTCCTCCATGATGTTGAGCAGGCCCACCTGGATGCGCTCGGCGAGATCCGGTAGCTCGTTGAGTGCAAAGATGCCGCGGTTGGTGCGGGGCAGGAGCCCGTAGTGGATGGTCAGCTCGTCGGAGAGATACCGGCCCTCGGCCACCTTGATCGGATCCACCTCGCCGATCAGGTCGGCGATCGTGATGTCCGGGGTGGCGAGCTTCTCGCCGTAGCGCCGGTCGCGCGGGATCCAGGCGATCGGAGCGCGGTCGCCCAGCTCGGCCACCCGCTGGCGGCACGCCGAGCAGATCGGCGCGAAGGGCTCGTCGGTGATCTCGCAGCCGGCCAGCGCGGGCACTTCTTCGTCGAGGAGCCCGACCAGCAGCCGCGCCATGCGGGTCTTGGCCTGGCCGCGCTCGCCGAGGAAGACGATGTCTTGCCCGCTCAGCACCGCGTTCTCGATCTGCGGCACCACGGTGTGCTCGTAGCCCACGATGCCGGTGAAGAGGCTCTCGCCGCGGCGGATCCGCGCGATCAGGTTGTCGCGCAGCTCCTGCTTGACGGACCGCGGCGCGTACCCGCTGTCGCGCAGCTCTCGTATCGTGCTCGGCTTCGCCATGCCCGCTCCCTTCGCAGTCGTGGGCTCACTATGCGGCGGCCCCCGCCCGCTGTCAATCCGACGCGCTCGCTGCGGCCCGGCTTGCACCGGCTTGACTTGCCCGCTCCACGCGCGGACGATGCGGCCATGCAGAGCCACGCAGGCGCAGCGCGATGGAGCCGGCTCACGCTGGCCGCGCTGCTGGTGGTCCTGGCGCCGCTGCACGTCGACGCCATCGCCGACGACATCGGGATCGCCGTCCTCGAGACGAATGATGATCCCGGACCCGGCGATCCCGTCGCCGAGACGGTCACCACCCCCGCCGATCTCGTCGCGCCGCGGTCGCTTTTGCGGCCGGCGCCGGCGACCCGCGATGAGCGGGCCGCCGTCTCCGCGATCGCGATCCGGCCCACCGATCGGGCTCCTCCCCGCGTCTGAGCGTCTTCCGCTCGGGTTCCGTCGCTCGTCGCGCACCCATTCACCGAGGAGAAGCCGATCCATGAAGACCGTTCTGATGACGATCGCGTTCGCCGGATTTGCCGTGACCCCCGCGCTCGCCCACGAGTGCCCGCTGCTGCACCGGCAGGTGATGGCCGCGGCCGAGGATCGCCTGGACGACGCCTCCTACAAGGCCAAGACGCTGGCCGCGGAAGGCGCGGCGCTGCACAAGGCCGGGCAGCACGACGCCTCCGTCGCCAAGTACGAGGAGGCGGCCAAGGCGATGGGCATCACGCTCTCGCACAAGGCCAAGTAGCGCGCTCCGCTCAGGACACGCCCCGGGGGCCCGCCGGCCCCCGGGGCGCAGGGCGCGGCGGGAGCAGGTAGCCCACCAGCAGCGCGTTGAGGTTCAGCAGCAGCAGCTTGTTCCACGCCACCGACGCGGCCAGCGCCCGGGCCGGGTGGTCCAGCTCGGCGGAGAACAGATCGGCCAGCGCGGTCTGGGTCAGGCTCATCGCGGCCACCATGAACTGCGGCGGGATCCGCCCGCCCGGCCCGTAGTCACGGTGGCTGTGCGCGATGCCCATCGAAAGCAGGTAGTAGGCGTACTCGTGGGTGAGCGCGGCCTCCGCAGTCTCCCGGAGCCAGCGGGCGAGGCTGTGCTTGCGCCGCTCGATGCGGGCGCGATCGGGAGCGCCGTCGGGACCGAGGAAGAACCGCGCGGTGGCCGGGAATCGCAAGAAATGCTCGTAGAGCGCGGTGGTGAGCGCCTCCTCGTGCGCGAGCACGACCGGCGCGCTCGCCCGGATCGCCGCGGCGTCCGCGTCGTCGAAGCCCACGAACGCGGCCAGTTCGCGCAGGTATCCCTGCATGTCCGCTCCCGGGGGCACGCGCTCCTCGTCGCCGACGCTCATGGCAGCCTCCTGTCCGCGTGCGATAATACCGCCCATGCGGGCCAAGATCGCGTCCCTGGCGCTGACGGCCGCGGTGGCCGTCGCGGCGGGCGCCTGCTCGTCATCGTCGTCGAGCCTGCCCTACAAGCCCGAGGTGCAGCCGTCCGGGGCGACGATCTCCGCGGCGTACACCATCGTGGGGGATCGCCTACGCGTGGAGATCGCGAGCGGCGGCCGCCGGCTCGAGCGCGCCCAGATCGTCACGCCCGACGGCGGCGTGCTCGAAGCGCAGACGATCGAGTACACCCCGGCCCCCTACAGCGGGGGTAGCCCGGTCGGGCTCAGCTTCGGTATCGGCGGCTTCAGCGGCGGGGGCGGCAGCGGGGTGGGCACGGGTGTCGGCGTCTCCACCGGCGGCCTCGTGGGCGGTGGTGGCGGAGGCGGCGAGATCGCCTCGACCATCGCGTCGTTTCCGCTCGCCCAGGCCGGGCCGGCCCCGTGGCGGGGG
>Ga0081455_10001710_pt1 | contig 26562 bp, 25 predicted proteins | sample TabmetS3T2R1_FD_70207 | JGI IMG/M metagenome (GOLD analysis project Ga0081455, IMG submission 70207) | Tabebuia heterophylla rhizosphere microbial communities from the University of Puerto Rico - S3T2R1 | ecosystem: Host-associated > Plants > Roots > Rhizosphere ...
GCGCGGCGCCGCCGCCGGCCCACGGACGGCAGCGGGTCGGGGCGCCGCTCGATCTCGGCGTGCGCGCGCTGAACACCTTCCTGACCTGCTGCCGCGGCCAGCGGCTCGGCATCTTTGCCGGTTCCGGCGTCGGCAAATCGGTGCTGCTGTCGATGCTGGCGCGCAATGTCGATGCCGATGTCTCGGTGATCGGGCTGGTCGGCGAACGCGGCCGCGAGGTGCAGGAATTCCTGCAGGACGATCTCGGTGAAGCCGGCCTGGCCCGCTCGGTGGTGGTGGTCGCGACCTCGGACGAGCCGGCCCTGATGCGGCGGCAGGCCGCCTTCCTGACGCTTGCGATCGCCGAATATTTTCGCGACGAGGACCAGGACGTACTGGTCCTGATGGATTCGGTGACGCGCTTTGCCATGGCCCAGCGCGAGATTGGCCTCTCCGCCGGCGAGCCGCCGACCGCGAAAGGCTATACGCCGACTGTCTTCACGGAATTGCCGAAGCTGCTCGAGCGCGCCGGCCCCGGTCCCGGCGCCGGCACCATCACCGGGATCTTCACCGTTCTGGTCGACGGCGACGACCATAATGAGCCGGTCGCCGACGCCGTGCGTGGCATCCTCGACGGCCACATCGTGATGGAGCGGGCGATCGCCGAGCGCGGCCGCTACCCGGCGATCAACGTCCTGAAGTCGGTCTCGCGCACCATGCCGAAATCGGCCAACCCGGCCTATCTGCCGACCCTGACCCGCGCCCGCCAGGTGATGGCAACCTATGCCGACATGGAAGAGCTGATCCGGCTCGGCGCCTACCGCCCGGGCTCCAGCACGGAGGTCGATGAGGCGATCCGCCTGCACCGGCCGCTGGAGGACTTCCTGCGCCAGGGCAAGGACGAGGCGACCGGCCTTTTGGCCGGCTACCAGCAGCTGGAGCAAATCATCGCGACCTTGGAAACGGAAAGCTAACTTTGTCGGGCCATCATCCGCTCCGCTATCGAGTTCCGCTGGCGGGGCCCATTCGGGAAGCCGGCGGCTGTCCCGCCTCTGTCAGGGACTTCTGGGGAGTATGAGTCGATGAAGTCACGGGAAACCCTCATCCGCCTGAAGAAATTTCAGGTCGACGAAAAGCGCCGCCGCGTGGCGCAGATCGAGGGCATGATCGCCGAGTTCCAGCGCATGTCCACCGATCTCGAGCGCGAGATCCAGACCGAACAGGATCGCGCGGGGATCAACGATCCCACACACTTTGCCTATCCAACCTATGCCAAGGCCGCGATCCAGCGCCGGGAAAATCTCAACCGGTCGGCAGGCGAGTTGCAGGGCCAGCTCGAAGAGGCCCGCGGCCATCTCGCCGATGCCTATGAAGACCTGAAGAAGGTCGAGATGCTGGACGAGCGCGATCAGGCGCGCGAGCGGGCGGAGGAAGATTCCCGCGAGCAGGCGGACATGGACAGCATCGGCCTGATGCGCTCACGGATCGCCATCGCCTGACGGCCGCCTTCCCATCACCGTGCGAGACGCTTGAAGAATGGGGCCGAAAGGCCCCATTGTCGCGATGGGACTCCCGCATATTGCGAGGTCGTGGTACGGGAACCAAACGGCCCGGAGCGCGGCCGGCGATTCGATCGCATCAAGGGGCGGGGTTGAGACGAGATGCTGACGCCGGCTGAGCTGGTCTGGCTGATTGCGGCGGTCGCCAAGGGCGACGAAGCCGCGTTTGAACGGCTTTACACGGCCACGCGGGCGAAACTCTTCGGCGTGGTGCTGCGTATCTTGCGCCGACAGGATCTCGCAGAGGAGGTCATTCAGGAATGCTACGTCAGGATCTGGAGTAGCGCGTCGCAGTTCAATCCGACGGTCGCCTCGCCGATCACGTGGATGGTGTCGATCGCCCGCAACCGCGCCATCGATCTCGTCCGCAAGCGCAGCGAAGCCTCGATCGAGGACGAGCCGCAGGCGATGGAAGTCGCGGCCGACAATCCCGATCCGCTGGCGCGCCGCGAAATGAACGACGATCTGAAGCGGCTGCTCGGCTGTGTCGGCAAGCTGGAGCCGGAGCGGCAACGCCTTGTGCTTCTGGCCTACTATAACGGCTGGAGCCGCGAGCAGCTTGCGGACAAGTTCAACACGCCGGTCAATACGGTGAAGACCTGGTTGCGGCGGAGCATGCTCGAGATCAGGGATTGCCTCGGGCTGGTGCCGCCGGTTTGATGAGCTGCGACGTTCGGATGCTGGAGCACAAGCGGGTTCTGAAGCACAAAGGCAGATACTGAATCATAATGACCCACGACGAAGACCATATCACGCTGGCTGCCGAATACGTCCTCGGGACGCTTGACGGCGATGAGCGCGTGCAGGTCGAGACCATGATGACGATCGACCAGGATTTCCGAGCCCTGGTTGAATCATGGGAGCGTCGGCTCGGCGAACTCAACGCGATGGTGGCATCGGTCGAGCCGCCCGAGCATGTCTGGGGCAAGGTCCGCGAGGCGGTGACCGCGATCGCGCCCGCGACAGCGCTCCGCCTGCCGGAGATTTCCGCGCCGACGCCCGTCGCCCCGCTCGGCCCGATCGAGCCGCAGCCGGCTGGCGGTGCCGAAATCGTGCAATTGAATTCGCGGCTGCGCCGGATACGCGGCTGGGCACAGGCCGCAACCGCGCTTGCCGCGTGTCTCGTCGCTTTCGTCCTGGCGCAGGTGGCCGCGCCGTCGTTGCTGCCGCAATCGTTGCGGCCGGGTGGAAGCACGGCCGCGCCGCAGCGCGCTCTGGTCGCGGTGCTGTCGCGCGACGGCGGGCCGCCCGCCTTTGTCATGACCGTCGACCCCGCCTCGAAGACGCTGACCGTGCGCCGCCCGGGCGCCGATCCGGAAGGCGCCAAGAGTTACGAACTCTGGATGGTGTCGGACAAGCTCGCCCGGCCACGGTCGCTCGGCGTGATCGGCAAGGATGATTTCACCACCAAGGCCGTGCTGACATCGTTCGATGACGCGACCATCGATGGCGCGACCTACGCCATCACGCTGGAGCCGCAGGGCGGCTCGCCCACGGGGCAGCCGACCTCGGCGCCGCTGTTTGCCGGCAAGCTGATGGACATCGTGCCGCCGCCGGGCGCGCAGAAGAAGAGCTGAGGCGCGGTCGCGAAGATCCCGCCGTTTGAAGCACGGGCCATATCGCAAAAGAAAACATCGCAAAAAGAAAACGCCCCTTGGGGAGAGGGGCGTTTTCCGTCGTGCGTCACTTGGGGTAGTTGGGGGTAGTCTGGCTTGCCAACTTGGGGGGAGTTGGGTCGCCTTAAACCTTGGCGGCGATGGGGGGCAAACGACGCCAAGGAATTCCGTTGTCTATCTCCTGAGCATGACCTTGTCGGAAAACCGGTTCCCGCTTTTCCGGATCATGCTGCTAGCGCACCATCGACTGGCCGCTGGTCGTAACCATCACAGGCTTGCCGGCCTTGACCACCTGCACGCGATCGGCCTGGGCGAAATTGTCGCCGGCATTCACGCGGGCGGTAATGCCAATACCCGCGACGGCCGTCGCAGCAATCAGCGCCAACACCACGATCTTCAGGTGGGTGGTGCGATCGGCGCTGTAAAATGAATGGTTCATTTCAGCCTCCGCTTTTGCTGGTTGTCCCTGTGTCAAGCCAGCGAGCAGGCAGGTTCAACGTCTTCGTTTCAGCAACGTAGGACTTGGCGCCTTCGTTCCGAATACCCGATCACAAAGTCGTGAAAAGGCGTGATAGTCGGTGATTTGCCCTTGCTTGTGTCGTTTCGGCGACGCGGCAAAAGGCCGGCCGGGGCGATCTGCCGGTCGATTTAAATGCTGCCGACCGTCTTCAGCCGGGCCCGCGGATGGATTTCCGACTGCGACATCACGGTCGTCTGCGCCCGGAAGCGTTCCACCAGGGAACGCACAAACGGCCGGATCGATCCCGAGGTCACGAGCACCGGCGCCTCGCCTTCGCGGGCGGCCTGTTCGAAGCGGTCGCGGACCAGACCGATGAACTCCGAAAGTTTCGAGGGCTGCATCGCAAGATTGCGTTCTTCGCCCTGGCCCACGATCGATTCCGCAAAGGCCTGTTCCCAGCGCGCGGACAGCGCGATCAGCGGCAGGTAGCCATTCACGGAGGTGTTCTGGGAGCAGATCTGGCGGGCGAGCCGGGACCGGACATGTTCCACGATCGTCGCCGGATTGCGCGAGAAGGCGACCGCGTCGGCGACGCCTTCCAGGATGGTCGAGAGGTCGCGGATGGAAATGCGCTCGGCGAGCAGCAGCTGCAGCACGCGCTGGATACCGGAGGCGGTAATCTGCGACGGCACGATGTCCTTCACCAGCTCCGACTGCTCCTTCGGCAGTTCCTTGAGCAGCTTCTGCACCTCGCCATAGGACAGCAGTTCGGACATGTTGGTCTTGAGCAGCTCGGTCAGGTGCGTCGAGAGCACGGTCGCGGCGTCGACCACGGTGTAGCCCTTCAGCGTCGCTTCTTCCTTCAGTGTCGCATCGACCCAGGTCGCCGGCAGCCCGAAGGTCGGCTCGGTGGTGTGGATGCCGGGCACCGAGACCTGCGCGCCGGCCGGGTCCATCACCATGTAGCTCGTCGGCCAGATCCGCCCCGTTCCGGCGTCGACCTCCTTGATCTTGATGACGTAGGTGTTGGCCTCGAGCTGCACATTGTCGAGGATGCGCACCGCGGGCATCACGAAGCCCATCTCGATCGCGAGTGAGCGGCGCAGCGCCTTGATCTGCTCGGTGAGCTTGTCCTTGCCGTCCGGACCGTTGACCAGCGGCAGCAGCGCGTAGCCGAGTTCGATCTTGAGATCGTCCATCTTCAGCGCCGCCGAGATCGGCTCGTCCGCAGCGCCAGCGGCTGCGGCGGTGGCCGGCGTCTCGGTCGCGGCACGGACATCGGCCGCCGCCTTCTCGGCCTTCTTGCGGTGCGAATCCCAGGCGAAGAACGCAGTTCCGCCGCCGAGCGCCAGGAACGGCAGCATCGGAATGCCGGGCAGGGTGGCCAGAATCAGCATCACGGCGGCCGACATGCCGAGCGCGCGGGGATAGCCCGATAATTGCCCGATCAGAGCCTTGTCGGCGGCGCCGGTGATGCCGGCCTTCGACACCAGGAGGCCGGCCGCGGTCGAGACGATCAGCGCCGGAATCTGGGTGACGAGGCCGTCACCGACGGTGAGCACGGTGTAGGTGCGGGCGGCGTCGCCGAAGCTGAGGCCCTGCTGGGCGATGCCGATGATCATGCCGCCGATCACATTGATGAACACGACGAGGAGACCGGCAACGGCGTCGCCGCGGACGAATTTCGAGGCGCCGTCCATCGCGCCGAAGAAGCCGCTCTCGTCCTCCAGCGCCTTGCGGCGCTCCTTGGCGGTCTTCTCGTCGATCAGGCCGGCCGACAGATCGGCGTCGATCGCCATCTGCTTGCCCGGCATCGCGTCGAGGTGAAAGCGCGCCGCGACCTCGGCGATTCGTCCCGAACCCTTGGTGATGACGACGAAGTTCACGATCACCAGGATCGTGAAGACGATGATGCCGATGACGAAATTTCCCGCCATCACGAAATTGCCGAACGCCTCGATGACGTGGCCGGCGGCCGCGGTGCCTTCATGGCCATGGGCGAGGATCAGGCGCGTCGACGCCAGATTGAGCGCGAGCCGCAGCATCGTCGAGATCAGAAGGATGGTCGGGAACGACGAGAACTCCAGCGGCGCCTGGATGAACAGCGAGGTCATCAGGATCAGGATCGACAGCGTGATCGACACCGCCAGAAACAGGTCGAGAATGATCGACGGCAGCGGCAGGATCAGCACCACCAAAATGGTGAGAATGCCGATCGCGAGCAGGATATCGCCGCGCCGGAGCAGGGTGCCGATCTCGGCCAGGCTGAAGCCGTTCAAGGCCGGAAGTTCGCTCCGCGCTGTCAGATCAACCATGGTCGCCGCGCCGTCCCTTGCATGCCGCTCGCGTGTGCCAAACGCTTGCGCCGCGGCCGCAGGGCCGCCGGTTCGAAAGTGCGGTACTGCGCTGGCTTCCACGGGAGACCCCGTTGCTTGCGCATATCCCGCAAATGAGCCAACCGGCGTTTGCGATCAGGATATCCGCGAGGGAAAGGCATGAGCAGAGAACACGCGACTGACTGGGCAAAATTTGCCCGGTGTATGGTTAGGAAAGGGTTAACGCGCGGCCGATAAGGATGCGAGGTCAATTGTCCGGCCCGGCCTGTCGAGCTCAAGATGTCCCTGGATCCAACGCCACTAGCCAGCACGAAACGCCCGGCCTGGAAATTCTGGGGCACGCTCGGATGGAGCCTTGGTCTGCTTGCGGTGATGGCGACGGTCGGCCTGTTGATGGTGCTCGTGCTCGCCGGCATTTACGGCGTTGATCCTTGGAGTGACGCGCCGTCCCTGATCGCGCGGTTCAGCCCGGCCTGGCTGTCTTGCCTGCAGTCGATCGCGCTCCTCGCGCCGCTTTGTCTGATGATTGGCTTCGCCGCCCGTTGCAGAGGCTGGCAATTTTCGGATTATGTCGCGCTGCGTCGGCCATCGCGCAGGCATGCGGTGACAGGAATGGCTGCGGCCATCGCGCTGGTCGTGTTGACAGATGGTAGCGCTACGATCATGCATCTGCCCGTCGCCTCCTCTTTTCTGGTGAACGGCATCAAACGCGACCCGACGCTTGCGACGCTCGCGCTGATGGCGACATCGCTTGTCGTCACGACGCCGCTCGGCGAGGAGCTGGTGTTTCGCGGCTTCATCTACCGCGGATTTGCCGCGAGCCGGCTCGGACCGGCGCTTGCGGTCGTGCTCTCGTCGGTGATGTTCACGGCGATGCATGTGCAATATGACGCGATCGGACTGACGGAGGTGTTGGTCGACGGCCTGCTCTTGGGCACGATGCGCGCCGTGTCCGGCTCGACGCTTCTGACCATCGCCATGCATGCGCTGGTCAATGCCGTGGCCTTCATCGAGGCGGTGCTGTCGTCAGGCATCTTGGATCGGGCCGGCTGACCGCAGGCGCTGCTTGTCATGTCGGCCGGCGCCCAGCCGATTGCGGCAGCGCCGCGAAGCCTGTATCTGAGGGCACCCGATGGCGGCGTCTGCCGTCCGGTTCGGGCCTGTAGCTCAATGGTTAGAGCCGGCCGCTCATAACGGTCTGGTTGCAGGTTCGAGTCCTGCCGGGCCCACCACGCAGTCAGGGTAGCCGGACAATTCTCTGGCAAAGCATAAGAAATGACCTCTCCCGCAGAGATCATGCGCGTCACTTAAGGTCGTTTCGCGATGTTCAGCGATTTGTCTCTGGCGCAAAAAAGGTCGTCCTGGCAGCCAAATTGCCGAGGTGCGCCGTCAGTCACAATGCCACGTGACTGACGCGAAGATATGCCAGGAGTTCGCCGGCCTTACTATTTTGTCACCTGCGCAAACTTAGCGCCATGCCGCTAAGATCGAGATTGACCATCAGGCCCGTCTGAATGCCGCTGACTTCGAGCACGGCGCCGTTCTGGTTGGCGAGCACAATCGCTTGCGGGCCACGGATCACAGTGCCGCCGGCGCCGGCCGCCCCAAAGACGCCCTCAATGTCCTGAGGACGGTTGATATTGGTGACACGACCGCGCAGATTCGTTTGCGAGCCGCCGAAAGTGAAGCCGTAGGAGAGGCCGCCGATCGCGAGCGGATAGGTCCGGCCACGGAATGTCAGCGTGCCGGAGCCGATCGCGCCACCAATGACGATGCCCGCCTTGATGAAGCTGATGCGCACGGTGCCGGAGTCAGCGCGGGCGGGCGCGAAGCTCGCGGTGAGCATGACCAGGAAGGCGAGTATCGTGGCGAGAGGGCGTGTCATGGGAACTCCTGATGCGGAACCAGCCGTCCTGATTCCGTAGTCAGCAATCAGACACCGGTGCGCATGACTTGTCGAGAATGACTTGTCGCTCGTGTCAGGATTGCTGTTCGCCCCTCAAGGCCTGCCAGACCCACGTTGGCGTGAACGGCATGTCCAGGCGCTTGACGCCACCTTGGCGCAACGCGTCCATGACCGCACTGTAGGTCGTCGTCAGGCCGCCGATAGCCGGACGTGGAACTTGCTGCCAGTTGCCTCGGCATAACGCAGGAGTGTCTTGGTGCTCGGAAGCGAGTGACCATTTTCAAGTCGGGCGATCGTGGATTGGCTGGTGCCCATCCGGGCCGCGAGTTCGGCCTGCGAGAGTCCCGCGCGCAGGCGAGCTTTGAGCAACTCGGCGGCAATCTCGAATTCCGGAGCAAGCGAGTCATACTCGGCCTTGACCTTGGGGTTGGCGAGCAGCCGGGCCTTGAGTTTCTCGAATTGAATTGTCATGCGATGTCCTTTGCGCGCCGCAGCGCAAGTTCGATCTCGACACGCGGCGTCTTCTGTGTCTTTTTCACAAATGCGCGGACCACGACGACCCTTCGACCGACCGCCGTGACGTAAAGCGCGCGAGCAATTCCATCGCGGCCTGTCAGCCGCAACTCCCATAGTTTTCCCTCAAGGTGCTTCACATGCGGCTCGCTCAGGCTTTCCAGCCCAGCTGACGCAATACGCTCGGCAAGCCGCAGAAACCGTGCCTGCATATCGGCCGGAAGGGCGGCGATCTCTGCGGCAACGGCTTCGTCGAGGATTTCGACTCGCTAGGACATGGCCGATTATATCTCAATTTTAAGATAAGGAAAGGAGGCTGACCAGCGTGGCCGGCGCAGTGATTGCATGAACATATGCGCCATTTGGGCCGGCATCCCACTCAAAACGAGTTTTCGGCTTCACTCCGCCGGCACGAAGACGGAGCGGCCGATGATGCGCCCGTCCTGCAGATCCATCAGGGCCTCGTTCGCCGAGGCGAGCGGCCGGGTCGCGGTCGTCAGGCGCGGCAAACGCCCTGAGCGGGCCAGCGCGACAAGCTCGCCAAATTCGAGCATCGATCCGGTCACGCTGCCGATGATGCTCACCGCCTTCAGTGGAATCATCGGAAGCGACCACGGGGCGGCGCCGCCGAACAGCCCGACCAGAACGATGGTGCCGCCCTTGGTGACGAGGTCGAAATCGATCCTCGCGGTGCGCTCGCTGGCGACGAAGTCGATGATCGCCTCGATCTCCGCGCCCTTCGCCGCCGCGCGCACGCCTGCCACCACATCCTCGGCCCGGCCATCCAGCGCCAGCGCCCCCGCCGCGATGGCCGCCTCGCGCTTGATCGGATCGATGTCGATCACGATCGGCGGCAGACCGCCAAGCGCCTTGACGAGCCCGACGCACATCAGGCCGAGGCCGCCGGCGCCGACGATGACGACAGGCGATTCGCTGATCGTGGCGCGAACCTTCTGCAGCGCCGAATAGGCCGTGAGGCCGGAGCAGGCCAGCGGCGCGGCGATTTCGGGCGGCAGGTCGCCGATGTCAAACAAGTGTCGCGCATGGGGGATCTTGATGTGGGTTGCAAACCCGCCGTCGAGATGAAAGCCGAGATTTTGCGGGGCCAGGCAGTGGTTCTCATCGCCCCTGGCGCAGCGGCGACATTGTCCGCAGCCCTGCCAGGGGTAGATCACATAGGTTTTCGACGTGTCGAGATCGCCAGCCTGCGGCCCCAGCGCGACGATGCGGCCGGCGACCTCATGCCCGAGGACGCGCGGAAGCTTCAGCCCCCGGTCGGCAAAATACAGCTTCTGTCCGTGGCCGAGATCATAGCTGCCGCTCTGCACATGAAGATCGCTGTGACAGAGGCCGGCAGCGGTGACCTTCAGAACGATCTCGCTGCCGGTCGGCTGCGGGTCCGCCCGTGTTTCGCCGACCAGCGGCCGGGCGAATTCTCTGACGCATTGACAGAACATTCGATCCTCCGAGAGCAACCCGCGAATGCGCGATCCGCTGCGCTCACAACGGCATCAGCAGGTTCGGCAGCCACAGCGACAATTGCGGGACAAGAGTCAGCGCGATGAGCGAGGCGATCATGGCGAGCAGGATCGGCCACATGTATCGCCAGAATTCCAGCATTCCGATTCCGGTCAGCTTGCAGAGCAGGAACATGGTCAAGCCATAAGGCGGCGTCACCAGTCCGATCAGAAGATTGAAGACGGTGATGACGCCGAAATGGACCGGATCGATTCCGAGCTTGGTGACGGCCGGCATCAGCAGCGGAACGAAGACGAGGATGATCGGGACGGTGTCGACGATGCACCCCAACACGAGATAAACCACGTTGACGACGAACAGGAACATCATCGGATCATTGGTCAGCCCGACCACCCAATCCGAAAGTTGCTGCGCCGCGCCGTAGAGGGTGAGGACCCGCCCGAAGATCGCCGCAGCTGCGATGATCACGAAGATCGAACCGACGGTCCTTGCCGAGGAGATCAGCTGGTCGGCGAGCGCGGACACGGTCAATTCCCGATAGATCAGCATGCCGCAGATCAGAACCGCGAGAATGCCGACGACGGCCGATTCCGTCGGTGTGGCAATCCCTGCGAAGAAGCTGCCGAGAACGGCAAGCGGAATGATCAGCACCGGGACGCTGCGCAGCGTCACCTTGAACCGCTCGCGATAGGGCAGGCGCGGCTCGACCGGGTAGCCATTGTTTCGGGCGGTGAAATACGCCTGGACCATCAGCGCCAGACCGAGCAGCACCCCCGGCACCGCGCCGGCCAGGAACAGCCGGCCGATCGAGGCATTGGTCGCGGCGGCAAACAGCAGAAACGAGATGCTGGGCGGAACGAGCGGTCCGATCATCGCGGCGCCGCCGATGATCGATGCGGCGTAGCCGGCGGGATAGCCCACCTTGCGCATCGCCGGGATCAGCAGCCGGCCGGTCGCCGCGGCATCGGCGAGGTCGGATCCGGACATCCCCGCCATGATCATGTTGGCAATGATCGAGACGTGGGCCAGTCCACCGCGAATGTGGCCGACATAGGCGCGCGCGGCATCGACAAGTCGCTGGGTGACGCCTGAGACCACGGCGAGGTCGCCCATCAGCACAAAGAACGGCACGGCGAGGAGAACGAAATGGTTCAGGCCTTGCCAGATGGTTTGCGGGATCGTCGCAAACGCAATTGCGCTCGGCGCCAGCAGCAACCCCACGATCGATGCCGACAGCAGCACCAAATAGATCGGCACCCGGAGAACAAAGAGCAGGAAGAACGTGGCGGTGACGGCCCAAAGCCCGTTCATGGCCGGGACTCCGTCTCGGAGTCGCGGCGCAGCAGCATCCGAATTTCCTTGACCAGATTGAAGGCGGCGAGGCCGGCCATGAACGTCAGAAGGACGGGTACGGCGAAGGCGAAGACGGAAACCGGCACGCCGAGCGAAATCGTGCTCATGATTTTCAATCGAGCGGCGTTGAAGTAGCCGGACCAGGCGATCGGAACGAAAACAACGATCGCCAGAATCTCTCCAAGAATCCGCAGCGCTGTTCTCGCCGAAGCCGGCAGAACGTCGTAAAACAGATCGAAGGTGATGTGCTGCCCGTCGCGAACCAGCGCGGCCGCGGCGACAAAAGCCAGCCAGATCATCGACAGAATCGCGAATTCCTCCGTCCAACTGACCGTGACGAAGTCGGACAGCAGGAATCTGACGACGAGCTGCACGATCGCGGCGAACACCGTGATGAGCATCAGCGTCATCAGGATCAGTTCCTCGACCATGACCCACCAACGCGCGGGCCCTGATCCCTGGTAGCGGTCTCTGCGCCACCAGGTCAGGCCGAGGCCAAGCGCGAACGCCAGAGATGCAAGGATGATGACCCCTGCGGGGATGGAGTCTTGCACTGCGGATACCGTGCTCGGAGCGGGAGGACTGAGGGATGCGCGCCGCAGCGTCGCTGCGGCGCCTCGCGCGTCTCGATTACTTTTGCGCCGCCCGAACGTCGTCGATCAGATCCTGGCCAAGCTGTGTGGAAAAGAATTTATACACCGGCTCGACCTTGGCCTGGAATTTCGTGATGTCGGGCGTGGTGACGACGAGGCCGGCCTTTTTCATCACCTCGACCGCGCTGTCGCTCACCTTGTTGATCTCATCGTACTGAACCTGACCGCCGGCGCGCGCGCCCTTGAGGATCGCGTCGCGATATTCCGGCTTCAGCGAGTCGAATTTCGCCTTGTTCATCACGAAGAACGCGGAATCGTAGATGTGATTGGTGATGGCGAGATTCTTGGCAACTTCATAGAACTTCGCCTCGACCATGGCCCAGGTGCTGGTGTCGACGCCATCGACCGCGTGCTGCTGCAGCGCGGTGTAGATCTCGCCATAGGTCAGCGGAACGGCGTTGCCGCCGAGCGCTTCCATGTTCTTCAGGAAGACGGCGCTCTGGGTCACGCGCATCTTGCGTCCCTTGAGATCGTCCGGCGAATTGATCGCGAAATTGGTGATGAATCCGCGTTCGCCGAAGCTACCCCAGGCGAGGCCCTTGACGCCCTTCTCGTCCAGCGTCGCCAGCAATTTGTCGCCGATCGGACCGTTGATGACCCGCCAATAATCCGCGCGCGATTTCCAGATGAAGGGCAGGGCGGCGACCTGGACCTTGGGCGAGATCGTGGAAACGGCGCCGATGCCGAGATGAGCCACGTCGACCTGGCCGGTGGCGGCCGCTGCGATCAGGTCGTTGTCGCCGCCGAGCTGGTTGTTCGGAAACAGCTCGAAGACGACGGCGCCCTTGGTCAATTCCTTGACCGTGTCGGCCATCTTCTGGACGGCCTTGCCGCCAGGGCCGTCCATCTGCGTCGTGAAGCCAAACCGCAGCTTCACCTCTTGCGCATGAGCCATCCCAACGAGGCCAAAGGTCGCAACCAGGCCGGCAACGACAACTGATCCTGCAAACTTCATCGGCGTATTTCCCCCTGAAATCGGCCGGTCAACCCGGCGATGTTATTGAATTTTTTTTGTTATGGTTGGTAACGAGTGGATAGAGATCACGTGGATAGAGATCGCGTAGATCGAGATCGCGTGGAGAGTGATCGAGCGGAGAGATTGCGAGCTCCGCAGATCGTCAACCGTCCCTCCCTCGGCCCCCCCAAATCTGCGTCACGCACATGTCGGCAAACAAACCTGTTTGACCGCGCGCAATTCAACATATTAGCGGGCTTTCAGTATTTTGCAAATCGGCCGGGAGGGCAAATGGGCCTGGGCTGGGAATTTCGGCCGGGGGCGCAGCCCGTAGATCGACGTTCGACCCAGCCATCATCGCGCGGTCGGTTGTCATCAGGCCTGCGAGGGACATGACGCGACGCACTTGGCGGCCGCGATAGTCGTGGCGCTCAAATCTTCGCCTTGGGCTGTTCGCGGCTGCGGGTTGCGAGATCGTCGTCGGCAAGCCGCGGCCGGCTTGAAATTGTTGCTACACAACGACGCATGTTTCAGCGCGCGTGCATCTGCTCGGCGCTGGGTGTGCGGAACAGAAGCACGGCCACCGCTCGAAGCTCGACGACAGGAGGGCTTCCTGCGCGAGCTGTCGCCGAACGACCGACCATCAACCTCGCAGCAATCCAAGATGCGCGGGACGAGCACGTCTTGGTTCGACCACGACATCGGCAGTTCGCGAATCGAGGCCATGCCGATGCCTCGCGGCAAGTGGCCTGCCATCGCCTCGAGCTGCGCGTGCCAAAGCCGGCTTTTCGCGACGCCTTGTCCGAAATCGGTCCCAAGTTTGATCCCTATGCCGCTTCATCCATGTGGCGGGCGCTTTCGGCTGGAAGCATTAAACGAATTTGACGCAGACGACGTTGCGGTTCAATTTGTGCCGGCACGGCTCCATCGTCGTCGCAAAGGCCGGCAAACCGCACATGCCGGTCAGGAGCGGCATCGCGGCAAGAAATCGGCGTCCCACCGGACAAGCGATCGGGCAAAAGAACCTGACCGTCCAGAGAGGTCTTCAGTTGAAAGGGAGGAGCGACGACGTTCAATCCGGCGACGGAGATCGGCTGGATGCTGTGGCATGGCGGATCTGCCTGGTCGCTCTCTTCGGCGCGCTGCTGTCGCAGCTTGACGCGACCATCGTCAATGTTTCGCTGTCGAATCTCGCAGCGGACCTCGGCAGCACCCTCTCGACGATCCAATGGGTGACGAGCGGCTATCTTCTGGCCCTGACACTCGTCCTGCCTCTGAACGGTTGGCTCGTCGACCGGATCGGCGCCAAGGCGATGTATCTCTACTGCTTCTCCGCCTTTACGCTGTCTTCGGCGTTATGTGGGCTCGCCTGGTCGGCCGGTTCCTTGATCGGCTTCCGTGTGCTTCAGGGTATCGCCGGCGGATTGCTGGCACCGATGATGCAGATGATGGTCGCACGCGCCGCAGGCAAGCAGATGGCGCGTGTCATAGGTTATCTGTCCGCGCCGGTGTTTCTGGCGCCGACTTTCGGCCCGCTGCTGGCTGGTGTCATTCTTGAATATGCGTCCTGGCGCTGGCTGTTTCTTCTCAACCTGCCTGTCGGCGCGGTCGCCCTCGTGCTGGCTGCTTTCTTTCTGCCGAATGATGAGCAGGACGCGAAACGGCGGGAACTGGATTGGATCGGTCTGGCGCTGTTGTCTCCGGGATTGGTGCTTTTTCTTTACGGCTCGGAGCGTCTCGGACAAAGCGCGGGCGTTGGCGCGCTGGCTGGCGGCATTGTGATGATTGCAGCCTTCGTTTTGATGTCGCGGCGCAAGGGCGATCGCGCGTTGATCGATCTGCGGCTGTTCAAGGGCAAGGTTTTCTCGGCTTCCGCCATGACGCAGTTTCTGTCCAACGGAAGCCTGTTCGCCGGTCAGATGCTGATCCCGATTTTCCTGATCCAGGCTTGCGGACGTTCACCCAGCGAAATGGGATGGATGCTCACGCCGCTCGGACTTGGAATGATAACCACCTACGTGTCGATGGGCACGCTGACCAAGAGATTTGGTATTCGTCGCGTCTCGGTTGGGGGCGCGTGCCTGGCCGTGATCGCCACGCTGCCGTTTTTTTATCTGACAAGTCATGGTCTGGACCTGGCGATCCTGATGCCGTCGCTGTTCTTCCGAGGGCTGGGTCAGAGCGCTGTCGGCATTCCCGCAATATCGGCCGCCTATGCTTCGGTCAGCCGCCAGGACCTTCCGATGGCGACGACCTCGCTCAACATCGTTCAACGGCTCGGCGGTCCGACCTTCACGACATTATGCGCCACCATCCTTGGCTCACAACTCGCCTCGTATGATTCGGGTCGCGGTGCCTATGTCGGCGCGTTCCTTCTGCTCTGCGCACTGCATCTTCTGACCCTTGTCGCAGCGTTCCGCCTGCCGCGCCGAATTTGACTCTCGCCCGATAAAATCAAGCGTCGCCGTTAATCGTGCGACGAAACAAGCCGATTTGATCAGGCGTCAGGCCACCGCGCCGAGATAGACGTCGCGGACCACGCTGCTTTGGCGCAGCTCGGCGGTCGGACCGCCGAGCGCGCAGCGGCCGGCCTCGATGACGTAGCCGCGGGTGGAGACGTCGAGCGCCATGTTGGCATTCTGCTCGACAAGCAGGATCGTCGTCCCGGCCGAGCTGAGTTCGGCGACGGTCTTGAAAATCGAGGCCACCACCAGCGGCGCCAGGCCGAATGACGGTTCGTCGAGGATCAACAGCTTCGGGCGGCTCATCAAGGCGCGCGCGATCACGAGCATCTGCTGCTCGCCGCCGCTGAGCGTGCTGGCGGTTTGTGACTTGCGCTCCGCGAGCACCGGAAACAGCGCCATCAACCGCTCCATTTCCGATCGCAGATCGGGATCCTTGCGGCGCACATAGCCGCCGAGCAACAGATTTTCTGCAACCGACAGCGATGGCAGCACGCCGCGGCCTTCCGGCACCAGCGCGATGCCGCTCTCCACGCGCTCATGCGAAGGGCTCGCGGTGATATCCTTGCCGTCGAATTCGATGCGGCCGGAGGTCGGCCGGATCAGGCCCACGATGGTTTTCATCAGGGTCGATTTGCCGGCGCCGTTGGGGCCGATCAGGCAGATCGTCTCGCCTTTGCGAATCTCGAGACTGATGCCGAGAATGACGTCGGCCCGGCCGTAGCCGCAGCGAACATCGTCAAGCCGTAGCAGGGGGCTGTCGCCGCTCATGGTTTCGCATCCTTTGGACTCCCGAGATAGGCCTCGTGCACGCGCGGATCGGCCTGGATTTCCGCGGGCGACCCCGAAGCGAGCAGGCAGCCGAAATTGAGCACCCAGATGTGTTCTGCAATCGACATCACGAAATTCATGTCGTGCTCGACAACGACCAGATGAAAATCGATCTCGTGCGAGAGCCGGATCAGAAGCTCGCGCAATTTGGTTTTCTCGACCGGATTGAGCCCCGCCGCCGGCTCATCCAGCAACAGCACGGTCGGTTCGGAGCTGATGGCCCGGGCAATCTCGACCATGCGGCTGTTCCAAAGCGTCAGCTGCGGCGGCTTGTGGCCGCGGATCGCGACCGGCAATTCGACCTGGTCCATGGCGCGGCGCGCGCGGTCGCGGCCATCCTTCGATTTCCAGAATCCGGATACCGTCTTGCCCTCGACGCGGGCCTGGCGCCCAGGCACCGAGAACGAGGCCAGCGTCACATTCTGCTCCACCGTGAGCTGCTCGAACAACCGGATGCCCTGAAACGTGCGGGAGATGCCCTTGCCGAAAATGCGGTCCTGGCGCGTGCCGGTGATGTCATCGCCGTGCAGGAGCATGCTGCCTTCCGACGGACGCACCACGCCGGTCAGCACGTTGAACAGCGTGGTCTTGCCGGCGCCGTTCGGGCCGATGATCGACACGATGCGGTGACCGGCACCGATCTGCAGCGACACTTTGGAAAGCGCCGTCACGCCGCCGAACCGAACCGAGATGTCGTGCGCTGCGAGAACCGGCGGGTTGGCCTGGGCTCCCGTTGTGGTCATCGAAGCGGCGGACGAGGCGGGCATCATGGCGTCTCCGGTTTTTGCCGGGAGCGCGACACGCCGGTCGGGAGCGATATCCAGCGTTTGACGCCCGCCGAGATGGCGTCGATGGTGTCGTGGGTCAGCAATCCCGTCGGACGCCAGATCAGCATCAGCAGCGTCGCGCCGGCGGTAAAGACCAGCCGGAACTGGCCGAGGTCGCGCGTGACCTCGGCCAGGCAGGCGAGCAGGGCCGTGCCGAGCAGCGCGCCATAGAACCGGTCGAGTCCGCCGAACACGATCGGCAGTTGCAGCGCAATCAGCATGGCAAAGCCGAAATCGTCGGGCTGGAGGAACACGATGTAATGGGCATAAAGCCCGCCGGCGAGGCCGCCCAGCGCGCCGCCCATCGTGAAGATGATCAATTTGGTCGCCACCACGGGCACGCCGAATTGCGGCGTGATGAATTCGTCATCGGCGATCGCGGTGCGAAGCTGGCCAAGCCTGCTGTGGTCGAGCAGCCAGAACAGCACGATGATCACCGCAAGCAGCCCGGCCGCCACGCCGAGCGTCGTGTCGCTTGCTATTCCGACGAAGCCGAGGCTGCCCGAGACGTAATCATTGTTGTTCAGGACGATTCGAAGCGATTCGGCGAAGGCCAGACTGAAGATCGCGTAGGCAAACCCGCTCAACCGCACCCGGGTCGCAAGCGAGTCGATGAGCAATGCTCCGGCGCCGGCCACCAGCGCGCCGGCCGCGAGCGCCAGCGGGAAGGCCACGCCGAAATTGCGGGTCAAAATGGCGCTCGTATAGGCGCCGAGCGCGAAATAGCCGGCGATGCCGACGTCGAGCTGACGCATCGACAAGGGCAGGTAATGGCCGAGCGCCGCAATCATCATGATGCACTGGACCGTCAGGAACGACTGAACTGAGGAACTGAACATGGTCAAACCCGCTTTGCGGCCTGGCGGCCCATCAAACCCTGCGGTCTGATCATCAGAATGCCGATCATCATCAGGTAGGCGAACAGGTCGCGATAGGACGATTCGAGGTAGCCGACGGCGAAAGACTCGACGAACCCGAGCAGGTAGCCGCCGACGACCGCGCCGGGAATGCTGCCCATGCCGACGAACAGCACGATCGCGATCGACTTGAATTGCAGCGGGTCGGCGAAACGCGGATCAATCGCGGTGATCGTCAGAGCCAGCAACACGCCGCCGGCCCCGGCCAGCACCGAGGCGAGGCCGACCGTCAGCGACGACGTTTGGTTGACGCGAATGCCCAACAGCGAGGCCGTCGTCTCCGAATCCGCGACGGCGCGAATGCTGCGTCCGAGCCAGGTGCGCTGGACGATGTAGGTCAGCGCAAGAACGAGGACGATCGTCATGACGAAAACGAGGATCTGACCCACGGTGAAATATGGAGCCGCGGTGCCGATGTGGAGGCGAATGATATCGGAGGTAAATGCCCTCGGATAGGAGATCGGCTGCCCGCCTTCGACCGTCATCCGAAGCGTCTCCTCGATCAGCACCGCTGCCGAAATCGAGGTGACCATCGGTATCAGATGATTCTGTCCGCGGGTGGTCCGGATCGCGACGATCTCGACGATCATGCCGACGAAGCCGCTCGCGATCATGCCGGCAAGCAGGGTGATGAACACGCTGCCGGTGTAGTGCAGCACGAAAAAGCCGACATAAGCGCCGACCGCCAGCACCGCGGCGTGGGTCAGATAGACCACGCGCAGCACGCCGAAAATCAGGGTGAAGCCGACGGCGACAAGCGCATAGCTGCTGCCGATCGACAACCCATTGATGAGGGATTGGATGAATGTGCCCACGCGATCCTGCCGCTTCGTTCCAGGTTCAGTCGGAGTTCATGCAGGGAGCCGCGCAAAGGTCTTTATCTCGCGCGGCTCCGGATCTGACGATTAACGCGCTCCGGGCGGACCCGCCGATGACGGCTCGCGCCCGGATTGCGGCTCGGGATGGCTTACTTGACCTCCTCCCACCTGCCGCCCTTGTAGACCAGCACGATCGGCGCCGAAGTCATGTAGCGGTTCTCGGTCATCGTCAGCTTGCCGGTCAGGCCGTCCCAATCCTTCAATTGCATCAGGCCGTCGATCAGCTTTTGACGGTCGGCGTCTCGCGTGGCCGGCTCTCCCTTGAGGTCGCTCTTTTGCATCACGTCGGTGATGTACATCAGCGTGTCGTAGACGTTTGTCGTCGACAGCGTGGGGATCTTGCCGGGATACTTGGCCTTGAACCGGTCGACGACCTTCTTGACCCGGGGATCGGTCGATAATTCCGGATCCGACAGCGCGAAGCGATAGACGCCCTCCAGAACTTCCGGCGGCTGCGCGCCGACGCTGGAGTTGAAAGCCGACATCGTCAGCATGACCTTCGATTTGACCTGCGACTTGCGGTATTCCTTCAGCAAGCCGACCGTGCTGCGCTCCATTGCCGAAATCACGATGAGGTCCGGCGCGCCATTGGCCGTGGCGCGGCTGAGCGCCGGACCGAAATCGACGTCGGTGTTGCTGACCGTCACGGTTTCGTCCTTGACGCCGTTCTTGGTCAAGGTCTCGCTGGTCATCGAGCCGTAGGCCATGGCCGAAGGGTCCTGCCGTTCCAGAAACGTCACAGATGTCTTGGGTTGCAGCGCCTTGTAGGCGATGTTCACGGCCAACGGCGTCGAAACGTTGGTCGGGCTCATGGTCGCGAAATTCCACGGGCGGTCTTTCGACGTCAGACCGGGCGCCGCGCCGGAGCCTGCGAATGTCGGGCACTTCATGCCGTTGCCGACCGGAAGCGCCACCTGGGCTTCGACCGACAGGCTGGTCAAAACCGCGAAGGATTCCTCGCAGCCCTTTCGGGTCAGCGTCGCCACCTGAGCAGGGTTGCCCTGACTGTCGTAAATTTCCAGCGCGATCGGACGGCCCTTGATGCCGCCTGCGGCGTTGATGTCCTCCACCGCGAGTTCGAAACCGGCCTTGTATTCAAGCCCGACGCCTGCGTTGGGGCCGGTCACCGGCAGCACCGCGGTGAATTTCCAGGGTTGCTGTTGCGCCGAAACCGGCATCGCGGTCGCGGCCAGACATGCCGCCGCCAGAATTTGTTTCACGTTCATCTCGGTGTCCTTCCTGGACAATTGTTGATTGTGTCTTTGCCGGCCGGCGTTTCTCACGCCATGTTCGATGATGGGCCGGTGGTGTCGAGAGTTTCAGCGCGTCCCTATTCGACGCGTGGAATATGTTTCGGCGAATGGAAAAAGCCGAGCGTCAGCTCGATCCTCGGGGCCCTCGTTCTTGTGACTGCTGCGTCGCAGTCTTTTTTTCGGCAACGGGCACTCTAGGTCCCGGGGTTGCGTTCAAATAGATCGCATACGGGGATATTTGTTTTGCGCCGGACGCAAAAATCACGGCTGTCGTCGGGCCGATTTGCTGCTCTGCAATATATGGAGTCCGAACAGGTGCGGGGATTTCATTGGCTGTAATTTTTGCTAGGAGATTGCGCGAAAGGCTTGTCCGGTCAGCATCTTGAGCGCCAAGCTGCTGTTGCCCATGCCCGACCTGAAGCGGACTCCCTGACGGCACGTCGGTGCTGACGCCGCATCGCGTGAGAGGAAACACAATGGATATTCGAAAACTTCTGTACATGAAGTCCATCGTGGATCATGGCAGCCTCAGCAAGGCCGCCAAGAAACTGCAGGTGACGCAAGCGGCGCTGTCGAGATCGATGGACCGGCTCGAGGCTTCGGTCGGCGTCAAGCTGTTGGAACGCAGCCCGATGGGCGTGGTGCCGACGCGGGCAGGCGAGATGCTTTACTCGCGGGCCGGTTTCATCCAGGACGAGATCGATGTCGCGCACCAGCAGATGCGACACGGCGAGCGCGTCAAAAAGCAGCAGATCACCGTGGGCGCGATCGCCAGCATCGTTGCGAACGTGATCCCGCTGGCGGTTTGCAGCTGGCGGCCACGCTATCCCGATATCGTGCTGCGGATCGTCGAAACCTCGCACCCTGAGCTGTTCCTGGAGCTGATGCGGACCGAGCTGGATTTCATCATCGCCTATACAGGCTGCTCGGAGCTCGCAGAGAGCATCAAGCAGCGCGTTCTGTTCCGCGACCGGCTCATCGTGTTTGCGCGGCCCGGCCATCCCGCGACGAAAGGCGCGACGTCCTGGGGCGAACTCTCGAACTATCCCTGGGTCACACACCTGGTGTGGCAGGAGTCCTCGCCGATCGAAAAGGTCATGGTCGAGGAAGGAACCGCGCCGCCAGGCAGGCTGACCGAATGCAATTCGGCGAGCTTCATGAAGACCGTCGTCGAAAACAGCGATCACATCGGCATGCTGCCAAACCATGCGATCAGCGACGAGGTTGCGCGGGGCAGGCTGGTTCCGCTGTCGATCACCTCACCGAGCATGAACCGCAACATCGCGGTATTTTTCCGCGAACGCTCGCTGCTGGACGCGGCCAGCCGCAGCTTCCTCGATGACATCGCCGCTGTCGGCTCCCATCCGGACCGCAGCTTCGGTCTGCTGGCGCGCTGAGGCGCCCAACCGGCGCAGGACGTCTTTATTCATTTAAGTCGATTTAAGGCGCGCGCCGCCCGCCGACATGCTGGCCCGCATGACGGCGTTCGACCGGTTGTCGTCGCACGCGATCCAAACCGGAGCCGGCTTCCGCCGCCACAAAACGATCGAAGATCCATGATCTGCAGTTACGACGAACGAAGTTGCGACGAATAAGAACAAAGTGACGACAAACAATAAAGCGTGGCTTGCGGCAGCGTCTCGCCGCATGCATTAGCTGAAAGCATGAATGACAGACATCGAAAATCCGTTCGTTTCGCGCGTCACCTCGGCTGATATCATCGCGCAATCGCATGAAAGGAGCCTGCGCCTGCTGCGGGCGCGGTTCCACCAGACGGTGACGGCGCTCGATGCGATCGCAGCGGCCATGCCGAATTCGTCCATGCACAAATTGTGGGAAGAGAAGGTTGCGGTGGCGCGCGCCGAGTTTTTGGACTTGGCGCGGAATCTCGGGCTTGGCGATGAGAGCTCCGAACAGGCGCTGGCGGAGCACTGATTCCGTCGATTGACCCGTCGAGCGACAGGCGCTCCCGCCGAGGTTTGAGCAGGCCCCCCAGCAAATTGTCCGCCGCGCGCGGAACCGCACCATCAAAAAATCCGGCGGGCGGAAACAGGCGGCGCGCGGCGCGTTGATCTTTCAGCGCGACATTTCCGATCAGCAGGGAAGGACAGGCGATGGCAAGAACGGATGGGCGGCATGTCGGGGGCGGTTCGCACGGCAAGGGAGCGGGAACAGGAGCCATGACCGACCTTCAGGACGGTTTGCTCGAAGAGAACATGGTGCTGTCGAACCGCGACAAGTCCCAACATTCAAAGGAACGCGGCCTGGATGGAAAGTGGATTCAGACCGAGCAGTTGCAGGATCACGACGCCAACAGGGACCCGGATTGATGTTGACGAGATTCATCTGCGCCTGTTGTTGCCGCGAGGATGGCTGCATGGCGGGCCAAATCGGAGTTTGAAACGCGGAGATCGAAAATGCGCAAAGCAAGCATGGTTTGTGCCTCGATGCTGCTCATCGCGGCCACGCTGCCGGCGCTGGCGCAGACCGGCGGTGCCGGTGGCAGCGCGGGGGCGAGCTCGGCCGGTTCCACCAGCGCCACGACAGCCAGTCAAAGCATCGGCGGCGGCAGCGTGCCGACGCAGCCGGGAACGACGCCGGGAACCGTGAATCCCGGCGGCGTGAATGGCGGCCTCGGCGAACATGGCACGAGCGTTCCGCCCAATGGCGCGGCGGTCGCGCCTGGCACGAACAGTGCCGGCACCGCCAATGCAAGCGGCGGTTCGTCGTCCCGCACGGTTGGCCGCAGCGGCACGCGAGCCGACAGCGATGGCGGCACCGCTACGATGAGCGGTCCGCGCGGTGGCGACGTTCAGATGGATGAGAAGGAAAACCGCGACGTCGACCGCAAGATCAAGAGCATCTGCCGGGGTTGCTAGAGCGGTTCGGCTTTTGGCGGAATATGGAATGCGTCATTGCTGGGCTTGACCCGGCAATCCAGCGTCTTGAAACGACCCCGTCGTTTCGATGGATGCGCGGGTCGTCTGGCGCGAAGACGTGCTTCGCGCTTTTGCCCGCGCATGACGAGTCTGAAAGACTCAATCGCTCTCATGCGGTGTTGTTACGCGACGCGCGATATCGAAGATCGCTGCTGGCGCGTTTACCACCAGCCCCGCTGCATCGGATAATAGACCTGGCCGCTGCGGCGCGGCGGATATCCGGGTGGCGAGCCCCAGGAGGGCTGAAACCGCACGCCCCTGCCGTCGACGCTCCAGAAGTCGCCGCCGGCCATCACATCGCTCGCGGGCGTGGGTTGGCGCGTGATGAAACCGCCCTGAGGCTGGTTGCTCAGCACCGCGACAAATTCGGTGCGATAGTTGGTCTCGCTGCTCAGCGGCTCATCCGAGATCACGATCGACGATCGCGGCAAAGCGGTGGCGGCAATCCGATCGAGCACCTCCTGCGGCATGGTAATTCGCGCGAGCGCATCCTTGGCGTCATCGGCGTCGTCGACGGTGACCGCGCTCCAGCGCAGGCCGGCCCCATTGCGCGCCATCGCCGTGAACACATGCGTGCCGATCGGCTGGTTCGGATTGCGGATCGTGACGGGGACTTCGATGGAGGCGTCGAACACTTCGCCGCCGCCATCCGGCGCCGGCTTATGGGTGTTGCGCCGCAGGTAAAGCTTTTGCGTGGCGCGGCTGATGTAAATCGAGAATGGCTCGAGCGCGAGCTTGGCTTCGCCGGCCGCCTTGGCCGCGGCCACCTTCCGGGTTTCGCCGGCCTTGGCCGCCTCCTTGGCGGCCGCCACGGCCGCGAGTTTCGCGCTCGCGTCGGCCTTCGCGGCATCGAGCTGCGCCGCCAGATCTGATGCTTTGGCGGCGGCTTTCTGTTTGCGGTCATCGGCCAGTGCCTTGGCCTGGTCGCTCTTAGCGGCGGCAAGCGCCTTGTCGGCGAATGCGAGTTCGGAATCGGCACGGGTCTTGAGCCGTTCCAGATTGCGCAGCGCTTTCGTGAGCGCGGCGCTCTCGCGGGCGGCGGCGGAAGCCGCCTTCTTGGCTTCGTCGGCCGTGCTTGCGGCCTCGTCTGCTTCGCGCACAAGTGTCGCGGTGCGGCCGGGCGCAGCGGCAAGAGCCTCGGCGTTCGGCGCCGGCAGGACCTTGTCGGAGAACTCGACCGGCTCGGGGTCGCCCGGCGCGATGATCACGCGCATCCCGATCCGGGTCTTGTCGAACAGCTTTTCCGCAAAGCCGAACGGCATTCGCACGCAGCCATGCGAGGCCGGATAGCCGGGCAGCGGCCCGCCATGCAGCGCGACGCCATTCCAGGTGATGCGCTGCATGTTCGGCATCCAGGCATCGTCATACATCGTGGAATGGTGGTCCTTGTCCTTCTCGATCACGGCGAAGATGCCGGCCGGCGTTTCGCGGCCCTTGACGCCGGTCGATACCGGCGCGCGCGCGATCCAGCCATCGGCATCATAAAACGTCACCTGCTGCGACTTGATCGAGACGATCGCCATGATCGGCTCGCCCTGATCGCGCGGTGCCATCGTCTCCACGCTCGCCCGTTTGGCCGCGGCGGCCGACGTCAGCGCCGTCAGCGCCGCGATGGCCACGACCGTGGCGAGCGGACCCGCCCGCCGCTGCATCGCGGCAAGAGATTGTGCTGTCGTCAATCGAATCACCATGTCGTCCCCGACCGAACCATCATCCCTGACCGAACCATATCCCTGATCGAAACACCCTTAAGAATAGCCCGCCGCCGCCAGGGCTCCTTGGCTTTCGACGTTCGTGCGAGACGATGCGGCACTGTATCACGAACGTCGAAAGTCGGGCACGAATCATGGCCTGCTTTTGGTGTGGCTTAAGTCGGAGGACGCGACCGATGGCAGACCTCAAACGGCCGGGTGCGCGCCTTTGTTCCATCAGCTTCAGCCTCGCCGCCGCCGTTGCGCACTTGCCACACCTCTGGGAAAAGCGCGTGAGCGGCGCGTCTGTGCCATTGCCTCCCCATCGACTTGCCCGAACAATCCGCGGCGTCCGCATGCGTCGCTCTGCATCCGGTCCGATGCAGCCTGTGGAGGCTGAGATGAAAAACCCGCGGCCGTTCTCGACCGTGCTGTTGCCATCGTCGCGATCCACTCTTCGCGCGGTCTCGATTGTCAGCTTGCTCGCTGCGGTCGGATCCGCGGCGATGCCGATCTTGCCCGAAACCACGGCGCCTTCCGTCTCGCGCGAACAGGCGCTGGTGGCGACCACGCAGCCAGACGTGACGTTCAATGAGTATCTCGGGACAGCCGATGTCGCGATGGCCGAGCCATCGCTGACCGACGCAGCCGCCGCCCCTCCGGTGGATTTAAACCGGCCGGAGCCTCACGTCGAAGCGTTGCCGGTCAATCCGCCGGACGCGCCAACCCCGTCAGCGCCGTTTCGTGTTGCGACCGCCAATCCGTTCGCCCTCGAACTTGATGGGGTCAGCCGGCCGGCTCACGCGATCGAAAGCGAGGCTGAATGCCTGGCGACCGATGTCTGCGTCGATCGGTATTTGTGGGCGCTCTATCAGCGCACGCCGAAGGAAGACACCATCAAGGAATACGAGCGGAGAAAGGTCGCCATCAAGCGCAAGGGCAGGATGGTGACGGTGGTTCGAACCTTCACCAAGCTGATCGACGAAGATTTCGGCTGGAAGGATCCGAAAGCGGCGGAACACGCCGGCATGCCGATGATGGAATATGTGATCGGAGGCATGGATCGCAGTTTCAAGCTGAAGCTGTTTCTCCTGCTTCGCTCGGCCGAGGCCGAGGGCCTGTCGCCCGGCATCACCAGCGCCTTCCGTGACGACTACCGCCAGTCGATCGCAAGTGGGCTGAAGGCAGCGAGCAACAGATCGTTTCATGGCGGGAGCTCCCGCGGCGGTTATGGACATGGGCTGGCCGCCGACATTGTCAGTGTCGAAGGTGTGACGCGCGACCAGCGCTGGGCGTCGTCCGAAAAGCTCTGGAAATGGGTTGATGCGCGCGGGAACGAGTTTGGCATCGCGCGGCCCTATCTCGGCCGGGATCCGCCGCATGTCGCACCCGTTGATGGCCAGGAATATGCCGCGCATAGCCGCCGCACCAGGCAGGCCGCGAATGTGAAGCGCGTCGCCAAACGAGATGACGCGCGCGCCACGAAGCGCCCGCACATCGCAGCAGCCTCGAAGATGAAAGCAAGCTGAGCGCTTTTTGAGGTCTGACAGACGGCTCGGGTCCGCACGGGAGACCGAGATTTCCACATCAATGTGGACAACTGAAAATTATTTTTCCGGCCGATTTGCCTCACTGCGGCAAATTCCATTTGCACTTCAAGTCGATACGCGGCGTCACCGCTTGATTGTGGCGCCAAAAATAATCCGCTGCTGGTCCAGCAGATTCCGCTTGCTGGTCCAGCAGACTCTTCGCGTATCCTCCTCGCATCCCGCCTCGATGAGAGAGGCGTTGCGCACGTCACGAACGTGAGGCGGGGAGCGGTGGCCGCGAGGTGTCGCAGCATCTCTTTTGAGATGCAGACGATGCGACATCTGCGGACGGTCAAGCCGTGTGGTCCTGGCGCCCCCAACTGCCAGCGCCCGGTTTTCGAAGTTCGTCATGCCTTGCTGCACGTT
>Ga0081455_10001711_pt1 | contig 26559 bp, 27 predicted proteins | sample TabmetS3T2R1_FD_70207 | JGI IMG/M metagenome (GOLD analysis project Ga0081455, IMG submission 70207) | Tabebuia heterophylla rhizosphere microbial communities from the University of Puerto Rico - S3T2R1 | ecosystem: Host-associated > Plants > Roots > Rhizosphere ...
CGACGTAGACCTTGGCGTTGGCGGTCGACTGCCAGGCGTGCGGATCGGCCTCGCCGCTGGTGCCAGCCTTACGGACCGTGATGCCATTTGAGGCGACGACGATCGGCGCTTTGCTACCCGACGCTCGCACCAGCCGGCTCATCCAGCCCTCGAAGCCGAGCCCGTTGGCGATCACCACCTTGGCGTCGGCGACCTTGCGGGCATCCGCAGGCGACGGCGCGTAGACATGGGCGTCACTGTCCGGGCCAACCAGCGTCGACACCTCCACGCGGTCGCCGCCGATATTCTTTGTGAGATCGCCGAGGATCGAGAACGTCGCCAGCACCTTCAGTCGCTCCTGTGCGGTGGCCGGTGAGGCCGCCACCAGTACGATCGCGAGCAGATGTCGTCGGCTCAGCATGGCTCACGCCTCGAGATGGCGCTGCGGCAGCGCCTGGCGCACGAGGCCGCCGACCTGTCCGAACAGGAGTGACAGTACGTAGAAGAGCCCCGCCACCAGGATGATGGCCGGGCCGGCTGGAATCCCGGTGTGATAGGAAAGGAGAAGCCCAACATAGCCCGCCGCCACTCCGCTCGCGACCGCAACCGCAATCATCAGCGTGATATCGCGCGCCCAGAACCGCCCGATCGCGGCCGGCAACATCATGATGCCAACCGCGAGCAGCGTGCCGAGCGCATGAAAGCCCGATACCAGGTTGACCACGACCAGCGCCAGGAAGGCGAGATGCGCGGGCCCGCCAGCACGGCTCACCGAGCGCAGGAAGCCCGGATCGACGCACTCGATCACCAGCGGCCGATAGATCAGCGCCAGCACCACAAGCGTGATCGTGGCATTGACCGCGATCAGCAGCAGCGCCTGATCGTCGAGCGCCAGCACCGAGCCGAACAGCACGTGCAGGAGGTCGATATTGGTGCCTTTGACCGACACGATGGTCACGCCAAGCGCGAGCGATAGGAGATAGAAGGTCGCGAGCGCGGCGTCTTCCTTGAGCTCCGTCACCCGCGCCACCACGCCGGTGAGCAGCGCAACCACGCAGCCGGCAATGAGCCCACCCGCCGTCATGGCGAACAGGCTGAGGCCCGAGAACAGAAAGCCGATCGCCGCGCCCGGCAGGATTGCGTGTGCCATGGCGTCGCCGACGAGGCTCATGCGCCGCAACATCAGGAATACGCCGATCGGCCCGGCGCCGAGCGCGAGCGCAATGGTTCCGGCGAGCGCCCGCCGCATGAACTCGAACTCGACAAATGGAGCGAACAGCAGGTCGTACATGGCAAGGCCTCAGCGCATCACGCCGCCGGCTGCGGCGCGAGGCATTCCGCTGCGTGCTCGTCAAACGCCTCGCACATGCGGCGCGCGGTCGCGAGGTTCTCAGGCGTGAGCACGTCCCGGGTGATGCCCCATGCCACCGGCTCACGCGCAAGCAGCAGGGTTTCGGGAAAATTCAAGCGCACGAAATCGATGTCGTGCATCGCGGTGATCACGGTGCGCGCTTCGCCGTGCCAGCGCTTGATCAGATCAAACAGGTCGGCCGACGTCTTGGCGTCGACGGCATTGAACGGCTCATCGAGTACGATGACGCGGGCGTCCTGCAGGAGGAGCCGCGCAAACAGCATGCGTTGCATCTGCCCGCCCGAGAGCGTCCCGATAGCGCGATCCTCGAAGCCGGTGAGACCGACGGCCGCGATCGCGTGCTCGATGCGATCGCGCTCCTGACGGCCGACGCCGCCGAACGGGCCGGCGTACCGCCACAGACCCATCGCCACCATGTCGAAGAGGTTGATCGGGAAGCTCCGGTCGATCTCGGCCGCCTGCGGCAGATAAGCAATGTCCTGTGCGCTAAGGCCGCCGCGCTCGATCGCGCCCGCCAGCGGGCGCAAGAGACCGGCAATGCCCTTGAACAAGGTCGACTTGCCGGCGCCGTTGGGACCGACCACCGCCATCAGGGCGCCCGGCGCGACCGTGCCGTCGAGGTGATGCACGGCCGGATGGCGATCGTAGCCGAGCGTAAGATTGCGGAAGCTGAGCGCAGGCGCCGTCATCGCGCGATCCATCACGCCATCGCCCAGAGCACAGCGCTCCAGATCACCGCGACCATGAGCGCCACCACGACCAGCCGCTCGGTCAGCGCCATGCGCAGGATCGAGGGCGCGATCGCGGCTGCTGGATGAGTCCCGCCTTCGGGATGATGGTGATGCTGGTGCGGTACGGGGGTCGGCATGACACTCTATAACCCTGAACAAGCGCCTGGCGGCGCCATAATGTAACAATATAACATTGCTTGCCGGCCTGTGCCAGGGCGCCGCGAATATCGCCGCAAATGCGCTGCACGGATCGATTTGCCAAGGCCGCCGACCTGTGCTGGAGAAAGCCCCAAGGGCGGCGCGGGAGACCAGCATGACCGAAGTCGTCTGCGTTGGCGAGGTTATGATCGAGCTTGCGCGTGGCGGTGATGGCCGCTTCGCCATGGGCTGCGGCGGCGACACCTTCAACACCGCGATCTATCTCGCGCGCGCGGGGCTCCCCACGGCGTTTGCAACCGCGCTCGGCGATGACCCTTATTCGGAGGGTGTGCTCGCGCTGGCGGCGGCGGAAGGCGTCGTGAACGATCTGGTGGTGCGCGTGCCGGGCCGGCTGCCCGCGCTCTGTTTGGTCGAATCTGACACGAATGGAAAACGGCAGTTCCACTACTGGCGCGAGGAGGCGCCCGGGCGCGATCTGTTCGAGCTGTCGGAATGGACGCGGGTCGTGGAGGGCCTGATGAGCGCGAAGCTCATCTATTTCTCCGGCATCACGCTGTCGCTCTATTCAAACACGGGGCTCGGCCGCTTTCTCGCCGCTGTCGAGCTGGCGCGTCGGCAGGGCGTCAAGGTCGCCTTCGACGGCAATTTCCGGGCTCGCAACTGGCGTGGCGACTTGAGCCGCACCCGCACGGTGTTCATGGAGGCGCTCAAGCGCGTCGACATCGCGCTGCCGACCTATGACGACGAAGCCGTGCTGTGGGGCGACCCGAGCCCGGAGGCGACGGTCGAGCGGCTACAGGCCTTCGGCATCGGTGAGATCACTGTGAAGAACGGCCCGAACAGCGCGCTGGTCGTCTCAGCTGGCAGCAGCGAGTTCGTGCCCGTGCCGGAGGTGGTGGTGCCGGTTGACGCGATGGCGGCCGGCGACGGCTTCAACGCCGGCTATCTTGCAGCACGGTTGATGGGCGATGCACCGACTGTTGCAGCGGCCGCCGCCCACCGCCTCGCCGGCCAGGTGATCCGCCACCACGGCGCCATCATGCCGCGGGCGGCAGCAGCGATGCATTGACGCTCGCTATTCCATCTTGATGTTGCCGCGGCGAATGACCTCGCCCCAGCGCTTGCTGTCGGCCGTGATGAAGGAGGCGAATTGCTCCGGCGTGTTGAGCGGCAGCGTCATCCCCTGCGAGACGAAGCGCTCGCGTACGTCGGGCGCGCTGAACGCCTTCTTGGTCTCGCTGTTGAGCCAGTCGATGATAGGACGCGGCGTGCCCGCCGGCGCGAGCAGGCCGAACCACGGACCGCCTTCGAGTTCCGGCAGGCCGGCTTCCGCCATCGAGGGCAGATCGGGTAGCACGCTCAGTCGTTGCGAGCCCGCAACCGCCAGCCCGCGCACCGCCTTGGCCTCGATCTGCGTCTTGGCCAGCGGCGCGATGTCGAACATCATGGAGACGTGGCCCGCAACGAGGTCCTGTACCGCGGGCGCCGCGCCGCGATAAGGCACGTGCGTGACGCTGGTGCCGGTCGCCTGCTTGAACTGCTCGCCGACGATATGGCCGGAGCTGCCGTTCCCCTGGGAGGCATAGGTCAGCTTGCCCGGGTTGGCCTTGGCATAGGCAATCAGCTCCTTCACCGAGGTGGCCGGCACGGAGGGGTGGATGACCAGTACGTTGGCGGTCGCCACGATCAGGCTGACGGGAGTGAAATCCTTTTCCGCGTCATAAGTCAGATTGGTCATCAGATGCGGCAGAATGGTCTGCGTCTGATGAAATCCGATGTAGAGCGTGTGGCCGTCGGGCGGTGCCTTGGCGACGGCGGTGGCGGCGATAGCGCCGGCGCCGCCGGTGCGGTTCTCGACCACGGCCGTCTTGCCGGCTTCGCTGAGCTTCTGCGCCAGCGTGCGGCCAACGAGATCGGCAATGCCGCCTGGCGGCGTCGCAACGATCAACTTGATCGGCTGCGACGGATAGGTCTGTGCCTGTGCGGATGCTGCGAACAGACCGATGAGGCTGGCGACAGCTGCAATAATCCCGACGGGTATCTTCCTCACGGCACATCTCCCTCTGGGCTACTGACGGCCAACCCTAGCACATTTCGTCAGCCGAGTAGGTTCATCTTGAAGCCGGCGCGGCGCACCACGCCGTCGCGCGCCTCCTGCGCGAGCCGCAGCACGCGCGGCAGGTCGACCGCGACCAGGCTCCCTCGCCACTTCTTCACCTTTCCGGCTATGAACACGGTATCGACATTCATCGGGTTCATGAGGTTAACCACGGCGCCCGCCGCGTTGTTGAGCGGCCAGACATTGATCCGGTCCGCCGCCAACAGCACGATGTCGGCCTCCTTACCCGGCGTCAGCGTGCCCACCTTGCTCTCGAGGTTGGTGCAACGCGAGCCTTCGACCGTGGCGAATTCGAGCACCTCGCGGGTGGTCAGAAGCGGCGGCAGGTTCTGCTCGCCCTTGCGCGCACGCTGCAACACGTTGAGCCGCTGCAGCGTGAAGGCTGCCCGCATCACCGTGAACGGATCCTGCGCCATGGTGACGTCGACGTCGGAGGAGAGCGACGGCCGCACGCCGTGGTCGAGCGCCTCCTGGATCGGCGGCATGCCGTGCCCCATCGCCATCTCGATCGGCACTGCCAGCGAGACATGGCCGCCGGTGTCCTTGATAAAGCGCCAGGCTTCGCTGCTCAGATGCGTGCAATGGATGTATTCGTCGCCCGGCTTCATCAGGCCGGCGCGGCCGAGCTCGAGCAGCGTGGGCTCGGTATTGTTGTTGACGCCGTGCGAGACGATGCGCACGCCGATCTCGCGCGCGATCGTGAACAGCCGCCGGTCGAGGCCGACGCCGAGCGCGAGCGTCAGGAGCTGATCGTCGGAGGTGAAATAGGTCTCGCGCAGCCGGATGATGTCCTGCGGATATTGCGCGCCGGCGCCGGTGCCGCGCGAATAGGCGTAGACCACGCGCAACCCGGATTCCTGCAACGCGCGGATGCCGGCATCGCTGTGCTCGGGCGTATGATTGACCTGCGAGGTGTCGACCGCCGTGGTCGTGCCCATGTCGATCATGCCGAGCGCGCTGATCAGCGTGCCCGCATAGACGTCGGCCGCCGTATAGGGCGCGGTGAGCGCGTTGCTGATGTCGCGGTTGTAGTCCGGATTGAGCAGGCCGTTGCTGAGGATGTTGCGCAGGATGCCCTGATAGAAATGGTGATGGGTGTCGATGAAGCCCGGCAGCACGATGCGGTTGGTGGCATCGACCACCGCCGCAGCATCACCGGTCACCGCGATATTGGGGCGGACCTCACGGATCGTGCCATCCTCGATCAGCACGTCGGCCTGGGCGAAGTCGCCGACTTGGCGGTCGAGCGAGAGTACGACACCACCCTTGAGGAGGACGCGGCGGGCCGCAAGGAGCCGCGTCAGCTCGGCATCGCCTTGCGCCTGCGCGGCGGTGCTGAAGGCTGGCAGGCTCGCGCCGAGCGTTGCAAGACCCGCGCTCGCTTGCAGGAAATGGCGCCGCGAGGCGGCGGGTGTCGTCGCCGAATTGCGGCTCGCATCTGCGTCAACTCGATCAGGCATGACGGACCTCGTTGTTCGCTAGAAACTTATGGGCTTGCCGATCAGCATGGCGGCGATCCCGGCCATGATCGGCAGCGGGATCGACACCAGGGCGCGCAGCCAGACCACCCGCGGCGCCATCATATGGATCTCCCAATTGATCAGCCGCTGGATCGTATAGAGCGACCAGGCCGTCGTATAGGCGATCACCTGGGGGGCGCCGGCGCCGCCCTTCAGCGCCGCAGCCCCCACCGCGAAGCCTACCACGGCGCCGCCCGGTGTCGCCGCGCCGCACAGCGCCGCGATGGTAATGCCGAGGACGCCGGAGCCGGGGCCGATCCAGGAGGTGATCACATCCTGCGGCATGACGGCCGCGATGTAGCCGGAGCCAACCACGCCGATCAGCACACGCGGGATCAGCACCACGAAGTCGCGCGCGCCTTCATAGGCGCCTTCGCGGAACAGCGCCTTGCTGCGCATCGCCGCCGTGAAGGCGAGCGTCCCGACCAAGAGCCATAGGACGATGCCGATGACGATGCTGATGAGGCTGATCAGGTCCACTACTGGTCGCCTCCCCAGCGGCGCGCGGCCGCGCGCGCCGCTGCGCGCGCCATGAGGCCGGCGATGATCGGCAGCGGCAGCGCCAGCACGATGCGCCAGCCGACGAATTCCGGACCGAAGAACGGCAGCTCCCAGATCAGCGCGCGGTTGTAGCCAAGGAGATTCCAGGCGGTGATGAAGGCAACCGCGGTGCCGATATCGGCGCCCAGCAGCAGGAAGGCGCCGGCGACCGGATAGATCGTGAGCGGGCCGCCCGGCAGCACCGCGCCCATCACCATGGCGATCAGGATGCCGACCAGGCCCGATTCGCCGCCGACGACGCGCGCCACCACCTCGCGCGGCAGGAGCCGTGTCACGAACGCCGCGATCAGGCAGCCGGCCGCCATCTTCGGCAGCATGCCGGAGAACAGCCAGAGGTCGTTGCTGAGGATCGCCAGAAACTTGTCGGTGCCATCGCGAAAATAGACGATGGCCCCGGCCGTGACCGAGACTGCCGCGATAATCGCCGTCGACCATTCGAATGTTCTGACGCGGCGACGACGTTCGGCCATGAAGCTTGGACAGCTCGCTCAAACGGATGCGGGGCAAATATCCTGGACGCGGCGGCGCGCCCGTTCAAGGCACAAAGCGCCGCAAGCGAGCCGCACAGGCCGCAAGAGCCCTGAACCCCGCGCCATTGACCGCACGCCCAAACGCCCGTAAACAGTGACAAAGATGGGGATGGAGTCCCCCGGGAACCGCCTGCAACGGCTGATGACTCCTACCGCGAGTGTTGGCGGTGGGAGTCTGCTCCGAAGCCGCCCAGGGCGGCTTTTTTGTTGCCCTGAATCGACGAGGAAAGGGCAACGATGGGCTTCCTGATTGTCTTCGTTGGCGGCGGCCTGGGCGCCGCCCTTCGCCATGGCGTCAATCTTACAGTGGCGCGCCTCCTGGGCGGCACGTTTCCGTATCACACGTTATTCGAGAACGTGAGCGGGTCATTCGTGATGGGCCTGCTCGCTGGATATTTTGCCTTCCGCGATGGCGGCTCGCAGCACTGGCACCTCTTCCTCACGACAGGAATTCTCGGCGGCTACACCACGTTCTCGGCGTTCTCGCTTGATGCCGCACTGCTCTACGAGCGTGGCACGTTGGGTCTGGCGGCCCTCTATGCTGCTGGCTCAGTTGTGCTGGCGGTCGGTGGCCTGTTCGCGGGGCTCGCGCTTGCGCGCCAGCTCTGGTGAACAGGCGTCATCCGAACCGCAGTCGTATTCGTATCTCTCCGGACATCAAGGAGACGACGCCATGATGACGGACACGACGGTACTGGTTCTCTCGGCCATCCTTACCTGGCTGATGCTCTGCACGTCGAGCGGCCTGCGTATCCGGGCGTTCCGGCCGGGCGGCCTCGACCGCGCCTTCGGCAACCGCGACGACCTGTCCGAGCCGACTCCGCTTGCCGGGCGCGCCGACCGCGCCGCGAAGAACATGGTCGAGAACCTCGCGATGTTCGTCGCGTTCGTCGCCGCCGTGCACTTCGCCGGCAAAGCGAGCGAGCAGGCGACCTTCGGCGCCAACATCTTCTTCTGGGCGCGCGTCGCCTTCTGGCCGTGCTATCTCGCCGGCATTCCCTATCTGCGCACGGCGATCTGGCTGGTGAGCGTCGCCGGCATGGCGATCATCGCGGCAGCGCTATGGTGACGGATATTGCGCGTCACCGCATCGGCACCATCCCGAGCTTGCCGAGGAGTAGCATGTCGCGATCGGTATCGGGATTGGGCGTGGTGAGAAGCTTCGGCCCGTAGAAGATCGAGTTCGCACCGGCGAGGAAACAGAGCGCCTGCGTCTCCTCGCTCATGTCCTCGCGGCCGGCCGAGAGCCGCACCACCGACCGCGGCATGGTAATGCGCGCGACTGCTATCGTACGCACGAATTCGAGCGGATCGAGGCTTGCGCCGCGCGCGAGCGGCGTGCCCTCGACCTTGACCAGCATGTTGATCGGAACCGATTCCGGATGCACCGGCAGATCGGCAAGCGCGGCGATCATGCCGACGCGATCCTCGCGCGCCTCGCCCATGCCGACGATACCGCCGCAGCACACATGAATGCCGGCGTCGCGCACATGGCCGAGGGTGTCGAGCCGCTCCTGGTAAGTGCGGGTCGAGATGATCTCGCCATAGAACTCGGGCGATGTATCAAGGTTGTGATTGTAATAGTCGAGACCGACGGCCTTGAGCTGCCGCGCCTGCTCGGCCGTGAGCATGCCGAGCGTCGCACAGGTCTCCAGCCCGAGCGCGCGCACGCCTTCCACCATTGCGCATACCTTGTCGAGGTCGCGGTCCTTCGGCTCGCGCCAGGCCGCGCCCATGCAGAAGCGGCTCGCGCCGGCGGCGCGGGCGGCACGCGCTTCCTTGAGCACGGTGTCGAGGCTCATCAGCTTCCCGGCCTTCACGCCGGTCTCGTACTGCGCGCTCTGCGGGCAATAGGCGCAATCCTCCGGGCAGCCGCCGGTCTTGATCGACAGCAGCGTCGAAATCTGCACCTCGGTCGGATCGAAATACGCCCGGTGCAGGCTCTGGGCGCGGAACATCAGTTCCGGAAACGGCAGCTCGAACAGCGCCCGGATCTCCACGCGCGACCAGTCGTGGCGGATGGCGGCTTGGGCCGACTGGGCGGTGGAACCGGCGATGGCGGCACTGGCAATGGTCATGGGAGGCTCCCGTTGGCACCGCTATAGCATCGAGGGACGTGCGATTGAAATCCTTCGGCGAGCCCAAGAACTGGTACTCAACGGGCGATTCTGCCTTGAGCCACGACGTCTCCTCCGTCGCGCCGTCGGACCATGGCTTTAGGTGCGACTGTCGCCAGGACGACAATGTTGGGCTAAGATCGCGCGTCCCCGCAGATCCTTTCTGACGAACGCCAACAAGGAGCGCTGAAGGAGAACCATGTTGACGGTTGGAGCGCGCCTCGCAACGGCCAGCAAGCTTCGTCCTATCATCAGCATCATTGTGCTCGTGGTCCTGCATTTGGCGGGCCTCGGCATCATGTTCTCGACCGAGGACGACCTTGTCTCGAAGGCGGCCTTTCTGTTCGCCTGGGGGATCCTCAATTTCTTCTGGATCGCGATCTTGCGGCGGCCCGCGGCCGCCGCCGGCATGTCGCTGATCGTCCTCGTCATCCTGATCGCGCTGTCGCTGTTCAAGCATCGCGCCCTGACGATGACGATCTCGTTCTTTGACGTGATGATGATCGATCCTGACACGATCTCGTTCGTGCTCGATACGTTTCCCGACCTGGGATGGCAGTTGACGCGCGCTGCGCTGGTGGCCGTTCCGCTGGTCGCGTTGGTGTGGTGGCTCGACACGCTGCGTCCACGCCTCTCGTACGCACTGGCTGGGTGCGCATTGAGCTTTGTCGCGCTCGCCACCCTCTCGCTTCTCGTGCCACTCGACCGGGAGGATGAGTTCCAGGACCACAATTATGTGTCGAAGTTCGTTCGCTCCGGTGCGGTCGCAGCCGTAGACTTGGCGACCCGGAAAATGCTTGAGTCGGACGCCCAGGCCGTGGGCGCGCTGGGTGTTGAGCACGCTGGCGAATGCCAGCCGGCGGCGAAGCTTCCTCACATCATTCTCATTCTCGATGAATCGAGCTTTGACGCCAGTGCCCTGCCGGGCGTCAAGGTTGGACCCGACTACAGGCGGCATTTTCAGTCGCTTGATGGAAGGGACCGCCGTCTGATCGTGGAGGGGGCCGGCGGTCCGACCTGGTACACGGAATACAACGTGCTGACCGGCCTCTCGGTGCGCTCCTTCGGCCGGTTCGCCGAAGGCGTCACCCGGATCGCTGCCGGAAGGGTGGAACGCGGTCTGCCGCATGCGCTTCGGCGCTGCGGCTATCGGACCTACAGCTTCTATCCATACACGGGGGCGTTTCTGGGCGCACGCGCTTTTCAAAAGACCGCCGGCATAGAGCGCTTCCTCGAGGCCAAGGACCTTGGCTCGATCAGGCGAAATCCGGACAGCTTCTATTACGATGTCGCCGCCCGCACGCTCACCTGGGAGCTTGGCCAGACCCCGCTGTTCCTGCTGGTTTACACGGTGGCCAATCACTTCCCATGGCAATCGCCATATCGGCCCGATCTCACGCCGGATTGGCGCAATCTCGGTAACCGTGCCGACCTGGACGAATATCTGCGACGCCAGGAAATGAGCAAGCGCGACTATGTGGACTTTGTCGCGCGCCTGCGGCGAGAGTTCCCGGATGAGTCATTCCTCATCGTGCGGTTCGGCGATCATCAGCCGGGGCTGGCCAAATACTTCATCGACCCGACGCTAAGCGAGTCGGAGGTTGGAGCGCGCGTCAGGCTTTTCGACCAGCGTTACTACACGTCATACTATGTCATCGATGCCATCAACTTCACGCCTGCTGATCTCTCTTCGGCGCTTGACCGGCTCGATGCATCGTACCTTCCTTTGGCTGTGCTGGAAGCCGCAGGTGTGCCACTGGCGCCGTCCTTTGCAGAGCAGAAGAAGGTACTTCAGCGGTGCGACGGCCTGTTCTATGGCTGCAATGGTGGCAGCGAAGTCCGTCGGTTCAACCGTCTTTTGATCGACGCCGGCCTGATCAAGGGCCTCTAACTGAACGTCAGCGCGCCTCATTGGTGCGCTGGCATTCGTACAGTCGTAGCCCGCATGGAGCGCAGCGGAATGCGGGACAGCTTTGCAGTACCCCAACCCCCGGATTTCGCTCCGCTCCATCCGGGCTACGCGCTTGCGGGGCATTTGAGACATCATGCCCCGCCAGCCAACGCCGCTTTCACCTTGTCGGGCGTGTAGGGGATGGAGCGCAGCCGTACGCCGGTTGCGTCGAAGACCGCGTTCGAGATCGCCGACGGCACCACGGCCGCCGAGGGCTCGCCCGCGCCCCAGGGCGGCGTATTCGGCTGGTTGATCAGCTCAATCACCACCTCGGGCACGTCCGGGAAGGTGAGAATCGGATAGCTCGCCCAATCGAGGCTCGTCACCATCGAGCGGTCGAACTTGAGCTCCTCGATCAGCGTGCGGCTCAGCGTCTGGATGATATTGCCCTCGACCTGGTTGCGCACACCATCCGGGTTGATGATCTGCCCGCAGTCGTGGGTCATGGTGATGCGCGTGACCCGGATCGCGCCCGAGGCGCGATCCACCTCCACATCGGCGACGATGCCCACATAGGTGCGCACCAGCTCATATTTCACGTAGGAGACGCCGCGCCCGCGGGCGATGTTGCCACCCGCGCCGCTGCCGGCCTGGGGCGACGGCCGCGTCTCCCACTTCGCCAACGCCTTGAGGCGAGTAAGCACCTCGATGCCGCGCCTGTCGGTTGGATCGAGATATTTCAGGCGGAACTCGATCGGGTCGACCTTGGCGGCGGCCGCGAGCTCGTCCATGAAACATTCGTTGGCGTAGGTGTTCTGCATCCGCCCCGGCGTCCTGATCCAGGACGGGCGGAACGGCGTCGACTCGAGCCGGCGACAGACCGTCTTCACGTTGGCGAACTTGTAGGGGATCGCCGAGTTCTGGAAGACGTTGCCAGGCGCGATGTCGCCCTTCTGCGGCAGGCCCGCGAGCGTTGCGCCGGTGAGCGGCACCATGAAGCTTCCCGCCGTCTGCTGCGGAATGAAGAAGTCCGATTCCCAGGCGGTGACGTTGCCGCCCGCATCGATCGCGGCGCGCAGATCGATCAGCGTGGGCGGGCCTTTCGGGTCCCAGCCATGCTCGTCGGCGCGTGACCACTGGACCCGCACCGGCTTCCCCACGGCTTTCGCGAGCAGAGCCGCATCGGCAGCAGCATCCTCATGGCCATTGCGCCCATAGCAGCCGGAGCCCTCGAGATAGACGCAATAGACGTCATCCGCCGACATGCCGAGCATCTCGGCGAGCTGCTTGCGCAGATCGTGGGTCGCCTGCGAGGCCGACCAGGACGTGAGCTTGCCATCCTTGAGCTCGGCGATCGCGCAGGACGGGCCCATCGAGCCATGGGTGTGGATCGCGAAATCGTAGGTCGCGGCGAGCTTGCGCACGCCATCGCCTGAAAGCGCCGCCGCGGTGTCGCCGACATTGCCGGTGACCTGGTCCTGCACCACCTTGGTGGCGCGCACGTGCTCGTAGAGCTTGGCCTGCTCGGGCAGACCCTGCCAGGTCGACCAGGTGGCCTTGAGCTTCTGCGCCGCCGTGATCGCGCCCCATTCGCTCTGGGCGACCACGCCAAGGAAATTGCCCTGGCGAACGACCTTGACCAGGCCGGCAACACCTTTGACCGAGCTTTCGTCCACGCTTTGCAGCGTGGCGCCGATCGCCGGCGGCCGCACCACCCGGCCATGCAGCATGCCGGGCACGCGGATGTCTTGAATATAGGCGAAGCGCCCGGTGACCTTGCTGGGGATGTCGATGCGCGGGATCGACTTGCCGACGACGGTGTGATCCTTCGGGTCCTTCGGCTGCGCCGGCTTGGCGTGGTCGAGCTTGAGCGCGAAGCCCTTGCCGCCGATGAGCTGCCCATAGGTGACGCGCCTGGTGCCGGCACTGATCACGCCATCCGCAACCTTGAGATCCTCCTTCTTGGCGCTGAGACGCTTGGCGGCCTCCTCGAGCAACGCACCGCGCGCGGTCGCTGCCGCGTTGCGCAGCTGCATGCCGCCGACCTGGATGGTCAGGCTGCCCCAGGTCTTGCCCTGATCGGGCGTGAGCCGGCTGTCGCCCTGCAGAAGCGCGATGCGTGAAAACGGCACGTCGAGCTCCTCGGCCACGATCTGGCGCAGCGCGGTCGTGATGCCGGTGCCGAGGTCGACCTTGCCGGAATAGACCATCACCTGGCCGCGCGCATCGATCGCCAGAAACGAATCGAGCTCGGTGAGCGCCACCGGCTTCGCCGGCGCGGCGCCTTGCGCGAGCGCATCGCCGGCCGGTACGAGCGAGAAGCTGACCACCAGGGCGCCGGAGCCCTTGAGCAGGTCGCGGCGAGAGACGTTGATGTTCATGATCGCCTCCCCTTCACGCGATGCCGGCTGCGCGCTTGACGGCGGCAAGGATGCGCACATGCGTGCCGCAGCGGCAGAGATTGTTGGCGAGCGCCTTTCGGATATCAGCGTCGCTCGGCTTCCTGTTGGTCGCGAGCAGCGCCACCGATTCCATGATCATGCCGTTGATGCAGTAGCCGCACTGCGCCGCCTGCGTATCGATGAAAGCCTTCTGCACTGGATGCGGCTGCTGCGGCGAGCCGAGGCCCTCGAGCGTGACGATGCGCTGCGAGGACGTGAGGCGCGACAGCGGCAGCTGGCACGAGCGCATGGCTTTGCCGTCGACGTGCACCGTGCAGGCACCGCATTGGCCGAGCCCGCAGCCGAAGCGCGGCCCCCTGAGCGCGAGATTGTCACGCAGCGCATAGAGCAGCGGCATCTCAGGATCGTCGATGGTGACCCTGACGGATTTTCCGTTGACGTTCAGCGATTTCCGTTGCGCCATGGTCGTTCTCCCGGTTGCGGCCTTGGGCTCTTTTGAATGAATTCAGTCTAGCAGCGCCCCCGTATGCACGCCATATGCGGCAAACGGGCACCATGCGTCTTGCAGCCACGCTCGCGTGGGCTTCGTGAAGGGGTGTGGCTTCCGGCCCACCGCCCAGCTTGCTATCATTCCGGCAACGCGGCGCCAGCCAATGCAAGCTGGGCAGAGACGCGGAATTGCGACATCGACACATCGCAAGGCAGGGAGGGTCCACATGCAGAAGAATCTGTTCCTCGCGGCAGCCGCGAGCGTTCTACTCCTTCAGAGCGCGCCGGCCGGTGCACAGTCGCGCACCACGCTCGACATCTATGTCGTCGACGTCGAGGGCGGCAACGCAACGCTCTTCGTCACACCGTCAGGAGAATCCCTGCTCATCGACACCGGCAACACCGGCCCGCAGGCGTCGGTGCGGGATGCCTCGCGCATCATGGAAGCCGCCAAGGATGCCGGCCTCACCCAGATCGACCATCTGATCACCACGCATTGGCACGGCGATCACTACGGCGGCATGGAGGAGCTCGCCAAGCGTATCCCGATCAAGCATTTCATCGACCACGGGCCGAACCAGCAGCCGGCGCCCGGCCCCGATGAGTTCCTCGCCAAGGTCTATCCGCGCCTCATTGCCAACGCCAAGCACACCGTCGCCAAGCCGGGCAACAAGATTCCGATCACGGGCCTCGATGTGCAGGTCGTGACCTCGAACGGCGAAACCATCAAGACGCCGCTAGCGGGCGCTGGCGCCCCGAACCCCTATTGCGCGAGCTTCAAGCCCGGCACCAACAACATCGAGGACCCGCTGTCGGTCGGCGTCCACATCGCGTTCGGCAAGTTCCGCACCATGCATCTCGGCGATCTGACCAAGAACAAGGAATTCGAGCTGATGTGCCCGAACAATCGCATCGGCACGCTCGATGTGTTCCTTGGACTGCATCACGCGGTCAACACCTCGACCTCGGAAGTCATGATGCATGCCGTGCGCCCGCGCGTCGCCATCGTCAACAACGGCACGCGCAAGGGCGGCCAGCCCGACGTGATGCGGACCATCTTGTCATCGCCGGGCCTCGAAAACCTGTGGCAAATCCATTTCTCGCTGCTCGGCGGCCAGGAAAACACGGTGCCGGGGATGTTCATCGCCAACCTCACCGACGAAGCGCCGGCCTCAATGCCGGTTGCGCCGATCGCGGCTCCCGCCCCCGGCCCCAATACGCCGCCCCCACCCGCGCATAACGGGCCTGCGTTCTGGATCAAGGTGTCGGCGCAGCAGGACGGGACCTTCACCGTTACCAACGCGCGCAACAAGTTCAGCAAGACCTACGCGGCAAAGCAGGCGGGCACGAATTAGCGGCCGCTAAGGCCCTCGCCACCGTCATTCCGGAAGCCGCCATCGGGCCGCGCGAAGCGCGGCCCGATGACGAGCTCCGCGGCTGTCCGGAATCCATCTCCCTGCGCACAGGACCGTGGCTATGGATTCCGGGTTCGGCGCTCCGCGCCGCGCCGGAACGACGAGCGACTTCAGCACCGATCCCAACGAGACCCACCGGCAGATACACCGCCCATGAGGGCGCCGCCTATACCAAAGGAGGACCATCCTCTCCCTTCGTGCAATGCAGCGCTGGAACGTTCGCGCGTAGGATCGCTGCGCACTCACGCGCTCTGCGCCAAGCACCGAACAGGCGCCAAGTCTTGATTTGCCTCTAGACACAGGAGATGACGCACATGAGTTCCAACCCTTCATCTCATCAAACATCTGGCACCTCTGGGCGCAGAGAACCCGAGGAGAGTGACCGCATTGGCTTGAGTGAGCTTCGCCAGGACATGGCAAGCCTGAAGAGCACGCTCTCACGTTTCGCATCTGAGGCGGGGGGCGAAGCGGCAAAAACGGTTCGCGGCGCGAGCCAGACGCTTGCCACGCAAGTCGGGAGCGCGGCCAGCGGCGTGGCCGATATGAGCTCCGACCTCGCCACCACAGCCAAGGAGCACGCCAAGACCTTCGCATCCGAGCTGGAAGGCATGGCGAAGCGCAATCCACTCGGCACGATTGCGGGCGCGTTGGTTGTGGGCGTCGTCATCGGGCTGATGTCGCGAGGACGCGGTTGATGTTCGCTTTGTTGAAGGACACAGTCCGCGCCGATATCGACCGGCAGATCGGCTGGGCTAGAGGTGAGGTCCGACGCCAGACCCTCCACACCGCAATCGTCGGCGCGCTCGGTGTTGCGGCCGCGCTCGCCGCCCTCGGCGCAATCATTGTCGGGCTCATCGCTCTGTACTTCTGGCTTTCGGTGGAACTTGGCCCATTCGCCGCGCTCGGCATCATTGGAGGGGGATTGGTGATTCTTGCGCTGATCCTTCTCGCTTTTGTCTTCATGTGGAAGCGTCCTCGGCTTGCATCACGGCCGCAGCTGCAAATCGCGCAACCCGCTGCCCTGATCGGGACTCTCACGCGCGGCAACAATGCGAGAGCAATTGCAGCCAGGGAGGACACGCTGAAGCTGGTGGCCGATACGGTGCGTCACAGCCCGCCAACGGCACTATTGGGCGTACTTCTCATTGCTGCCGTCGTGGGAGTGGTTACGGGCCGCCGGTTCAAATCCTAAAGGTGGTGACCAGGGCAGGGTCTTGGTGCTGTGCTCATGCTCGGCTTGCCCAAAAATCCTGTTCACTTTCGTGAGGCGAGAAAGTCGTTTACTCCGGCGACGCATTCAGCTCGCTCGCGTGCCCCTGCCACCTGGCGTGGCAAGGCCTTTCTGCGACTTTTGCTTCTCCTGGTGGCCGCTGCATTGGTGGCAGGGGTTGCTGCCAACTTCGGCATAGCCCGCGACTACGGATATCTCCGCGCATCGGTCCTGACGGGAGCAGCGGGCGGCTACTATCACACGCTTGCGACGCGCCTGGCTGATCGAGCCAAGCGGGGGCAAGGTAAACTTTCAGTCATACCGACCGCGGGCTCGATCGAGAACGTCACTCGACTGACCAGCGGACAGGCGCGCTGCACCGAGATGTTCGCCCTGATCCAGGACGGTACGCCCGTGTCGGCCGATGCGCGGCTCGAGCTCCTTGGCCGGCTGCCCGAACCGGAATCTCTGCTGTTGTTGGGAAAACCAGGCAACGCCCTTCACACATTCGCGGACCTGCGCGGGGCATCGATCGGCGTCGGCCCGCAAGGTTCCGGCACAGCCTTCCTCATGCATCAACTCTTCCAAGACCCCGATCTGCGACAGCTGGATGTCCGATTGTCATACCACGAATTGCCCGAGCAGACCCGGCTGGTGGCGGAGGGCAAGCTCGACCTCGCCGCTGTCGTGATGCAGGAGGACGCCGAATTTCTGCACACCGTCATTCGGCAGGACGGCTTGGACATCGTCGCGCCCGCGGACCTTCAAGGCCTGGTCGCGCGCTACCCGTGGCTCAGTCTCGGCCGCATCCCCGCCGGTCGTTACGACCTGGTTCGCCCAATCCCGGCGACGGACAAGCAAGTTGCACGCCTGAGTACCTTGGTTGTCGCCAGCCCATGCGCGCGCAGGGCTGACCGGGTTGCGCTTCTTATGCTGCTCGGAGCCGAGTTGCCGGGGTTCGTTCGCGCCAACCCTCCGAGCTCCACGGGCTCTGCAACGGTGTTGCCGCTCACGCGCGAGTCCCATCAATTCTTCCTCAGCGGTGAGCCTAACATCGCCGATCGTTACTTCCCGTGGCTCGTCAATCTTCTGTCGCCCGCCTATTGGGTTTATCTGGTCATGGCCGTGACAATTCTTTTCAACGCGATGACTCTATTCAGCCGATTTTGCCTCTGGCGGATCGATGCAGCGCGCGAGAAGCTCGAGACCGCGCTCAAGGAACTGGTCAATCCTCGGCTCACCCATGCGCAAATGCGCGCTGTTCCGGCGGATCATGTCATGGCCGCACCCGAGCAGCGCGCAGCCGCCCAATCGATCATCGATCGACTGGTGGAGTTGCGCGCCCGTTGCCAGCGCCAAGCGAGCTCCATTGTCACTCCCTTGGGAGATGAGATGTACTATCGCTACCAACAATTCTTGATCGACGATGCGACAACGACGCTGGCCGCTTTGCTCCAATGCTCATCAAACGACAAGGGCGCCGCTCGGCGCCCTGTCTCACATTTGGAATGATCAAGCCAAGGCATGTCGCACCGCAAGTTTATTGCAGCAGCTCCACATAGCCGATCCGGCTCGACAGCACGCCCGAGTACCAGACCCGGTTCGGATTGGTCGGATCGAGATCGATGCGGCGCACATCGGTCTCCGCCATCATGAGCGGGTACTCGGCCCATTTGCCGGTCGCCGGATCAAGCCGCGCGAGCTTGTCGACGTGGTGGAGCGTCGTCCACATCAGGCGGTTCTTGAGGTCCGGCTCTGCGAGATAAACGCCGGAATCCTCGCTCGGCGGGGTAAATTCCGTCATCTTCTGAGTCTTGTAGTCGACCCGTAAGAGCTTGCCGGCGCCGTGCAGACCGACCCACAGGTTGCCGTCCCAGTCGGCGCCGAGCTTGCGCGCGACTGGATCCTTCACGCTGAGCGGATACTCGTCGAACTTGCCGGTCTTGCGGTCGATGCGCGCAATCTGGTCGAATGCATTCTCGACCACCCAGATGTTGCCGTCGCCGTCGATCGCCATGCCGTAAGGGGTGGCATTCCGGTTGTTCTTCACGCCGACCGGCACGTCGTAGATCGTGAACTGCTTGGTCGCCGGGTCGAGACGGATCACTTGATTCGAGCCGATCGCGGCGAGCCACACCGTGTTGTCGGGATGCACGCGCATCGTATTGCCGCTGGCAGTGCCGCTGCGCGTGGGCGGGACGTCATAGACGGTAAAGCGCTCGGTCTTCGGGCTGAAGCTGAGCCAACGCCGGTTCGGACCGCCGTCAACCATCCACAGCTCGCCTTCATTGCCGCGCCGGATGCCGTTGAGACGGACGTTTGGCGAGGTCGCTGATGGCGGCTCGTATTCGACATAGGCAAGTGTCTTGCGATCAAGCCGCCCCAATCGCCCGCCGAGGCGCTGCGTGACCCAGCCGTTGCCCTCGCTGTCGACCGCGACTTCATGCGGTTCAGCCCTTGCGTTCGGCAGCTCGTATTCGACCACCATGTAACCCCGCGCCTCCGGCGGAACGAGCGTGCGCGGGAGCCGGCTGAAAGGATCGGGCTTTGCCCTGGCAGTAGCGCCAGGCGCGGGCGCGTAGTTCTTCGCGAGATAGGCGAGCAGGGTCTTTTCCTCATCAGCCATGAGCGGCTTTGCAATCGTCGAGCCCTGCGCATAGAGCGTCATCGTGCGCAGAGTTTGTAGCCAGCGCGCTTCGTTGCCGCGCGAGCGGACGATCCGCGCTGCGTCGTGGCAGCTCATGCATTTCGCTTCAATGATGGCCTTGCCATCGCCTTCGGCCAGGCGCGGCCCACCACCACCGACAGCCGCCGCGGCTTCGGCACCGCGCTCGCCTGGAGCCCGTCCGGGCCACGCCGGCGCCAGCGGCGCTGCGCGCTCCGCCGTGAGCGCCAGATCAACGGACGCCGACTTGCCGGCCGCAACCTCGACTGCGCTCGAGGGCGCGCTTTGCCGCTCGCCACCGATCGCCTGCACGACATATTTGCCGGCAGGAAGCCTGGCGTTTGTAAACTTGCCCTGCTCCTGGGTGATGACCATGAAGTTGAGACGGCGCTCGGCGTTCTTCATCTGAACGAACGCGCCGGCGACGGGCACACCCGCTGCATCGGTGATGACGCCGGTCAGGGTGCCAACAGCATCCTGCGCCGACGCCAAAGCTGACCAAGAAACCGTTGCAACCAACGCCAATGCAGCAAGACATGATTTCTGCATGCTGAGCCTCCCGCTCCCTAGGTGATCGACATCAGCAACCACAATCGCAATGGCGTTTGTGGAAGCTTCCGATCACATCCTTATGTTGGCTTCGGGCGGTCATCGCCACAAAGCAATAGGGCACCGAAATGCGTTGCCGGCAAAAGCGTCGCATGCGCCTGCCGACAAGTCAACGCAGGCTCCGACTGCAGTGCAATAACGATCGCTATTTGCTCGTCCAATATGCCGGATTCTGTTTGAAAAACTTCTTCGGCACCACGCCGTAGATCAGCTGCACGCTGTCCACGGCCTCGGCCACACGGAAGTCGACGCCTAAGCTCGCGATGGCATAGGCCTCCGCCGCCGTCACGCCCGCCTTCTGCTGCAACAGCTCGACCGTCTCACGCACCGCGTTCTTCATCGCCATGTTGAGATCGACGTCGAGGCCGAGCGTGTAATAGTTCGTGGCGTCCTCGGCGCGCGGCCCGCGCATGGCCTTGCCGGCACCCTTGTGCAGAATGAATTGCAGCGTTGCGGTCAGCGATTGCTCGAGCGCGCCGCCATCGACCTCGCCATCGCCCTGCACGCCATGGGGATCGCCGGTGTAGAACAGGGCGCCGTTATTGAACACGGGGATGGTAAGCGTCGATCCGACGCCGAGCACTTTCAGATCAAGATTGCCGGCCCATTTTCCAGGCGGGCCGGAGCTCACGATGATGAGATCGGGCGGCGGTGCGACCGCCATGATGCCGAGGAACGGGGAGAGCGGCAGCTCGATGCCGCCGGGCAGGAACGCGAGCCTGCGCTGCAGGTCGCTCTTGATGATACGCGGCGACGGCGTCGGCACGAGATCGGGGAGCACGCCCGAGCCCGGGCCGGTGTTGTTGACGCCATAGGGCACGCGGAATTGCAGATCGAGCACGCGTACTTCGAGCGCGTCGCCTGGCTCCGCACCTTCGATCCAGATCGGCCCGGTGAGGACATGAACGCCCAGCCCCTTGCCGCGCGGCACCTTGGCGTAGATGTCCTTCGCGTCCTGCAGAACCTCCTCGGGCTTGATGCCGGCCTTGCCGAAATAGGTGACCGGATCCTCGCGCGTGGTCAGTCCCTGGTGCGACATGGTGTCGATGCGCACGGTCGTGCCCGACTTGATGCGCAGCACCGGCGGCACGCGCGCCGAGATATAGCCCCAGATCACGGTGTCCGGCGTCGAGCCAAGCGAGGCATCGGGCTTGCTGTCCGCAGGCGCAGGCTGCGCAATGGCGGAGGAGAGGAGCGCCAAGGCGGCAAGCGTTGCGAGCGCGCACGACATGGCGGGTGATCGGCGGTGTGACATGGGAAGTGACATGGGATGCGCCCCTTTGCGGCAGACGGTCAGGGTCAGCATAGCAGCAAATGGATGGGGGGAATGCCGCGGCCGCGGCCCATTCCTCGGCCTGGATGTGCGGCAGGTTGTAGGCTTGCTGACGCGGTCGCGCGCGCCTACGTATTGCATCGGCTGGGTGGCAGTCTTGATCAGTACTTGCGGCAGTTAAGCAGGGTACGCAGGAGGAAGCCCAGATGCGATGCAAACCCAGAAGCGTTGCCGCGCTGCAAGTGGCGCTCGGTGGCTTGCCTGACTCGATGCAGGTCGAGGCGGACAAAGACGTCGGCGTGTCGGCAAAGACCGTCGGCGAGCTTCGCCGAGTTACAGCGTGGTCCGAGAATTTGGTGATAACAACTCCGCAGGAACGCTATCCCGAAAGCGCCGTAAAGGTTAGCAAGGCCAGCGGGGCGAAGCGCACCACGCCAAAGCCATAAGGGCGCGGTCGGGGTCAGGCGCACCTTCGAACCGATGAGTACGCGGCCGGCTCACCCGACCTCGACGTCCTGCCAGAAGCCGACACGACCTCGGGTTTCGGCCTTGGAGGAGCGCGGCGCCTCGTAGACCCAGGCGTTGCGCGAGTGGCGGACGCCGTCGATCACCACGTCGTAGAACTGGACACCATGCGGACAGGCGCGGTCCTTGTCGGTGACCGGCGCCCTTTCGAGCCAATCCGTGCGCACGTCCTCCGGCGGGAAATAGAAGTAGCCGTCGTTTTCGACGATGTCGTCGCTCTCGGCGATGACCTTGCCCTTGAGAGTGGCCTTCATGGCTGGTCCATTCACGTTATGGCCCTGATGGAACAACAGCGTAGCACGGTTTCCGCTCCCCCTTCATCCGCGATACGCTCTGCCCGAACCGAGGATCAGCCATGTCCGACACGCCGCCCGACCGCCTCTCCAACGATCCGAATAGCCCCTATTATGATGCCGATGTGCTGGCGCGCGATGTCGGCATCCGCTTCAAGGGCGTGGAGAAGAACAACGTCGAGGAATATTGCATCAGCGAGGGCTGGATTCGGGTGGCCGCCGGCAAGGCCAAAGACCGCTACGGCAACCCCCTGCTGATCACGTTGAAGGGCCCGGTTGAGGCCTATTTCAGGGAAAAAAAGAGCCCGTAGAATTCGGGTGGATTGCGGCCCGTTCGACCCTACATGCTGCAGCATGGACAGCAACCAACTCGTCATCAGTCATTGCGTCTTCGACACCGCCATCGGAACCTGCGGTGTCGCCTGGAGCGAGCATGGCCTGGTGGCCGTGCAACTGCCGGCGCGCGATCGGGCCACGACCGAGCGGCGCCTGATCGCTCGAAGCCGCGGCAGCGCCGCGGCGACGCCGCCAGCTGCGATTGCGACGCTGATCGCCGACATCTCGCGCTATCTCGCTGGCGAGCACGTCGATTTCTCCGCGGTTCCGGTCGATCTTTCGAGTCTCGATCCGTTCCGCCGCAAGCTCTACGAGACCATGCGCGCGCTCCCCTGGGGCACGACCACAACCTATGGCGCGCTCGCGCGCACCATCGGCTTGGCAAACTGGGAAGGCGCGCGTGACGTCGGCGAGGCGATGGGGCGCAATCCGGTGCCGATCGTCATTCCGTGCCACCGTGTGCTTGCGGCCGGCAACAAGCTCGGCGGCTTCTCGGCGCCCGGCGGAGCGGCTACCAAGGCGAAGCTCCTGGCGCTCGAAGGCGTGCGCTTCGACAGCGGCGCACCGCGCCTGCCGGGGTTGTGACCCCGTCAGTTCGGGACCGGCGAGCGATGGAACTGCACAATTTGCCAATCTGCACCGCGCTTGGCGATGAGGAACGTGACTCGCCCGGTTGCCCTGATCGTCTGGCCGTCGCGAACACCGGTCAGCGCGTCCAGCCCGGAAACCGCAACGGCTGTGTCAGACAACACGAGCACCGAAGAGTCGGTGAGCTTTGCGGTCCTTGGCCGATTGTTCAGAAGCGCGTTCTCGAAGTAGGCGCGAATGCCCTCGGTCTTGACCACCACGCTCTTGCTTGCAGTTCCCATAAACAGGGCGTCCGGTGCATGCAACTTGACGATGGCATCCACATCCGAGTCCGTGAATGCCTTTGCCCATTTCTCCAGCACCTGTAATGCGTCTTCCTTGGGCCCTGCCAAGGCGGCTGATGAAAGCGACACGAGCAAAGTCAGTACAGATACGAATAGGCGCATCCTGTTCTCCCAAATTTTGCAAGAGCCTGAGAATCAACTACGAATGAGGGTGAGCCTTCCGATGGCATGAGGGCTGCGCACTGCAGTGATCGGATTTTCGACATAGACCCGATTGGCAGATTCTTAACAGATTACCTCAGCCAACCTGTAAAAATAAAGAGCGAACAGGAGGCCAACTCGGCACTGGTTGGTCCTTATGCGACCTTGCCCGACGATTCCATGCGCGCAGAGCATCCCACCCCGGATCAGCCCGCAATCCCAATGCGTTGCGCATTGCGCAGCCTGCACCGTTTTCTGTCGGCGACTGCCTCGCCACGCGCCCGTCGGCTGCTGTACAGTCGTGACGCAAATCTTGTGTTGCGAATGAAGGTCCCGCGCGCCGATTCGGACTCCGAGCGGTGCGGGAAGAACTTGAGGCAGGTGGCACAGGAAAGACAGCATGAAAGCACTCATGACACGGCGTCACGCCTTGGTCCAAGCCTTGGCGGGTGCGACCGCGCTTGCGGTTGCTCCATTTTCCGCCCGCGCGGCCGAACCGGTTGGAATGCAGCTCATCCTCGCGGCCGACGTCTCGGGCAGCGTAAACCCGGCGCGCTACCGCACCCAGCAGGACGGCTACCTGGAAGCGCTTGGCGACCCGCGGGTGCTGAAAGTCATCAGCGAGCTCGACCCGCCAGTCCTCGCCATCACTTTCATCGCCTGGGCGCGCGAGCAGGCCGTTATGGTTCCGTGGATGCGGGTGCACGACGCCAAATCGATGGACCAGTTCCGCGAGCGGCTGCGCAACGAGCAGCGGCCGCGGGTCGGGATTAACACGCTGATCAGCCAGGCGCTGATGTTCTGCGACGCACGCTTCGACAAGGAGTTCACCGGCGGCCGGAAGGTGATCGATGTCTCCGGCGACGGCGACGACAACCAGGGCATCGCCGGCCTGCGGGCGGTTCGCGACATGCTGGTGGCCAAGGGCGTCGTCATCAACGGCCTGCCCATCATCGTGAAGCCGCCGGAATATATCTTCCCGCCGCAGCCGTCCGAAGGCCTCGAGGTCTACTATCGCAACCATGTCGTCGGCGGCGAAGGACACGTCACGATCGAGTCGGTCGGCTTCGACAATTTCAAGAATGCTATTCTGCAGAAGCTGCTGCTGGAGATTGGATAGGGTACCAGCCTAGCCACGTTCTCCGTTCATTATTGCGCTGGGTCCCCGCTTTCGCGCGGACGAACGGAGCGTCACATCGGTTCCAAAGTCTTCAGCAGCCATTCGCTCAGCATGCGATGGTGCGTCGCCGGTAACAGGTGATTGGCGCCAGTGACGACCTCAAGGCTCGCGTTCGGCAACCGCTCCGCAATCAGCGCCGCGATCCGTCGGACAGGCAGCGGGCTCTTGTCGCCGGCGATGAGCCGCACCGGAAACGCAACCGTGCGCAGCGCATCCACCAGAGGATCGGCCGAGGCCGCGTGAAACTCGTGCATGATCTTCGGCGCGGCCCGCCGCATATGGGCGCGCGACGCCTCGTCCATGGCCTGCCAGGTGCCCGGGCTCGACCAGTAGTCGACGAAATGCCGCATTGCGCCATCGACGTCGCCCGCCGCCATGTAATCGCCAAAGCCGCTGCTGAACCGCTCGACCTCAGCCCAGGCCTGCGGGTCGCTGCGTGCCATATGAAACGCAACCGGCTCGATCAGGGTGAGCGAGCGAATGCGGAGGCGCCCGGCGCGTGCGAGCGCCAGCGCAACCACGCCGCCGTAGGAATGGGCGACGACATGCGCACCATCTGGCTCATGCAGAATGAGCGGCTCGATCAGCCGCAGCTCGTCGTCGAGCCCGAAGACGTAGCCATCCGGCCAGGGATCGGTGCGTCCATAGCCGATGAGATCGGGCGCGATCAGGCGAAAGCGCGGCTTGAGCGCATTGATCACCGGCGTCCACATCGCCGACGAGCTTGCGGAGCCGTGCAGGAGCAGCACTGGTGTGCCGAAGCCTGCGGCAAATACCGCGTTGCGCAGGATCGGGCGAGTGGCAGCCATTCAAATCGACGATCGACTATTCCGCCGCTATGCGGGTTGCCGGATCGACCCGCTCCACCTTGGCGGCGCAATACTTGAACTCTGGAATCTTCCCGAACGGATCGAGCGCTGGATTGGTGAGCAGGTTCGCCGCCGCCTCGACGAAAGCGAACGGGATGAACACGACGCCATCGGGCACGCCATCGTCCTGGCGCGCGGTGAGCTCGACGACGCCGCGGCGCGTCGACACACGCACCGGATCGCCAGGCGTAATGCCGAGCTTGATGATCGTACCGCTCGACAGATTGGCGACCGGACCGGGCTCGAGCGCATCGAGCGTCGTGGCGCGCCGCGTCATCGCTCCCGTATGCCAGTGCTCGAGCTGGCGGCCGGTCGTGAGGATGAACGGGTAGTCGGCGTCCGGCTGCTCGTCGGGCGGCGTGAGCTTGGCGGCGACGAGCTTGCCGAAGCCGCCCGGGCGCGGGAAGCCTTTGTCGAACACGACATCGCGACCGGGCTGATCGGGCGCATCGGCCGGATAGGTGACGGCGCTCTCGCGCTCGATCCGCTCCCACGAAATGTTGTCGAGCGAAGGCATCAGCGCGGCCATCTCGGTGTAGAGCTCGCTCGGATGCGTATAGTTCCAAGGCAGCCCAATGCGCCGGCCGATCTCCTGGATCAGCCACCAGTCGGGCTTCGCCTCGCCCGGCAGCGGCAGCGCCTGCCGGCCCATCTGCACCTGCCGGTTGGTGTTGGTGACGGTGCCGTCCTTCTCGGGCCAGGCCGAGGCCGGCAGCACCACGTCGGCATAGACAGCGGTCTCGGTGAGGAACAGATCCTGCACCACCAGGTGCTCGAGGTGCGCGAGTGCCTCGCGCGCATGGTTGAGATCGGGGTCCGACATCGCCGGGTTCTCACCCATGATGTACATGCCCTTGATCACGTCGGCGTGGACCGCGTCCATGATCTCGACCACCGTCAGGCCACGCTTGGGATCGAGCTTGGTACCCCAGGCCTGCTCATACTTGGCGCGGATCTCGGTGTTCTCGACCGACTTGTAGTCGGGGAAGAACATCGGAATGAGGCCGGCGTCGGAGGCGCCCTGCACGTTGTTCTGGCCGCGCAGCGGATGCAGGCCCGTGCCCGGGCGGCCGACCTGGCCGGTGACGAGGGCCAGCGCGATCAGGCAGCGCGCATTGTCGGTGCCATGCGTGTGCTGGGAGATGCCCATGCCCCAGAAAATGATGGAGCGCTCGGAGCGGGCGTAGAGCCTGGCGACCTCGCGGATGGTGGCCGCGGGAATCCCGCACACGGGCTCCATG
>Ga0081455_10001712_pt1 | contig 26553 bp, 27 predicted proteins | sample TabmetS3T2R1_FD_70207 | JGI IMG/M metagenome (GOLD analysis project Ga0081455, IMG submission 70207) | Tabebuia heterophylla rhizosphere microbial communities from the University of Puerto Rico - S3T2R1 | ecosystem: Host-associated > Plants > Roots > Rhizosphere ...
TCAGGTGCATCGAGTAAACAAAACATCATCCCAGATTCTACGTCATAAAATATGTTCAGGGTCTTGACTCCATGCTCATCTCTAGGTTCCTGTTGAAATTTCTGTAAATCAGCTTCATTGAACTGACCCATTGAATGAAAGTCTATATATGTAGGCATTAATGTGAAGAATATTTATTGAATGGTGAACATCTTAAAATTTTCGGTAAGGCAAGAGATTTTGAGGGGGAGAAGAATGCAGCTTTGTATCACTTAACTCTTTTTGACATAGCATGATAATATTACGATATGAAAAAATAGAGCGACCCAGCCATTTGTCTACTTGGTTCGCCCTACAATGTCAATACAGGAGTGTAGAAATCGCCGGGATCCCTACCTATCTTAAACACTCGCTACTTCACAATGTGTTCTCAATGCCGTTGTTGTTAATTTCCTAACAATTTAGCTGTTGGCCAGAAGATGATGATTTCTTTCTTTTTTATCTGATTTCATGCAGTGTACAATAATTTGTAAGTCCGCTAAAAAATAACAGACCTAGAGGCTAGGAGAGAATCAAAGATTAAATCTATCGATTACTTCATTTACATAAGGTTTACAGTCTTCGATATCCAACTCCTTGATCGCCGGATATCAGTTATCCCAAATGTACCCTCATCTATTTCCGCACATGACATTCCACTTTGATAGGTGGCTATACAACCAATCATCTCCTCCTGAATAGCTCTAGCTCTCGCAGGTTCAATCTGCTAAGTGTATACGAAACAAAATATCGCTAGCGATATTCCTTAAGAAGGAGCAAACCTAATAATTTCTTTATATTATTAGAATAGCATTGACAATGTTATTACCATTATCTGTGAAGGTTGTATTTTCGATACCTACATACATTTTAGTTGCAACAGCTGTTGCAATCCCTTTTTGGATACTCTTTAATTTTTTTGATCAGCTCATCTTCTTTGAACCAATTTGGATCTTTTATCTGCCAGAAGACGCAATTACAGGATTTATCTTGACTACACTGATTTCGATTTTGATAGGTATGTTAGTTAGCATGAATATTTATGCAGTAAGACATTTTAATCTGAAGATTAGTAGGAGGTCATTATTTTCTGGATCATCGCTGGGCATCATATCAAGTGTGTGTAGCAGCTGTTCATCTGTAGGCTTCCTTTTAATATCTACATTTGGTGGTATTGGGATCATAGCTTCTAACCTGCTTACAAATTATCAAACTCTGTTAAGAATTGTCTCTATAGCAATTCTAATTTTTGCCTTGTATTATATAAATAAGAGGATTATGCACAGTTGCGTTTTAGTTTATAAGGATCACAATATGACAACCGATCAGAAAAATCAGAGAAATTCAGACTTCTAAAAGAGAATCAAAGTTGAAGAAGAAAAAGAATCAGATTCGTGCTATATGTTACTAGTGTACTGTCAGTATTAATGCATCAAATTCTAGCTCCTTAAATAGGGTTATCTAATGCCAATAGGAATTATTTCTATTTTATTCTAATTCAGCTCTGATACGTCTTGCTAAGGCATCCGTTGTAATCGGTTTCTTGATAAAGCATCCTATGCTTATATGCGGATACACTTCTCTAGCAGCATCCATATTAATTTCTCCAGAAGTCATAAAGCATACTTTAACGTTTACATCTTTCTGTAATATTTTTTCACATAATTGAAAGCCATCCATTGACGGCATGTTCACATCAATGAGTAACAGATCATAAAAATTAGGCTTAAATTCTATCAACGCATTTAAAGGATTGTCGTAACTATAGACTTGCATTGCCGAGTCATTATTTTCTAATCCTATCCGCAATGTAAAAACGATATCAGAATCATCATCAACTATGAGAATTCTTTTGTATTGATGTCGATTAAATGATGATAGGAACGGGGACGATGGTGATGAGGACGTGGACGTCGATAAGGTTGATTGGCTTGTAGCCTCATTCTCTGCCGGCCTAATATTAGCTAATGTGTGGCTTGATTCACTATTATTTACGGCGGACAATTTAGACATAATCCAACCTCCTATTGTAATCATTATACCTTAAAATATACAAAGTATTCAGTTGAAAATTCAATATCATAATAATCGAATGTCATAGATAAAAACTTTCCCATATTCTGGGAAATATTGATGAATAATGCCTCAAAATTCGCACAAATAAACCTCAAAGTTCATCTTGATGAGAGCATGAAAGAATATTTCTAAGCTTTCCAGACAAAAATAGATGATCGGACAAAGATGGATAGGATTATTAGATCAAGCGTAAGCTATTGGTAAACTAAAACTGAACGTAGCACCACTGCCACTATCATAACCATCACTATTTACAGTATTTTTTTCAGCTGAATTATTTTTTGCCCAAATTTTTCCACTATGTGCTTCTATTATTCCCTTACAGATGTACAGTCCAAGCCCCGTCCCTCGCTCAGATCTTGTAGTAAATTTGGTAAATAGTTTGGGTACTATTTCTGAGTCGATGCCCCTTCCTGTGTCTATAACTCTTACAGTAATATGGTCGTAACTATCATCAATTTCTGCTGTAATGGTTATTGTTCCTTCTTCGGTAAACTTAATTGCGTTATCTAATAGATTAGATAACACCTGCTTAATTCTATTTTGATCTGCCAGAATATCCGCAGACTCGAGTTCGCTTGAACTAGAAAGGAAAATAGTTATGTTCCTATTGGAATTTCTGATATCTGTAGTATAATCTTCTACTATCTCCCTTATTATCTTCACAAGAGCAAAATTTTGTTTATTTAACTTCAAGGTCCTGCCTTCAATTCTAGTTACATCGAGAATATCCTCGGTAAGACGTTGGAGTCTCCTTGCGTTTCTAGCAATAATATCAATCATCTCCTTTTCTTGTTTGGCCTTACCATTTACGTTACTTTCTAAGAATGTGTCTGAGTGTTGAAGAACGTCCGATAAACCTAATATAGGTTGAATAGGGTTACGCAGCTCATGAGCAGCAATATTGATGAATTCTTTTTGTGCCATACTACGAATTTCCAATTCTTCACGTAGCTCACTCTGTTTCCACAATGCATCAAATATTGAAACATAGGATAATACTGTCGGTTTGCTATTTGAATATGTGGCAAGTCCTATCGCTTGCTCAGTATCTTCCACCGTATCATCCTTGAGCTCTATCACAAGTGAGTACATCCTATCTACAATCAAGATACTCATTCTAGTTTGCATAGATGGTTCAATGTTCCGTATTTGAATACTATTGATATGTTCTAACTTCTGAATTATTTCTAATATTTTATCTTCTACAGGCACAAGAATCTTAATTTGAGTGTTGTACTGGATCGCACTTTTCGCAAGTATACCTAGACCACCTGATTTTTCTTGACGGAGCAAAGCGTTTGATGAATGAAAGATTAGAAGTATCTCATTTTTGGCTGATCTAAGAAGTCTGTATCCAGTATTAACTATCTCGTCTGTTTCTCTTAGGGTTTCGAGGACTTCTGGATGAATTCCTTCTTCTAGCTCTTTAATCCGAAGATGAGCTGGTGTTGCTTGACGCCAAAGATTTTCAAAGATAAAAAGATGTGCCTCTACCATTTCTTTCTGCATACAAAAGAGGAGGAGGTTGCTAACAGGCTCGCCTGGTGTATCTACAAAAAATGGTAAAAAGTACTCTTTGTCATCATGAATGGCAAAGTTACCCTTTGCACCATCCATATGACGCATTTCCAAATGTTTTATCTCCTCGAGCATACTTTTACAATATTCGAGATTTTCATTTCTTATATCCGTAAGAAATTTTATCATAATTCCTTTCTTGTCAACTTCCAAGTTGTTCTTCCAAATAGGCCCAGTTTTTCTAATTCTTATCGGCCCATTGTAATCATAACAACAGACAACTCTCTTCTTAAGAAATTTAGTACGTGAAATATAGAAATTTAGGATCTTTTCAGGTCCATTCACTATCCATACTTCTTGATCTAATTTCTCAGCATTAGATTCAGGATTCATGTCAGTAGATCATCAATTAATAACAAGAATAATGAAAAGCATAAAAATAAGGCTTCTTGTGATTAGTAAGAGATAAGCCACTAACTCGCCCATAGGAAATTAAACGCACTGCCTATACAACACCTAAGGTTTAAATTCACAGTCAAATGGATCGTAGTCCTTCATATCACCCAAGGCTTTAGGGAATATATTTGATTGAACAAACAAAAAATGGATCGAGACTAAAAACCATTATGAAGAATTCACGGCAATTACAGATGTACCATTTGTCAATGTGTCAAATGCTGGAGAGTATCTCTTTCCAATTTCATATAACTGACTTATTTGTTCTTTAGAGGCGGTAGAACTCTTGATGTTAACATTTAATTGAAATCCTTGTGCACCAGGTCTTGTGTCTGTCGACAAACCAGTAAAACCTTGAAGATCGACATTGCCTTCTAAATCTATTGTTACACTATCTATGTTGATTCCTCTAGCCGTTGCGTGTGCCACGATTGTTTGTGTTATACATGCACCTAAACTAGACATGCATGCCTCACATACTGTAGGACCTTTACCTTCTCCTGAAAACTCTGGAGGAAAGTCAAAGACCATTGCATAGGTATTATTTCTTTGAATTGTTTGGTTTCCTAGCTGAAAATCCTTACAAGAAGATCTAACATAAAATCCTCCACTGTCGCCTTCATCTTGACACGTCCATTCTGTCTTGACATAAAATCTTGCTTCTGAAGCATCAGGATGCTCCTTCAAAGTATTTAATAGCCCACCTAGTTGCTGAAGATTTACTCCATTGATTCGACTGTTACTCATTGATTAATAGATAGTGCGAACCACTGATTAAATATTTAGATTATTGAATTAGTCAATTTGAATTCAGATTGGAATAAACATTGTGTACCCGATTTTTGGGGGAACCCAGTATAGTACGGCTACTAATAACCACATCCCATTCAATCATTCAATCAATTAATCACTCATGGCTGAACTCATCATATAGAAAACAAACCGCTAATGCACCTAACGAATCTACCCACAGATCAATTGCCAGATCCATCGGTTCAGTCTGGATATATCCGCCTCCAAACCCAGTCGTCACTGCTGCCAGTTCGAATACTTCCCATAGAATAAATGTTACCCAAGATACACCAATCGCAATGAAATAGTAAAGTTGTCTTTTTCTTGTCAAATAAAAATTCAAGACTAGTACAGTTATGGCCATTCCAGATAACCCATGAGTAAATTTGTCGATAGGCGTGGTATCATATAGATGAAATGTATACTCTGCAAGAAAATGGGCACCAATTGAAGATAGCACAAGAAAGCCTGTAAACAGAAGCCAGCCTGTACTCGTATCTATAATTTTTCGCCCAAGAATTACTCTTTGTATGTCGTTATGGTCGCTCTGCTGATGATATCTATATTGTTTTTTCGTCCGAAGTGCTTTATAGAGAAGGCAAAATGATATGCAAAACAAGAATATCGATAGTATAGGATTTTCTAACCACCATTCACCATGCATAATTTGTTATTTGATTTTAACTTATTACTTGCCTTTAATGATAACTCCGACGAAGAGATCGTGAACTTGACTAGGTTGATGTATAAAGGTCGATCAGGAAAAAGGCAAAACTAATCTGGTTTTATAGAAAAAAATTTGGTTAGTTATGCTAAGTGAACCATTAGAAATTTACTTGAGTAAAGATTCATTTCATTTCATTTCATTTTCCCTAAATATGATTTAGCATTTTCTAATCTGCTTACTTCCTTTTCTGATAGCTTTATCCCTAACATTTCTTTGAATTCTAATGCGTTAATAACAGCTTTGCCTCCATAATGGTTGTTGAAGTAAATCCTAAGAACTTTAGTCTCTTCCCTTATTTTGTCTATTTTTTCAACCCACTGTTGTAATTCTTCCTTGTTATACAAATAGTCATACCAATAATGACCTTTAGCATTTCTACCATGAAACCTAACAAAAGAGTGATCAGCTGTAGTCACACTAGTTTCAGAAAGAAATTCAAGGTTTTCCTTTTTCGGTGAATCTGTTATTACTGATGCGACATTATGATGTCTTAGTAATTCCAATGGGCCTTCTGTTTTCCATGAAGGATTTCTAAATTCTAGGGCATATTGATAATCGCCGCTTTTACCACTTTCAGATTCATGAAATCTCTCGCCGTCCATCTTAGAAAAGTTCGATAACTCATTTAGAAATGACTCGACATTCTTAAATTCACTAACCGTAAAACTTGGTGGTAGTTGTATTAATACCGCCCCTAGTTTGTTAGCGCTTCTCAATGGAGAAATCTTTTCAAGAAATGCTTCAAAATCCTTTAGAACATTTTTTTTAACATCCAATCTTTTTACGTGAGTAATTGTTTCTGGAACTTTAACTGAAAACTGAAATTCGGCAGGAGTTGCTTTACTCATACCAATAAATGTACCCTTTGTCATACCGTTGTAGAATCGCTCATAGAATGTAGCATCCATCTCCGCAGTATCAAAGAATTCAGAATAATATCTCAATCTCTTGGTTTCTTTGTCTGGATAAAATACTCCTATCCATCCTCCATTCTGCTCTGGTAGACTACCATAATTCCAACCCGAACAGCCTATAAGCAGTTTTCCCATGTTATGTATTGATAGTTAGAAAAATATGGCTTAAAGCATTATCGTAATATCGTGCGTTTTTGCGTAAATGAGTCATTTGGTATACTTATGTAAACAAAGCTTACTTAATCATCAGATCTAAACTCAGCTAGTGGAAAACTAAAACAGAATATTGCACCGTTTCTATTTTCGTTCTCAGCTGTCCCAATTTCTAGATGATTTTTATTAAAATTATTCTCTGTCCATATCGTCCCATTGTGTGTTTCGTCATAGGACAGAACATGGTGATGTTCGTATAGCAGAAGATATTCTATTTCAATGATTTAGCATATCAATCAGCATTCCTCCCTTTATTGATTTTGTGAAATACAGAAGCAGAGAGCTGTTTGCGTTATGCTAGTCACTAGTCATTAATTTATGTCAATAAGAATTTGCTTATGAGCTATTGTTGCTGAAATAGCTCCTTTATCTTAATTTACATTGGTTATTATAATTTTTTACTATTAATTAGTTGATTAACTTTAGTAATCCTAGGTTCATACTTGGAAAGATACTATCTGGCTAAACGAGATAATTAGGATGCCATCCCACTGGCATGACTACTAATTGAAGATCCGTTTACTTCGTATCCTCACTAGCTAGAGGATTTGGTATTAACATCTCAAGCCGGTCCCAATAGTAGATTCAATATGTAAGAAGCCGACTTAAAGAGCAAAAAAGAGGTAGGTTCTTTCCTATTCCTATGTTATACTTTCATAAAGATTATAGATCTTTCCATCCGTATAATTGCTTACATAATTCCACATCTCTGTGCTAATAGGTAATAATCTAAATTCGCGCTTTAGTTTTTCATCTAATAAATCATAGACCATCTGTCCTATCACAATGTGATCCGGTTTAGCCATGGAAGTCATTTTTGTAGCGATATTAACGGTGTATCCCAATACATCAAAATGAGCTTCTTTCATCACAACCTTTCCCTTTTTAGAATGTGTATCCCAACCATACTGTACTACTGCACCTTCTCCTACATCCACACCAATCCTGACGCGTAATTCAGGATAATCATATTGATTTAATATAGGATTAATGCCATTACACACGACTCTAATCATTGAACATGCAGCATTAACAGCATTTATACACGGCAGGTAAACATTATTTTCCTGTTTCTTCTCTTTATCATATTCTGTAACCACAAAAAATGCCAAAATTGCATCTCCCACGTATTTTAATACGTATCCTCCATAGGCCGCTATCATCATAGACATTTCTTGAGTAAATGCTCGAATTATTGTGGTAAGACTATCTACTGGAAGTATCATTGATAGCTTTGTAGATTCCACAAGATCGATATGCAGTATTACAAATGTACCTTTTGAACCAGCAAAACTTTGCAGAATATTCTGCGTTTCTTCCATGGATATATTAAAATCTGATTTTATTTTCAAGACTTGCCATACACGACGCTGCGCCTGTTTGATTGCCAGATCTATATTTACTACTGTGTCGAGGTATAGACTACTTATTAGTGGCGTGTCTGGTCGTGTGTCTGATTTTAATTTTGATCTTGTTGTTGATATTTCTGATTCTTGATTTGCAGCTGATTCATTTATTATCTTCATTATGTCATCCTGACTTAAATCCATTTCAAGTGCTATAATATCTGGGGTTATACCAGAATTGTATAAATTAAGTATACTTTTCCTTTGCTCTACGGTTGTCATGTGATATTTCACTCTTATTTCCGATTTCCTATCATATAAATAGGAATGGTATTTAGATTTACATAAACTAACTATCCATTTGTTGATTAGTCATAATTTGAATATTTCAAGATGAACTATAGAATTTGTCACTGATTTCAGCAATCGACCTGTCCATCCTGTAGAATGTTCTACAAATATGTAAGTTTTATTACTATATCTCGACAATCAGCTCAAAATCATATTAGCAAATATCCTGCAACTCAGCTATATCTGGCAGCAATGATGCATTCCCATTCGCGCCAATTTGACTCTGAATAATTATAATAATATAATAATAATAATATTAATGAACTTTCAAGATTCTTTTTTTGCGCTATTTTTAGAGGGTAAACTGTCCTCCGCCAAAAGGTCACATAACGGGCTCAATTATCAGTATGACTCGTTACCGCTTCGATAGTCCTGGCTTATGGCCCTTGTATTCTGTAGATAGTAAAGTATAATGACATATACGGTCCTACATAATAGGATTAATACAAATGATGGATTAAATCCAAGATTACATGGATCTCTATAGCCTTCACAATTTTCTTGTCTTGCTATAGCGAGCATACAAAATGATTTATTCATGGTGTAAGCACTGCTACATAAATTGCACAGAAATGCATTCGAACGTCGTATTTGTTACCTTTCACTAAATGTTATGGATATGGACAAGTGCTAACTGCAAGGTCTAAGGATTAGACATGAATGTAATCTTCAAATACTGAGGATAATCTTAGCTTTAAAAACTCGAGTTACTACTCCTCAAGAACAGATAAAATATTACCTGCCGGGTCCTTAAACCAGGCGATATTCGGACCGGCATCGCGGAAAATGCCCTTGTTATCCGTCTTAAGGTCTGCTTCATCGTATATTTCAAAATGCACGCCCCGCTTAGTTAGTTCATCCACTGCTCGTTCAATATTGTCTACAGGTATATTGAGGACAGTAAAAGTCGCTGGGATATGATTAGATTTGGGATAAATAAGTACTTTTGCACCGTTTCCAATGTGTAGATTTAACAAACCATTCATTTCCGAAATATCAAATGAAAGAGTTTTACTGTAAAATTCTTTGGCTTTTTGCAAATCATCCACTGAAAATCCACTAAATGCTTTACTAATCTTAAATAACGATCTGCTCATTAATGATAGTGGCACACTATTATATTTAAGACTTGGTTGTATTCATCTATTAAATAGAATTATTGAGCACAACAGATCTATTTGTTCTATGGCAATGCTTCTTTAGTTGGTTTTATTATCGGCAACTTTTTATCATGCACTGCCGCTTATTACGTTTCCACTAAACTAAAGCTAGCAGCGATAACTTATATCACTAGTAGACAACATATATCACTATCATCTAAGTTATGATCAAATTAATTGGTAGCAGAAGTATTCTGGTCTAGCTTTGCTAGGCTTGAAAGTGACAATAAAGCGCTATCATTATTATATTGTGCATCTACCTCACCGGGATCTATAGCTAAGGCCCTATCGTAGTACTAGACAGCTTCTTCAGTTCTATCTAGATCCTCAAGTGCTAGACCTTTATCAACAAGTGCTTCAGTATCTTCAGGATCTATAGCTAAGGCCCTATCGTAGTACTGGACAGCTTCTTCAGATCTTCCCAGATCATAGGCAGTATTTCCCTGTTCGATAAGCGATTCAATATCCGTGGCGTAGATAAACAATCCATTTTTAGGCACTGAAGTATAATTGAATAATAACACAGAAAATAATACTAAGATAGTAATTGGCGCACAGATAACAGAGATACACACCTCGATGGATTCAATGAAAGAGATCAAGAACGTTTAGCAAAAACCTTTAGTGAATTAGACATAAGAGGATGTAAAATTCTTTTAAGTAATTCGGATACCGAGTATGTCAGGGAGTTGTATATCGACTATGTCAAGAATATATATCAGGTTAACGTACGAAGGAGTATCAATAGTAAAACATCTAGGCGGACAGGATATACGGAGTTGCTGATTCGTAATTATTTCAAATAATCGAGATTTATGACTTGTATTGATTATAAAGGCAAGACGAGCTCAAACATAGGACAAAGGCAAACTGAAGGACTGAATTATAGCATAGCAGCTTTTCTTCTAACATGAACAATAAAAGGTGGCTTGTCTCCTGATAGCTAATACATAGATAGTCCTTGCATCATATATCGGAATATCGGTTTTAGTATCCTCTCAGATGCTCTTCGCTTCCAGTAAAGAGCAGCTTCCGGCTCGAATACTTCCAATTCTAAACAAGAAGCGATATATCATATCAATAACGCAAAGTTTGCTCTACAGAATGGCAATGCGGAAGGAGCACTGAGGCACCTGGATGTAGCTAAGACATTAGGCTGCTCTACACTCGACCCCTCAATGTGATAATGAGTAGTCTCTCCTGATTATTGATAAAACTTTTAATGATATTCTGAACACTTCGAACAGGTCATCAAAAGATTCTTTGGGCCTCTATATCAGCACTATGAGAAACATAGTTCGCATTGTTGGTATACTCCATTAGTTGAATATACTCTGAATGCCACTTCTCTATTTCTTCCTGTTCTTGTTTGAGTCTTAGTCTAAGTCTGAGTTCCTTATCTCTGTCCTGCTTTTCTTCATCCTCTACCACTTCTTCTACTTCCTTAATCGGATTACCTAACCCGTCAACCAGATTACCTCTTGAATCATGACATATCGTCATATATCCAACTTCATTATTTGACCACCCATCTTGACGCCATTTTTCCTCAAGCCTTCTTTTTTTGAGTTCAAATTCATATCGATAGTATGGTAGCTCCATGTATGTCAATGCCTGATCGAAATCGTCTGCGAAGCATTCTAATCTATGAGATATTTGCCCGCGAATCTGAATCCAGTTCTCAACTGGGATTATTGGTTTATCTTTCCAACTACTTAAGCCAGTTCTGTTATTTATAAAAGGAACATGAGAAATAAGAGGAAGAGGATCCAGTCTCTCAAGCCTCTTCGCCAAGTTATTGATTGAACCGTTTAGTTTCAATTCTCTCCAATCTCTGCTCTAAAAGCCTAACATACATAACGGATGGCCCCTCGGAAGTGAGCCTAAATAACGCTTCATTGCATTCTTTTGCTAGTTTAAGTGCTGCAAGTTTATGAAACCAAGTTATTTCTTTGTTACTCTCAATAGTATAAACATTCCAGCATTCTTTAAGCACATTTCTAATTCCCTCTATTGAAGTTTGATACATAAATGGAAGGGCTTCGTTAGCCAAAGAATTTAGATAATTATGCGATTGAGAAATTAAGTACTGAATATCCCTGCTTACAGTTGACGCGTCAATACCTAACTCTTTAGCTATCCTGTGGCCTTTCATTCCCTTAGTTAGAAGTACCAAAACATCTTCCCTTCTTTCCTTCATTTGCATCCTGTTATGGGGTATTGGTCTAGGCAATTGATATTGCAGTCATTGTATTTATTTACATTCGTACTGATAAATATATTGCAGTTAATAGATGCACATGGATGTATACTAATCCATCTATTGAAAATAGCTTTTACGAGTCGCCCCTATGATAGCTCTTACCTTTAAGGCTTAACTTGATTGATATTCAAACTTTAAATCTTGTAAGATAAATTCATGACTATGGTCGATTTTAAGAAATATCGTGAGAGATTGGAGATTAAAATAGGTGAGGCAAAAGTTGCTGTCAGAATTCTGGAAGGGCCATGGGAGGATATCGTTATCAAAGATTTAAATCAAATGCCCAATGACCTTGCTCGTGACATTGGGGTAGAATCTGCTCGTAGGGGAAAAATAGACCCGAAAGCCCTTATCGACAAAGGCGCATACAAACTTCCTTTTGAAGAATGGACTCACGGTCGTCTGACTGCATTAAATCTGATTATTAGTTATTGGTTAGGCTTTCAAAGTCCGACACACGAACTGTGGGATGGACTAGGTTTTATTCAACAAGCATATTTTGGAGGGCTTAATGAGTTTCTACAAGGCGCTGAAGGTTAGCAATGGCTACAAGGACCTAAAGGTGAACAATGGTTGCAAACTGCCATAGGTAAGGAATGGAAAAAGCAAGAACAAAATGCTACTTCAAAATCCACTGAAAGCCCAAAGGACTGAACTCTACAACAATCTAACGCTAAATCTAAACTCTAGTTCACTTGTATCACCTTCCTGCAATTTCCAGTTTAGTAATTGGCTTGTATTGGATATAATGAGACTAATCTGATATTGTCAATTCTCTCCAAGTGCGTACTTTGGAAAAATCAAAGGTCAGGTTAAAGGGTATTTATTTACATACGTGATCGTGTTGTTTTATTCTAACTCGTTTTTACACGAAGAACTATCTTGCCATGTTTATGAACACCCTTTGCACCTTCGTACGCTTGACTGGCTTGGGAAAGAGGAAGTATTGTATCAACGACAGGTGTTACCTGTCCAGAATCAATCAGATCTCCAATTCTGATAAGTTGGTCCCTACTGGGATGAACAATAAACCATGTTGCATCAATACTATTTGAATTTCCTTTTTCTTTGAAATATGTTTGGGCTTTATCAAAAGTTGTGGGAAGATGATCTTGACTAACTACAGACACGAGCTTACCTCCTTTCCTGAGTACTTGCCAAGATCTTTCAAGCGTCTTTCCACCAACAGTATCAAATACTACATCTATGTCATGCACTATATCCTCAAAGCTCGTTGTCTTGTAGTCAATCACATCGTTTACCCCCAAATCTTTTAGAAACTTGGAATTATGTACTGAAGCTGTTCCAATGACATGCGCTCCTGTCCATCGGGCAAGTTGTACTGCAAAGCTACCCAGACCCCCAGCAGCTCCATGAATTAGTATCGTATCTTTTGAAGATAGATGTGCATGGTCGAATAGTGCCTGCCATGCTGTAAGCCCAGCCATTGGAACAGCCGCAGCATGTTCATAATCAATAGACTGCGGTTTTGGTGCCATTTCTGAATCAACTGCGACAACATACTCTGCTTCTGCGCCACCACGTGTGAATTGCAATGGATCGGTTAACCCATATACAGGATCGCCTACACTATGATCGGTCACTTTAGGACCGACTTCTTCTATAATACCTGAAAGTTCATGGCCCAGGATTATGGGAAGAGAGATATCAGGATGATGCCATATCCAAACTATCTCATTTGGTGTAACTCCTGTAGCATAAACTCTAACTAAAACTTCTCCTTCTTTGGGATGAGTTGGCCGCATTATGTCTTCTTCATATACTAGATCCTTAGGTCCACCACCGTATTTGTGAACACGAACCGCCTTCATATTTTTAGCCATCATACATTTCTTTCCACAAAATGATTGATTGTGTACTTGTTTATGAAGTTGTTGTATTTGTTCTTGTATTTATTGTTCATCATTATGGATAATCCTCAATGGAAAATATTTTCCTTGGATGGATAAACATAATTTGATGAAATACTGGCTTATTATCTAGATTATTGATATGAAATATAACGAAGAGAATGAATGTCATGATCACATATTACTTCTGCACCAAGGCCGTCCGAAACATACTACTCTTGAGGATCTACCAATTCCAGCTTGCAGGTACGCAATGTGCCCTTCGATCAGTAGTTGTTGTCCAACAGATGTTAAATTAGTTTGAGGTTGTGATCGTTGCTGTTGCTGTGCATATAGTGTCAGGGTCGAGATAGGGCCGCTACTAAAGGTAGATATACCAATCGAGATAGCAAGACCAATTGCAATCTACAATTAACACACAGAGCGTTTTCTGTAGTATCGAGTTAACACTACTGCTCATCATAGTTAGCTACAAAACGGTAATATTTAAGCGTGTAAAAATGTAAGGATAAAATACGATATAGAATCTGTAAATTAAATGTAGCTGATACACGTCGATCTTAATCTTCTAGTTATTGAAAAATGAAGAATTCTGGCAACGTAGAGTAGAAAGATGAGAAGGAACATCATGACCACATATTACTTCTGTCCCCTAGCCGTCCGAAAGATACTACTCTTGAGGACCTACCAAGTTGATTGTAAAATGTTCATGTTTGTCTGCAGTGGGGTATTTATGAAGAAAGGCTTTTATGTTTTTTGTGTGCTGGCATTCGTAAATATCCATCTTTTTCATAAGTCCTGACGGCAATATTCAACAATATTTAACCTAATAACCATGGTAATCTTCAAAGCTCAGCAAAATTAGTCAGTGATTCATCAGGAACCTGAGGAAAGAATATGCTCAGCCCAGGTGCATAACTATTCTTTTGATAATAAGTTCAAATAATTATTTATTGTACTTAAATGTACATGCAAAACGCCCTCGATCACATTAACATGCGACTCTTTATCCCAAAACCCAGGATTCATCATATGCTCAAATGGTGTGTATAAGGGAGAAAGGTAGGACATCTCTTCATCTATTTGGGGACTCTTGAAGTTACCTTCCAACTTATGAATATACTTTTCAGTTTTATCACACAAGTGTTTGATTTCAGAATCCTGTAATACTATCCATCCCAAGGTACCATCATCTGGATATTGGCCGGTATTTTTCAACTTCGCTATCATACTTAATGCCTCTTCATCCCTTTTCTTAATGTCTTCTAGATTTTCTCGTATCTTGTCAAGGTAGTATTTCTTTGTATCTTCCTCAAGTTTCTTCCTTTCTTCAATGTATGAATCAATTTTTCTGATTACTTCATCGATCATATCTAAAACCTCATCCCTTATTTTTTCGGTCCTTTTCTGTAATCTATAGACAATCACATTAATTAGGATACCAAAACCCGCCCCAATAGGTAAAGATAACCATTCAGGAATATCTTGTACCGACAATCTCTTATAACAAGGATCCTTCTGACTAATAATATTCTTTCTTGGACTTCAAACAGCATAGAGCTCCGAATTTGGATATAACCATCGTCGCAGCAATCGACTAAACAGAGGCATTGCGAAATAAGTAAGACCAATTACTAATATTATATTCATAAACAAATTAACGAGCAAAAGCTGTTGTCCTAATAAAAGGCTAAGAACATATAACGCTGCCGAGCTGATGCAATATGCGCCAATGAATGCTATTATTACCATCTTCCATTTAGGAGGTGGAATCATGGCCTTCAAGTCTGGTAAAGTAAACCAGGTCTCTAAACCAGTCGCCTTCTGTAAATAGGGGGTAGAGTATTTGTCTACTTCTGTTATTAGCTTGCACAATTCTTCTGAATTTTCCCATGCATCAAGAGAAGCCTTGTCTCTAAATCTGTGAATTATATGCCTCACCATTGAATCTGTGCCTGCTTCCATAATTGTTGTTGTTCCTAGGTATCCAGGTACTTTCCTTCCTTGCGTCAAAAAGCGTCTAAGCCACTCATCATAATTCTTCTCGCTTCCAGGTTTTATCTTTCTATTAATAATGAGAGTAACTTCTTTTGAGATCTGTTCGCCATCTTGGTTTTTGCTACTCAGTGCTAAAATATGGATAGAGAAGTTAATAACTAAAACTGGATACACCTCGTTATTTTTTGGTATAATCTTGCTTATTGATTAAACAGTATGCTATTGTTACTTTCATTTGAATAACTTATTCGCTATATTGATACCTAACAGAATTCTGCCATCTTTTCTTTCGCAAATAAAAGAGCTAAGGATGTTCCCAGTTTACTAGCTGCTAGATAATCGAGATTATCAATGGTTATCTAGAGGGTCTTCGAGATAATTCCTGCAATCCCTTTTCCGTTACATCCCATAACCAAACCTTTTTAACATCTTTCTGAGATAAGTCTTCAATGATATCCAAGATTCTCACTAACTCAGGCCTTATTATTATCATCTGACAGGTTTAAAACAATTTAAAAATATGAGCACTTGTTTGTAATTCGTTTGTCTTGAGCTTCAGCTTTTTTAGCTAAAAACTATTAATAATGCTAAAATTACTTCAGGTTAAGTAGATTGAAAATACAAATAAAGATCATTCGTTATTGCTAGTCTTAGTACAATGGTTCAACCAATCTTAGATTTCGCCCCTCTAATTTCCATTGCAGTGGCCTCCGGACTATTGGCAATGGCATTTGTAGCATTTTCAAATGCAAGAAAGAACGCAGTAAAACAGAGTAAATATCAGATGGATAATTTAAGAATACAAAATGAACAGCATATATATGCCAGGATAATGGATATTCGACTGAAACTTGAAAGTACATCTGAATTTACAGAAATGGCAAAAGAAAGCCCTACCTTTGTTGAACGGTTCGCATTAGTAGGTAACAATCCCAATGAATATTATACAATTTCGGCTTTTCTGGACTTGTTCGAATATGTATTTTATTTGAAGAATATGTATATGATAGAAGATGTGATTTGGAACCGCTGGAAAATACTTACTGAAACGATTATGAACATACCAAAATTTAAGACTGTTTGGAATAATACTAAGCATTCACATCCGGACGAAGAATTTAGGAGATTTATTGATTCCACCATAAAGTAAGTAACTTTCCCAGGGTTGAACTCATGAAGCGTCTTGGATACACGAAGTTTGTGGCTTCAGGCGGCGATTGGGGCGGGATTGTTACTGACCTGATGGGCGAACAAGCTGCCCCAGAATTGATAGGGATTCATACTAACTTTCCTGGCATTTTTCCACCCGAGATTGACAAGGCGATTCGGACCGGCGCCTCGCCCCCCTCCAATTTCTAAGACGAGGAAAGACGTGCGTGGGATACCCTGGCCTTCACATACGCGAATGTAGGATATGGAATCATGATGGCTACGCACCCGCCATCGATAACCGCAATAGCAGATTCACCTGTCGGCCTAGCAGCCTTTTTCCTTGACCACGACCTGCGGAGTTATGAGCTGATTGCAAGATCCTTTGACGGGGTTCCAGAAGGCCGCCTTACACGCGATGACGTCCTAGACAACATTACACACTTCTGGTTGACGAACACGGCAATTTCGGCTGGCCGTCTATATTGGGAATGGAAGAGCAGCTACTTCGATGTCAAAAATGTATCAATCCCGGTTGCCGTTAGTGTCTTCCCTGACGAGATCTACTATACTCCGCGAAGCTGGGCAGAGCGGGCATATCCCAAACTCATTTACTTCAACAAGGTTTCTAAAGGAGGACACTTTGCAGCCTGGGAACAACCGAATCTATTCCGAAGAGATTCGTGCAGGCCTCAGATCACTACGCAGCTAATCATCTTTCCCGATTCGGACCACCGTTCACATTTTCAGTGGTCGACCTCTTTTTGTCCTCTGCACTCTGTATGCATGTTTCTGGACAGGTGATCGAAATCAGTAGATGAGGGTCTGTTGCATATACATCAATATGAGAAAGTAGTTTTTCATTGAAATAGTGACTGTGATTGCATGAAAAAAATTATCTCAAGGACTTGACGTCACGATGATAGGGATGTTGTTTTACATCTATAACTATTTGTACAATACAAATAGCAGCTAGAATACAAACAAGCAAAAATGGTGACAATGGAATACGCAAAATGGGAATGAGAAGAATCATGACAGCCGGAATTATTCTATATATTGCCCATCTTATACTGGAGCGGTAATTCTGAGTAGAGTCAGTATACAAGTAAGAATAAGCAGATGAGAGATGTAACACCCCTTGAGCACCAAAAGACAATGCAATGCTGCCACAGACAAGCCATTGTTCAGTGTATGATAAAGTTAACGCATGTGCTTTTGATATGATGTATCCTAATCCAACCCCAACCGATGTGATCGCAACGACAAGGGGAAAATGTCCAAACAGCCAAAGTGAGTAAATGCCAATTTTACCTTTTTCTCGTAGAGCACGAATAGGTGCACCATCTATACTATCAAAGTACAGCCACCATAAGCTAAAAGGAATACTAAGACTTAAGCCCAATATCAACATAGGATAAAGGCCAAATTCCATGTTTGAAATTTCTGGTATAACTCCTAGGACTGACTCTCCTAGTACTAGTATTGTGAAAAGACCCATACGTTCAGGTAGATGTGATATGTGTGGTGCTAATTGTGAATGCAGTCTTCTTACTGTTATAGGTGTTGCAAAATCTATTGCTAACCCGATCCCCCATAAAACGAACCGAAATGGTGGAGGAATAAAAGCTGAGATAATCCACACAATTGCAGCACATAGGTAACCTATGCTGTATCGTCGTATAAGAGGAGTAGCAGAGGAAAAGGATTTGATAGTACCTGATCGCACATATTCTAAAACAAGTACTATACGAATGGCAGCATATGATAGAGCAAAACCAACAGAACCATCTCCGAAGGCATCAGATACATATACTGCCAAGAAAGCAGCGCCTACCATTTGCAAAAGTACTAAAATTCTGTGTCGCAAGTCGTCTGTGTCAAATCTGGTAGCATAAAAGACGGCACCAGTCCATGCCCACCACACAGGAACGAAAAGTGCCAGAAAACCAAGAAAACCGTTTAATGTGAAATTATCCTCAAAATAATGAGCAAGTTGAAAGATAACGACTACAAAAACAAGGTCATAAAAGAGTTCTAACCATGTTGCGTGACGGTTTGCATTGCTGCCAGTATTTTCATTTTCGCTCAATAGCTCTGTACCCCGAATTTGACAATAATTGGATAAGCTACAACTGAATATCAAAGTTTCATACACCTTCTTTATGATCCAATGTGTCTCTAGGACCTTCATAGAGGAGACTTTCATGGAGACACTGACTGGAAGACGATCTCGGAGACTCCATGAGTTCAGAGATCTCTGATGGTGTATTGACTTCGAGGTTCTAAACAAGTATCTAATGCCCTTGAAAGCATTGGAACAAATGCTTCTCTTATCTACCGTGTATTGAGTTACCGAATGGCGTTACGCCATTACGCGTCAGATGGAATATTTGTCCTATCTCTCACTTCAAATCTATCTGGCTGCACATATCCATCCCCTGTCCATTTTATTTTGGAAGTTTACCTTCGCAATGCATCTAATCTCAATCATAGGCTTAGGAAAGGCAAGACGCTGAATTTGTACTATAGTGCTTGAAACGATCGGATCACCAGGAAAGATTTCTTGTCTGCATTCAACTGCCGCAGCAAAAGCTGCATCCATATCGGTAACAAAGAGTATCTCATCAGCGATATTTTTCATGGTTGCCCATAATATTCTAACAATTTTTTTATGTTGGAGTAAGCCTGGCGCATCTGAGCTTCCATATTTCCCCGACCTACAATATTTCCATGATCGTCGTGACTCACCTGGCCCGATACATAAATGGTGTCTCCAATTTTTACTGTCTGGGCAAAACCGTATTCCCTTTCCCAAGGTACACAAGACTCTTATTTGCTTGTTGATTGTCAATCTGCTTTATCTATTCTAGATAGCAGACTTTCTAAAAAATATGTTTAGACATAACGAGTACTAAAAATGTGAAGAGAAATACTTAAGAAAACCTATAGACTAAAATGTCATTTACTTTAAACTGCCGAGTACGAATATAGCACGTGTAAATATATATTAATCACGCGATGGCATTCGGTTGTCTTATCTCAGCAATTCTGACGTTAGTCTGCTATGTTAGGCACCAAATGTGGCACAAAATAGTTTAAAAAATCCTTTCAGCAGTTGCTTAACGTGTGACTGTGATAGGGGAAAAAACCTCCGGATGCGCATTTACATACTCTCGAATGCTCATGCTTGGTTCTCCGGTTAACTTCTGCACGTCCGAGGTCAACCGATCGTAGCGATTTTCCGCGATAAGCTTAGCCATGGTGGAAACATGGTGAAAAACGTATTGGGGTAAATTGAGTGGCAATAATTCTTCCTTCAGCCACTTATCGTATGGCATGTCTACATATTTCACCGGTCGATTCAATGCCATCGCGTATTCTTTTGCGATCTCAATCATATCTTCTGATCGAGGACCAGTCAATTCATATACTTTCCCTACGTGATCTGTGGGATCTTCCAAAATTGTGGAAATGACCCTTGCCACATCATTGGGGGAAATTGGTGAAATTTTCGCAGAGCTAAATGGCATTCTAATTGTCCCATCTTTACCGATGGATGAAGCCGCCAAGCTAGAGAAGAAAGGTTCCAGAAAGATCGTCGACCTAACATGCGATACAGGCACTCCAGACCAGTTAAGAACTTGCTCGGCGATCCAATGATGTTACTGCTGCTGCGATTCGGTCATTTCAGTTAGACTCATCTGCGAAACTGTCATTTGCGAGATGTTCACGAGAATCTCAAAATCATGAATTTCTTTTACTGCTGCTGCTGCAATTGCGGTAGCTTGAAGGTATGATGATGAGATACTCATGCCAAAATACATCCTCTTGCAACCGTGCAATGCTCTCACTACATTAGCACCATTTGTGAGGTCGGCAACTACAAGTTCAGCTCCCATTTCGCTCAACACTTGAGATCGTTTGTCGAGTTGATGAACAAGGGCTCTGACTGGAAAATCGTGCTCTCTAAGAAGTTTGACAACACCTCGTCCTACGGAACCAACATTTCCGGCAGCTCCAGTAACAAGTATGGGTGTGTTGTTTGACATGGTTATTCCTCTAATGTAATTAGATATAAGTAAGTCTCCTATAGGAGACTTACTTTTCACTAGTCTTGTCAGGCAGAAGCAGTACACGTAGAGTTTGATCCTACTGAAGGACCCTGCGAGGACCTTGTTAATGTATTTGATCAATACATAGTCCTACGACTAGCAATAGACATAGTTTTCAGATTGTCCATGGTCAATGTAACCAAAGAATTTACTTCATAAATATCGTTTCATTTTTGTTATTGAATGAGCCAAAGTAGCGTTGAATGATAGATCATTTATTATATTTTAGTTTAGTCGTGCCTATATGCAATATTCGTATATTGACTACATTTAATAATAATTCTATATAGTATTTTACGCTTATACCGTTACATGTTTAAATAGGACTCTCTCTTAACCAATTGCTATTGAGTAATACGATCAGCTTTGTTCATAATCATCTGTCTCTCTGTCTGATAATTGCAGTTGGTCTCATCGTCTCCTTCAGTATAGCTATTTCCGGAATTGATTTCATCTCATCCCAGACCTTATTAGCGCAACAACAGCAACCATCACAAACTCAATCTAATCTTACATCTGTTGCACAACAGCTGCCCGCCGAGGGGAATTCCTTTGAAATTGATAATGTAACATTTTCTCATAATACAGCTTCAGTTAACGGTATTCAAATGCACTATGTTATTGGAGGTAAAGGAGATCCTGTAGTTTTATTACATGGATGGCCAATGACATGGTATCAGTGGCGTCTTATTATGCCGGCATTAGCTCAGAACTATACTGTCATTGCGCCTGATCTACGCGGCCTTGGAGACTCTTCAAAGCCGCTAACGGGTTATGATGGTAAGACCTTAGCTGAAGATATACATCAATTAGTTACTCAGCTAGGATTTGAAAAAATTTTTCTAGTAGGTCATGATATCGGATCAAATGTAGCCTATCCTTATGCGGCTGCACATCCTACTGAAGTAGAGAGGTTAGTAATAATGGATGTCCCACCTCAAGGTTTCTTCCCGCCTTCTCTAGGGCCCCAAGTGAATGGAGGTCCCCCATTATGGTGGCTCTTATTCCATCAAACACCAGATGTACCAGAACTCGTTATAGAGGGTAAAGAAAAGGAGTATCTATCCTGGCATTATCAAAATCTTGCTCATAATCCGTCTGCGATAACCCAGGATGCTATCAATGAATATGTTAGCAAGTATTCTGCCACAGGTGGGTTGCGTGCGGGGTTTGAGCATTATCGGGCTATGCCTCAGGACGCGATTCAAAATCAGAATTATTCAAAAACTAAGCTTACAATGCCAGTATTGGCGTTAGCAGGAGGATATATTCCAACATTCGGAGGTAACACCAGTATGCCTAGCCTTGTCGATTACGGGATGAACCAATTAGCTGAAAATGTAACAGCCATCACAGTTCCAAATTCAGGACATTATATTCCAGAAGAGCAGCCAGATGTCGTAGTAAAACTACTCAACAATTTCTTTGGAAATTCTACTACTTCTAGTGAATGACAAGTATGTTTTAGTCCCTCATGGCTGAAATTGTTGTGGGTGTCGGATGGTTTAGTTACACGAATGCTGACGTCCACACTTAAGGATGTAATTTTTGATTGTAAGTAGCTTTGTTATTCACGTTAATTTCAATGATTTTAAAATGACTGCATTGTAATTATTCTCTTAATGTTTTTGTTGCTGTTCCATGTCGACATATCTCTCGCAATCCGACATATCACTACCAATTATTTTTATTTGATGAGCAGAACACTTTGCGATTAAATATTCGCAGTTGATCTTTAATTCATTTTGATTTAATGCGATTTAGTATCATTAACAATTTTCAAAGCATCAGTCAACCATCTCTTAATGGACTCATCTTCATCTTGAAAGAGCCGCGAGACAATATCAAATTTGAAAATGGAATCTTCTACCGTTCTTTTGCTAGTTGAGTATATAGCTTGACCGATAGCATCTTCTATTTTCAACTTTGAGTCATCTTTTAACTCCATTGTGAGTGAATGTCTCTTATCAACCACAATAGTTGTAAATGGTCGACTGATGGACGAAGTGTATGGTTTAATAACTCTAATTGACATATTCCCATTCTGCTTTTCAAGTTTTTCTGCAACTCTCTTTAAAGATTCATTCATGTGTGCTAACACGGTAACAGAAACGCCACGCCATGCTGCTTCGAGAAGAAGCTGATCATTTCCTGCTACTAATATTCTTCTAAACCCGTTCTCGGCTGAAAAAAGCATAAGAATTTCACTTTGAGCTCCATTCACAAGATCTCGTAACTGGTGAGTCTCAGTTGTATCATTAATAATTCGTGTCAATTCAGACATTATTCTTTATCGACTTTGTACAGTTACTATCCGTCACTATATATAATTTACAAGAAATTTATTAGCTTAGGTGTCGTAATACGAATCTGAGTGGTCTGTTGCAAATTTGATTACTACTGCACATAAACTTCATTTCGAACTTATGACAATACTTTTTTGCTGAGAATCTCATATTGGTTGCACTGAGGCATGACAGATTTAGAGATATAGTCGACACTGTTTTTGTAACTTTGGATGAAAATACTCTTGTAGCTGAAGCTGCAAGAACTTTGTACAAACAATATTGGTTCATTTACCATTAGTAAAACTAATTACCGGAATGCCAATACATACTATACAAGTTACAGAATATGAATGTGGCCATTGTGGTTGGAAATGGATAAACCGTATTAATGGAAAAGATAGGCCTATTCCATTAAAGTGCGCAAAAGTGTAAGCGCCTCAACTGGAACGATCCCCTATACGATAAAGTATACGACAGAGGCCTTGCTGAGACCCAGGTTGGGTAAGCTTCGGGTTTGGTAAACAAGTTGAATCTATAGATTCAAATCTATAGATTTTAGCGATTCGTGGATTGCCGAAATTCCTTCAGATGTGCCATATGTATAATGACGCCTAATTTCAAATGTCGAGAATAGTGCATCGCCGGACCCTTTCTTGAACAGTTCTACAAAATGGACGAGTACCGGACAATGCGAATAGGTCACAACATCTGATGCAACGCTGCCTAGCATCAATTTCTTTAATCCAGACCTTCCTCGATTACCAATCACTATAAGATTTGCTTTTTCATTATCTGCATAGTTGACTATACTTGCCGAAGCTTTTATTGGACTTACTATAATTTTACTATGAAATTTGAAAGAACTGTCAGTTCGTATTTCATTTCTAATTCTTGTAAACCATGGATCAGATTCTCTTTTTTGCGTCACCTATTGTTTTCTTTACCGTTCCTGGTATTCCTTCAACTGGCATGTCCGAATCATAATCATTCTGTACTACAGCTGATATTACGTACAAAGCTAGCAGATTGGCATGGTGTGTCCCAGATATTCTAATAGCATATCTAGCTGCATCTAAAGAAGGCTCGGAACCATCTATCGCTACTACAATCTTTGAAAAACTTATCTCGCCCAACTGATAAGCAGACATCATTAAGAACGTTTAAATCTTTACACAGGTAGCTTTTACATTTAAAGACAGATGTGAGAATGTGTTAGATATAAAGTTGTTTATTCTAAGTAGAACTTGCTAGACTTGGAATAAACGTTATCTATTCGGAAGAGCTCATTGACCTCGATTTGCAGAGGTAATCGTGCAGGAGATTCCAAATGATAATGTGCTAATAAGCCCAATAGGAGGAATGAATAGTGAACAAGTAGCTGGAGTAGGCTATACATAAAATTGCGAGAAATTCTTGATAATCTAATAATTGGATGGAATCTTGCATCTACCCCAGCTCATTGATCAGTTCTGACGCATGTATTATAATAGATATACTTAATAGTATTTCCGTGCAGTATTCAACTCTATGAAATCTTTATATTCTGTTTTGTTGGCTGCAATATTTCTTATATTGATATTTTCTTCTGGTAGTTTAGCATACTCGCAAGATGATAATGCAACATCAACACCTGAACCACAGTTCTTGAGCATTCAACATGCAAAGTCTGGTTCGATATTCGAAGATAATGTTATATCATATAAACTGGAATTGAATAACGTATCAGATAGGACCATATTGTTTTCTGACAGACCGGCCAGAATAGTTACGTCTGTTAATACTTCCGATTTCATCGGTAACTGGCACTGGTCGGTAGGACCTAAGAGTTTCAATGCGGATCCTCCTAATGCGGCCTTGATTGTAGGAGAAGAAGGTAATCAGGATATAATGATTGTTGAACTGACCAATCCAGTGCATGATCCCACTGCAAAAACGCTGAAGTATGATGTTGTTCTAGAGAATACAACATCTACTGACATACCAAATGAGTTTGGACAGTCGACTTTAGTGATAGATGTCCAGGGAAATAAGCCCTGCCTCACTGATAAATGCAGGTTGCTAAAGTCTTACCATGACATTCATAGTTATTAGTTTCTTTAGCTTATTTTGTGTAATAGGCTAACGTGGGAAGAACTATGCCCTCATTTCGCATAGCTAGCAATCTGGAAGATGCATAATGCAAATAATTCCGAAAAGCTCTTCCTAAAGCAGATAGAAAGCAATTCGATTATATGTTTTCCACATCTGCTTTGTACAATTCTGCATGCGTACGCTGTGTTAATCCTATACGAATACAACTTATCATTATGTCTATATTACTTCACAAAGCATAATTTGTGTATAATTGGTATAAGGCGTATATGTAATGCTCGCTTACAATATGATATCAAGAAGTGATAAAAAGCATTGAAGAATAACGATACCAATAATGATATCGCAAAGAAGAAATGTAGTTGGCTCTACTGTGATTCTCCGGCTACAGAAGAATGTGTTTATTGCGGCAGAAAATATTGTATAGAACACGGTGTTAGACACGAACTCGAACGGCATGGCAATAAAACATAGTTAAATTTTGTACCGCCTATTATTAGACAGTGGTAAAAGAGTTAAGAAGGTTAAGGATAGCCAGCTTTACCGTGAGAACTTATCGCAAGTAAATTTCTTTCTAGTAAGCAAGGCAATTATTGACGCTCCAATAAATGTGGCGCTCCAGTACAACCACAAATTATTCAGAACTTCAGAGTTAAAGCAGGAGCTAACGATAGTGCAGGGCTCATCGATGCTCCCGATATAAATGCAAAAAAGAATATGTCAAGACCGACTATTCCTCCAATCTCTATTCCACCGTACCCTCTTAATCTATTGGCATACACTACCACTACAATTACAGCCATCAATAAGGCATACGCTAACACTTCGATTCCAAATATCGTAGGAAGTGGAAAAACATAGTTGGGAATTTGCACCAAAATCAGCTTCTCCTTCGAATACAGTCATCACAAATAAACTACCTAGTAGTCCACCCAAGATTTCAGCTGTGAAATAATATAGAAGTTGTAGCTTTGTAATATGTTTGGTAATCAGAAAACCTAATGTCACCTCTGGGTTAAAGTGATAAAATAACTTCTCAAATCTGCACTTCCAAACAAGACCGAAAACGCCTTGCTCCAAATTAGATCGATATAGGAAAAATACCTAGCAACAGCACACTATTTACGGTGCCCAAACCGTTTCTCTGAACAATATTTAATCTGTTCCCCAAGGATTTTCTATAACCATAAGCCATGTCCCATTT